>TARA_B110000902_G_scaffold144532_1_pt1 | contig 15088 bp, 16 predicted proteins | sample TARA_B110000902 | Tara Oceans TARA_B110000902 (sample SAMEA4398009) | marine metagenome | biome: Polar Biome; feature: [SRF] surface water layer (ENVO:00010504); material: water (ENVO:00002006), including particulate matter (ENVO:01000060) such as... | depth 5 m | reverse complement strand
AAATATTCAATTTTGATGGATACAAATAAAAAAATATACATTGCCGGACATAGAGGTATGGTAGGTTCAGCAATCTGGAGAAACCTTACTTCTAAAGGCTATACAAATCTTATTGGACGAACGTCATCAGAATTAGATTTACGAAATCAAGAAGCAGTAAATGCGTTTTATAAAAGCGAAAAACCTGAAGTGGTAATTGATGCTGCTGCTCGTGTTGGTGGTATACTTGCAAATAGTGAGTATCCTTATCAATTCTTAATGGAGAACATGCAGATTCAAAACAATCTAATTGATGGAGCGCACAATAATGGTGTTAAAAAATTCATTTTTTTGGGAAGCTCTTGTATTTATCCAAAATTTGCACCACAACCTTTAAAAGAAGATTGCCTTTTAACATCTTCTCTTGAACCTACAAACGAATGGTATGCAATCGCTAAGATTTCAGGTTTAAAAGCATGTGAAGCAATTAATAAACAATTCGGAAAAGACTTTGTAAGCTTAATGCCTACAAATTTATATGGTACTCATGATAATTTTGATTTAAACTCATCTCATGTCCTTCCAGCTATGATTCGAAAGTTTCATGAAGCAAAACTGAATGATAATACATCTGTTACATTATGGGGGAGCGGAACACCTATGCGAGAATTTCTATTTGTAGATGACATGGCAGAGGCTGTTGTTTATGCATTTGAGAATAAATTACCAGATAGCTTATATAACATTGGGACAGGAATTGACTTGACAATTAAAGAATTGGCTGAGCTAATTCAAAAAACGGTAGGGCACACCGGTGAAATTGTATGGGACAGTACAAAACCAGATGGCACACACCGTAAATTAATGGATGTAAGTAAAATGGCCGATGCAGGTTGGAAAGCATCAACTAATTTAAAAGAAGGAATTAATAGTACGTATGATTGGTTTTTAGTGAATCAAGATTTCTACAAAAAAGTAACTCTCTAAAAATGTTGCTTAGCTTAAATTATTTAAAATAAAGGAAAAAGTAAAAAAAACAAATAATCATGAAACTATTAATTACTGGAGGGACAGGATTTATTGTTTCACATGTCGTAAGGCGATTTATTGAAAAATATCCTGAGTATCACATTTATAATTTAGATGCATTAACGTATGCAGGTAATCTCGAGAATTTGACAGATGTCGAAAATAAATCATAATGAATTTTAAAATATTAGATTGTACAATTAGAGATGGAGGATATTATACAAACTGGGAGTTTGATGAACAATTGATTGAGAACTATTTAACTTCAATAAACAATTGAAAACCAAACTAATAATATTGCTAACCCTCCTAACATTAACCGTTAGCCTACTGCCCAATTTCCACCCCGAACAATGGGTAGGGCACAGAGGCTATATGTGGCAAATAGATGTACTGATACATGCTAGCTATTATTTTGCACTAACAATAACAGGGTTTTACATTTTGCAACACAAAAAAATTAACCCACTACTTTTGATTACCCTACTGTTTAGCTTCTCTGTTGTTTTAGAACTACTACAGTTTTTTATACCCAAAAGGAGTATAGATTTAATGGATATAGCAAGTAATGCGATTGGTTTAGTTTTAGGGTGGTTAACTTATCGATGGCTATTGAAGAATAAACTAAATTTAAAAAATACTGATGGAGTAAGCTAAGGATGTAGCTTAAAACACAAGGTTTTTGATAACGTATGAAGTATAATTGAGAAGGTTGTTAAATAATTAGTTTTAGGAAAGTAACGAGTGTTAATGAGTCATAAAATCATTAATAGTATCAAATGAAAAAGAAGGCTGCAATTATTGGAGGTGGTATTTCTGGGTTAACACTTGCACATCAATTAAAAAATAAATTTGAGGTTGAACTGTTTGAAAAAGATAGACGACCTGGAGGTCTTATAAAAAGTGATAAGGTACCAAATACTTTGTACTTTAATCACATTACTAAATAATGAACGACACAAAACGTATAGTACTCAACACCGGCTTCCTTTACGGTAAAATGTTGATTTCAATGTTTATAGCATTGTACTCAACACGTATTGTATTAAACGCTTTGGGAGTAGAAGACTTTGGCATATTTAACCTTGTTGCCGGAGTAATTGCCATGCTTTCCTTTTTAAATTCGGCAATGACAACAGCAACACAACGCTACTTGTCGTTTTCTATTGGTACGAAAGAGGAAGGCAAAATTAATTCTGTTTTTAAGTCAAGTGTTATTTTGCATTTGATTATAGGAGCAATAATCGTTATTATTCTAGAAGTTGCCGGAATTTTCTTATTTGATGGGTTTTTAAATATTCCTGAAAATCGAATTGCAACTGCTAAAGCCGTCTACCATTTTATGGTAATAAGTACCTTTTTCACCATAAATGCGGTACCCTACGATGCAGCCATTATTGCACACGAAAATTTATTATTCGATGCCATTGTTGGAATAATTGAATCTATTTTGAAATTAGCCATAGCCATTATTTTAACTTTTAGCCAAAATGACAGGCTTATTCTTTATGGAATGTTAATGGCTGGCTTAATTATATTTACCCGGATTATTAAAAGTATTTATTGTTATTCGAAATACAGTGAATGTAAACACGTTGGAAGGGCTAAGTTTGATGTTTCTCTTATTAAAGAGATGTTCTCTTTTGCTAGATGGAATTTGTTTGGAGCCTTATGTGTATTAGGACGTAGCCAGGGAATTGCGATACTTTTAAATGTTTTTTTCGGTACAATCGTAAATGCAGCTTATGCAATTTCAAATCAAGTTGCAAATCAAATGATTTTTTTCTCAGCATCCTTACTTCGGGCGATGAATCCTCAAATTATGAAAAGCGAAGGAATGAACGATCGCCAACGAATGCTACGACTTTCAATGATGGCAAGTAAATTCGGCTTTTTTATGGTCGCATTTATTGCAATACCTAGTCTTTTTGAAATGTCTGAGATATTAAAATTATGGCTTAAAACTGTACCTGAACATACTGTCGTTTTTTGTTCACTTTTCTTGATAACATCGCTTGTCAATCAAACTACAGTTGGATTGCAATCAGCTATCCAGGCAACAGGGAAAATAAAATTGTATCAAACCATTGTAGGGGGTACAGTGCTTTTAAATGTACCACTTGCATACTTATTATTAAAATTTGAACTACCACCATATTCAGTATTAATAGGTTCTGTTGTATTAGAAATTTTGGCTTGTACTTTTAGACTAATTATCTTAAAAAGAATAGCGGGCTTATCTATAAATGAATATTTTGAACGTGTAATTTTAAAAGAAGTTATTCCAATATTTGTCATCACCATTACCTGCTGGTTATCTACAACTTATCTTACGTTTAATCTAAGGTTTCTTGTTACTTTCTCCTTTTCAATTATGACATTCTTTGTAAGTATATATTTTACAGGACTAGATAATGATGAAAAACAGTACATTAATTCAGTAGTACAAAAAAAATTAAAAAAATTAAAAAAATGAAACAAAAAAAAATTGGTATAATCACCTTTCACGCTTCGCATAATAATGGTTCTATGTTGCAGGCATATGCGTTACAAAATATATTAAGAGGACACTTTGGTCTGGAGAATGAAATTATAAATTTTTCAAACCAGAACCAACATCGAATGTATTCTGTTCTCTCTATGCCGCGTACGTTAAAACAATTGGTTCGTCTTTTAATTAATTTGTGTTTTTATAGAACATTAAAAAAACGTTTTAATAACTATAATCATTTTTCAAAAAAGCATCTCTGTGTTTCAGCTAAGAAATACACAACGTTAGAAGAGTTAAAGAAATTTGCCCACAATTATGACATACTAATAAGTGGTAGTGACCAAGTTTGGAATATAAAAGCCCATGATGCGGACAAAGCATATTTTCTTCCTTTTGAAGAAAAAAGTATAAAAAAAATTGCGTATGCGGTTAGTCTTGGAGGCACAAATTTATGCACAGCAACGGATGTAGAAGAGTATGCTCGTTATATAAATAATTTTTCGACTATATCAGTGAGAGAAAAGAATGCAAAGAAATGGATGCAAGAAATAACAGATATTCCAATAGAGATAATGGCAGACCCTACCTTACTGTTAGAAAAGAAAGATTACTTTCCGTTGTGTACGAATTCTGGAATAAATGAAAAGTATATTTTTTGGTATACCACAACCTATACAACTGAAGCAGTTACGTATATAAAAAAAATATCAACTAAACTAAAATTACCCATTTACATAATAAATGCAAAAGAATGGACAAGAAGAGGTTTGTTTAGACATGGAATAAAATTGGCTCCCAACGGGGGGCCAGGTTCCTACTTATCATGTATAAGAAATGCAGAGCTGGTGCTAACATCATCATTTCATGGAACAATCTTTTCTGTTATGTTTGAAAAAAACTTTTGGTATTTAGAAACGAACACTAGTTCCGATGATGATCGTGCATCTTTTTTATTAGACCAGCTAGCGTTATCGAATAGAGCCATTGGTTTAAACAAGATACCTAAATTGGACTTTGAAGATAAACCAAGTTATAACATAGCTACAAGAAAAATTGAAGATTTAAAAATTAAGTCATTAATGTTTATAGAAAACAATATTGCTAAAACATAATATGCAAGCAATCACATATGCATATAAGCGAAAAAATGGAATAGATGCGCTTATAATTTTTTTGTTATTATTCCCCTTTATTGCTACGTTAACTCCATTTTTACAGATATCTGATGAGTTTCAATCACCTCTTTATCAGTCGTTGTACTATTACAAATTAGTCAGCTTTGTAATTATTATCTTCCTCTATTTAAAGCGTTATGGTATTTGCTCTTTTGACAAATGGATTTTGGTTTTTATCATTGTTTGGTCTTTTTCAGTATATCTAAATGGAGTTAATTTTAAAACCATTGTTAACGATTTAGGCTCAATTCTGTTTTATTGTTGTCTTATCGGATATTACATGAGAAAAAATGTAATAAGGTTTCTTCAGGTCTATTATGTTATGCTAGGATTAATGTTATTACTGAACTTGTTACTTTTGAATTATTCCTCTAACGGTATATGGCAAACACAGTCTGATTGGAATTCCTCAAGAGTAACTTTTCTGGGGCTTGATAATCAAGTCACTCCTTTATTATTTATAGCATCTATTTTACTATACTTAAATCTTAAACTTCAATCTAATACTTACTTTACAATAGTTGGAGTTATTGTAATTCTTGGAAATGTTATATTGTTAGGTGTGAGCACATTATACACTTCCTGTATTGTATTATTATTATGCCTTTATTTCTATCCAAGAATACCAAAATTTTTTCAAAAGCGAATGATATTATTTGCTATTATAGGTTTGTTCATGGGTATTGTGATCTTTAGACTACAGTATTATTTTGAGTATTATATCACGGAAATCCTAAACAAAGACATTACTTTGACTGGTAGAATATCTATTTGGGATGAAGCATTTAATCTGATTTCCCAAAAACCTGCTTTTGGGAATGGTTTATCTTCTTTAGGTTGGATTATTAAAGGCAATAGACATGCCCACAATACTATATTGCAGATAATTCTACAAGTTGGGCTTATAGGGTTCTTCATTTTTAGTGGTCTTATATATAGGTCTCTAAAGTCTTTTTCATATCGTAAAATGAAGAATAAACCATTATACGCTTTTTTAATAATAATCTTTTTTACTTACAATGTATCTTGTTTAACAGAAGTGTATCCACTTACTTATTATATAATAATATTACTTTTCCTATATTATTCCAATAATATTTTCTTAGAAATGCAAACACTAATTCTCAAGAAAACTTATGATTAAAATTTCGGTGTTAATGCTCATTCATAAGGACGATGAACAAACATTTCGCTTAATTAAACATCTGTCAAATGATTTTGATGTCTATGTGCACATTGACAGAAAAAGTTCTGTTAATTTAGAGAAATACAGTATGCAGAATGTATTTGCGATGAAAAAATATAAAGTATATTGGGGGGGGTATTCACAAATATTAGCAGTACATTATTTATTAAAAAAAGCTTTTGAAAAGAGGTACGATCGATACATATTGATCTCGGGTCAAGATTTACCAATAAAATCTAATAAGCAGATAAAAGACTTTTTTAAAGATAATAAGGCAGAATATATAGATATAGGGAAAAGAGTTAACGAAGATGAAAATCAAGAGATAATGGAAAGGTTAACAAAATATTGGCCAAATTGGTTTCATAGAGGAAAGAATATGGCACTGAAAATGTTATTTAGATTGCAATATAGTCTTTATATGATATATTCAATATTAAGACCACGACCGGTTGATTATGAATTTTATAAAGGAGCCAACTGGTTTAATATAACCCATACCTGTGTTGAGCAGATTCTGCATTATTTAGAAAGTAATCCAAAATATCTTAGTAGATATAAATGGACACATTGCGCCGATGAGTTATTTTATCAAACAATAATATTACAATTAAACGGTATTGAAATTGTGAATGACTGCTTAAGATACATAGATTGGAATTCAATTGAATTTCCCAAAATACTCAGAAGGGAAGATTTCCTTAAAATTATGAACAGTAATAATTTGTTTGCAAGAAAATTTGATGTTAATTCTGATGACAAAGTCATAGATATGATATTCGAAAAGGTCATTAACACAAATCAAAATAAGAGATTTTACAACTCAAGTGAAAGCTAATCAAAACAATGAATGATTATTATCCCAAGATATCAATAGGAGTCCCAGTTTATAATGTGGAGAAATACATTGAACGATGTGCTGTGAGTTTGTTTGAACAAACATATACAAACATTGAATATGTTTTCGTAGATGATTGTACTCCTGATAGTAGTATTAATATTTTAGAAAAAGTTATTCCTCGCTATTCAACGCGAAAACCAGATGTAAAACTAATACGTAACCCCATTAATTTAGGATCAGCAGCTACACGTAATATAATTTTGGATAATTCGACTGGTGAATTTATTTTATGGGTGGATTCTGATGATTTTATTGAGTTAGATGCAATAGAAAAATTAATTGAATTACAGAAGAAACATAATTGTGACATACTGGACTTTGGAGTTATGAAACACACTTCAGATAGAAAGTTTCTCTATATGTCAGACCTATTCTCTACTCCTAAAGGGATGTTTTCATCAATTATGGAGAGAAAAACACACAATGCACTGTGGGGTCGATTAATACGACGATCATTAATTGTTGAAAATAATATTCGTTTTGAGGATGGACAGGATGTCGGTGAAGATCTCAAGGTTATCATTATTCTTTCATATTTTGCTAAAAGTGTGTTTTCAGTCCAGGATGTTTTTTATCATTTTAATAGCACAAATTCATTGTCCTTAATGAGTTCCTTTTCTGCAGAAAAAGAAATGATGACATGGCACAATATTGATATTACAAAGAGTTTTTTTAAGGGGAAAGGGATATTTTACGAAGAAGCCTTTAATAAATTTGAAGCCAAAACTATAGTTCGCCAAATGATAAGATGTTGCTATGACCCATATAATAATTTTGAATTTTACAAATACCTGAAGAGACGCTCTAAATATCTAAGGATAATTGATTTAAAGGATGTTGATTTTGCGAAAAAGTTAATCTATATTATCCCTTCGTATTCAATTGCAAAATTAATGACTCGAGTAATGATAAGAGTAAAAAGGGTATTTAGCTTATAATTTAAATGATGTGTTTTGGTTGTAAAATTAATACAACTGGTAAAAATTGATTATGGATATAAAAATTGAAAACTACGATAAATTATTTTTTGAAACTTTCATTTCAAGTTTAAATGATTTGAAGTATTGTATTATAGGAGATTACGAGAACCTCCCTGATTCTGTGGGGCACGATATAGATATTTGGACTAATAATGTTGATTTATTACTAGAAAAAATCAAGAAAACTATTGATGTAACTCATTTTCGGATACTTATCTTCAATCGAACAGCTAATGGTGCGAATGTTGTTTTTTATAAAAAGAAATTAGACAGTATAGTTGTAATGAAGATTGATGTAATGTCGGATACTTCATATAAGTCATTTTTGCCACTTGTGCCATCTGAAATTATTGAGAAAAATGTAAAATCTTATAAAACTTTTTATGTTGCAAACGAGGAAGTAGAAGCAGCAATGCATTTTCTTTATCCACTATTTGAATTTGGGAAAATTAAAAAAGAGAAGTATAAAGATGAAATAAAACGAAATTACAAAAGTACAACCTTTATTTTCTCCTTAGAAAATCTTTTCGGAGAAAAAAAAACAGACATCTTGCTAAAGTTAATAGCAACTGGGGAATGGGAACAAATAGAAAAAAATATGAAACCGTATAAGCGTATAGCGCTTTTTCGTTTTTTTCTACAATCAACATCATATGTACGATTTTTCAAAGGGCTGGCGAGTAATTTATTACGCATGGTAAAGCCCAGCGGTTATGTTTTGGCATTCTGCGGATTGGATGGCGCCGGTAAAACAACAATTTTGAATAACCTGAATCAAATATTTGTGGATGTTCTCAAGCAGAAGAAAGTGTTTTTCAGTTATTGGCGACCGTATTTGCTGCCAGAATTGAAAGTTCTTTTTGGTAAAAAGAAAAATACTGAAAGCGATACTCCTATTGTTATGGTAATGGACAGAAAGCCTAGAAATAAGGTTTTTTCTATTATCAAACTGTTCTATTATGTGTTCGATTACATTTTTGGAAGTTTAAAATACTTTGACAAAAGCAAAAAAGGCGGTGTAGCTTTGTTTGATAGGCATTATATTGATACAGTAGTATTTCCGTACCGGTTTGAAATGAGTTTGCCAGAAAGTGTGTTTTTGTTTTTTTACAAATTTATGCCCAAACCTGACATCACTTTCTTCCTATGGGCAAGTCCAGATGAGATACACAAACGTAAGGTTGAATTTACAAAAGAAGAAATCCAACGACAGATAGACGACTATATTTCAGTCGGAAGTAAAATTAAAGGTTTTGTTCCAATTGAGACGAATAAAACAATAATAGAAGAAATAGAAGAAATATTGTATCATATTTCTCAAAGAAACACTTAATGGAAAACAACAAAAATGATCTAAGAAAATTCGCGCCGTTTTTATTGACTTCTTCTAAAAATATAGCAGTCAGAAATTTGGAATCTATTTATTCTGATAACGAGCTTTTAGATTTTTACCCTTTTGAGGTCTCACCTGATTCGAAAAATCAGTACGATAGTAAAGATAACGGCGGAGCAGAATATCTCGTTATTCCTTCCTGGAAAAATCCCCGTTTTTTTGTGTATAATGATAAAAAATTAATACAGAATATTGGAAATTTAATTAAGCCAACTTCGTTCAAAGCAAAATTAGCATGGAAAATTGCATTGTTTTTGAATAGATTTAATGCGATAAAACTGCTATTTAGAAATAGTATTTTTATTAAAACAGATAATTTAGGTGATTTATTTTTAAATGAAAATGATCAAAACAAAAGTAAATATGTTGTTTATACAGGAGCTATTGGGATTTATCAGAAATGGACAGTGCAAGAGATGAATGAAACAAATGAGATTGTCTCATTTGCTAAAATTGGGAGGAGTAAGCTCTCTAAAGAAAGAATCCTTAAAGAAAAAAATTGTTTGCGGTTTTTAAGTGATGTGAAATTTGAGACATTTGAAATTCCAAAATTGATTGATTTTTATCAAAAAAATGAGTTTTGTGTAATTAAACAAGATGCATGCAATACTGATTACTCACATGTAATAAGCGATTTTTCTAGTTTACATCAAAAAGTATTAGAAGAGTTACATTTAAAGTTGAAAAAAGAAGTAAATACTAAGAAATTCATTTATTCTCTCCATAATGAAATAGAGAAAATAACCATTGATGATATATTCGTACAATCGACTGTGACTCTCATAAAAACTAATCTTAGTAAAATAGAATCACAACTAATAAAAAAGGAAGTATTAACTTTTACATTTTCACATGGCGATTTCACACAGTGGAACAGTTTTTCAAATGGGTCAAAATTGTTCGTCTTTGACTGGGAAATGGGTGATTATAGAATGCCTTTATGGGATTATTTTAATTTTATTTATCATTCCACTTTTCTAGTTAATAATCATAATGAAAAATTTTTACAAAAAGTAATTTCTCAAAATCAAAACTGGGCAAAATCTTTAGTTGGTGATACGTATAGCATTTGTCATAAAATATATTTGATTGAGATCACAATTCATTATTTACAGCAATATCAAGAATTAGAACAAATTGGGATTGAGAATTCAGTCTATGAGTTAATAAGCCAATTCCCAAAATTTTTGAATCACAACTTTTAATTAATTTTTGAAAATGTTTTTAATCAAAAGTGTTTTAAATTTTATGCAATATTTTGTGTAGGATTAAATAATTGAGAATTTCTTTTTAAGCTATGAACATATTAATAACAGCCCCCAGTTTAAACCCTATTGAAAATGTAAGTGGGATTTCAACTGTTGTAACTACTATAATAAACAACAATGCAAACCACAATTATCATCATTACCTCTTAGGTAGAACTGATAAACAAAAAAATAAGCTGGCAATTGTCTGGCAGTTTGTAAAACAATTATTACAATTCCCATCGTTTACCAGACGTAACTCAATTGAGCTAGTACATCAGAATCTTCCTTTTAATCCTAAAGGTCTGATGCGCGAATATGTTATTAATTGCTGGTGTCGCATTCAAAAAACACCAGTTTTACTTCATGTGCACGGAGGAATCTTTCTCATGAATGGCACAAAAAATCCATTCTATAATTGGCTGGCAAAAAGCATTTTCAAACACAGCAGTGAAGTCGTAGTGCTCAGCGAAATTGAAAAAGAAGCAATTAGTTCACTTTATCAATATCGTTACTCAAAAGTACTCTACAATAGTATCGATTCGAAAGAATACCAGAGGAATGACAAAAAAAGATTGTCAAAAAAGCCAATCCTGCTGTTTCTGGGGCGCATAAATGAAAGTAAAGGGATTCACGATATTGTTGAAGCGTTTAAACAATTAAAGGGCAATAACGTAAGTTTTGAATTTCACCTTTGTGGTGCTGGTCCATTACAAGATTTTTTCATAAATGAATGCGAAGAAATTCTTGATAAAGATTTTAAATATTTAGGCATAGTCTCGGGAGAGCAAAAACTTAAAATCATAAACAATTCTAATTTCTTTTTACTTCCCTCTCGTTATGGCGAGGGATTACCAATGGCTTTACTGGAAACAATGGCTGCAGGTGTTGTTCCTGTTGTCACCGATGATGCATCAATGAAGTATGTTGTACATCATAAAAAAAATGGTATTCGGGTAAATAAAAATGACTCAAACGATTTATCTATAAAACTAAAAAACATACTATCAAATAATTCACTTTATCAAAATTTATCGGATAAGGCAATTCAAACAATTGTGGAACAATTTGATATTAAAAATTACGTGATTCAATTAAATAAAATATATAACTCAACAATAAAAAAATGAGAAAAATTCTTATAACTGGTGGTGCCGGAATGATAGGTTCGAACTTGGTAAAACGTTTGGTGAATGAAGGTGACGAAGTTTTTGTTATCGATAATTTATGGCGTGGTAAATTGGAATACCTGAATGATGAATCAGGTAAACCTGTCATTCCTTTAGATAGTCATTTCTTTAATTTAGACTTATCGCTACCTGATGTTTCGGAAAGTATAATGCCAAAGATAGATTATGTAATTCATTTGGCAGATATTGTTGCCGGAATTGATTATGTATTTAACAATCAAGGTTCTCTTTTCCGTCAAAATAACATGATAAATTCTAATATGATTACGACTGCTCGTAAATTTAAAGATACCGTCAAAGGCTTTATCTATGTTGGAACAGCATGTAGTTTTCCTTTAACCAGACAAAATTCGTTAAATGTAATTCCACTAAAAGAAGATGAATTATATCCGGCGCTTCCTGAATCGGCTTATGGTTGGAGCAAACTTATGGGGCAATATGAAACGGAATTATTGGAAAAAGAAACTGGGATACCAACTTGTACATTAATGTTTCATAACGTTTATGGAGCACCGTGCGATTTTGGAGAAAGAAGCCAGGTAATTCCTGCTTTAATTCGTAAAGCTATTAATTATCCAAATGAACCTTTTCACGTTTGGGGAAGTGGTGAACAAGGTCGTGCCTTCATTCATGTCAACGATATTGTTGATGGAATTGTATTAGCAATGGAAAAAGGTTGGGGCCATGGTCATATTCAATTGGGTCCATCTATTTGTACTTCTATAAAAGAAATAGCTGAAACTGTTGTCAAGATTTCAGGGAAAGAAATTGATGTTTTCTTCGACAAGACTAAGCCAGAAGGGGATAAAGCTAGAAGTGCTGATTTTACAAAAGCCAAAACTATATTGGGTTGGGAACCGAGGGTTAACTTAAGAGAAGGTTTAGAACACCAATTTATATGGATTAAAAGCCAAATTGAAAGTGTGTAATAACCTAATAAAAATAAATAAAAAGGATGTAGAGCAAGTTTTAACCAATCACGGTATTGGTATAAAACAAATCTTTCTGTCCAAAGATAGTTGTCGTTCAAACTTAATGCAAGTAGCTTATGGTTCGTTACAAAAAGATGAGAAAATAGAAGAACATGCTCATTCAACAATGGAGGAGTTTTTTTTCTTCGAAACTGGAGAAACTAATTTTTTTATCGAAAGTGAAAAGTATGTTTGTAAGAGAGGAGATTTTCTTATGATACCAGCAGGAGCAAAACACTACATGGAAGCCAAATCAAATACGGCCTTTTTATATTGGGGAATAAGTATCTAATCAAATCAAATGAAAAAATATTTTAATGTTAATATGGAATTCGATCATAATGAGGTTGATCGAATAATACAAACTGCTATAAAGGAAAATAAAAAGGGATTCGTATGTTCGGTAGAGAGTAATAATCTCACCGTTACTAACCGAAATACAGAATTTCAATTAGTATTAAATGGAGCTTTAGTTAATATATGCGACGGTTCAATGTTAGCAAAAATCCTTGGGCACATTCATAAAAAACCTTTCCAACCTTATATTGGAGCAGATTTATTTATTAAATATGTTAAGATGTGCCGATATAAACAATTTTTTATCGGGAATACTAGAGACGTACTTGACGGCATGAGTAATAACTTGTCAAAAATTGATTCAAATATTTTATCTATGAAGTTTGAAGAATTACCTTTTAGGCAAGTGAAGGATTTTGATTACAAAGGCATTGCAGCTATGATTAATAAAGATAATCCGGATATTATTTGGGTTTCTTTAGGAGCTCCTAAACAGGAGTTTTTTATGGCTAATTTACTTCCCTACCTTAATAAGGGTATTATGTTTGGTTTTGGAGCTATTTTTAATTTTAATTCAGGTATTGGACCAGTAAAACGAGCTCCAAAATGGATGCTCAAATTAAAATTAGAATGGCTATATAGAGCATTTGAAGAACCAAAAAAAAATATTCCTAGGTATTGGAATTTTATTAAACTATTACCATTCTTAGTATTACAAGAAAAAAGAAAAATAAATAAACTTCTCTGACTCGAGAAGCTTAAGAAAAAAGCCAAAAAGAAGCGAAGAACGTCTGCCCATTGCTTGCTTATTTATAAGGCATATTTTTTCAATGCTGTTTTTAATAGAATGGTATTAAGCGTATGATGAGAAATTAACGTTGTCCCTTAGGAATGACAAACCAAGGTTTGAGCAATTACTTGAACAAGGTGTGAGTAAATCAAGCGGTAAAAGTTCCCATAGCTTAGAGTTTTGCAATAATAGCAAGAGATTTACCGAAATAGTACCGATGTTTTTTCACCAAATGACATAAGCGTTTCTTTGTTACCCGACTTACTAAAAATTGGTGAAAAAAAATTTGGGCCTGTTTTTATATAGTGGAACACAAGCTATGTTGTACCAAACAAAAATATTTATTGAAAAGTAGTATTCCAAACTGGTAAAGGTTCCGTATAAAAGTCCTCCATTTCGTCTTTTGACAAGCCATTAAGAAGATGAGGTTACAGAAAACATCAACAACAGCTATTCTCATCTGGTTTTTATCGCATTGGGATGTCCAAAACAAGAAAAATACATGGTGAGCATGACGGATAAAATCAATTCATATATGCTAGGTATTGGAAGCGCCTTGCATGTTATGATTGGTATGCAAAAATGTGTACCCCTATGGATGCAAAATATTAGTCTAGAATGGTTGTTTCGCTTGGCACAAGAGCCTAAGCGTTTATTTAAAAGCTATTTGATAACAAATACATTATTCATTCTTATTTTTTTGAACCAGAGAATAACGTTTTTTTTAATCGGTCTAAGTAAATTGAAAATCAAATTAATAGTACAGTATTTAACGAAAATTTCAATTTTTATTATTGCTTTTTCAATATTTTATTTCTCGTGGTTGCCCTCAGGTGAATTTGGAGATGAAACCCATTTGCCGCAATGGTTGTTAAACTGGTGCAATACCTATTATAACTTACGAACAGCTATACCCTTTGTTATTCTAGCCTTTTTTATGACTCTAAAGTATAAAACCATGCACGTGTTGATTATTTGTTTGGTGTTAGTTACTGTTGCTGAGGTGGGCCAGTATTTTATACCAAACAGATCTCCGGATTATAGAGATATCTTTTATGGATTGTTAGGAACATTTTTTGGGATTGTAAGTGCTTTTTTTTGCATAAAAAAAAGACGTAAGAATCCATAACTATCCTTTCAAATCTTTACTATTTAAAAAACCTTCTTATTATATGACAAATATGGATATTCCTAAACCTATTGTTAAGGCAGCTCAAGCTTGGTTGTCGCCCGTTTTTGATGATAAAATACAAAAACAGGTAACTGATATGCTGGTATCCCCTTCAGAAGAATTATTAGATTCATTTTATAAGTCTCTAGAATTCGGTACAGGTGGTATGCGCGGTATAATGGGAGTGGGGACTAATAGAATTAATAAATATACGCTTGGAAAGGCTACACAAGGAATTGCAAATTACTTGAATGAAAAAAAGTCTCATGCGGCTCCGAAAGTCGTAAT
>TARA_B110000902_G_scaffold205714_1_pt1 | contig 15124 bp, 12 predicted proteins | sample TARA_B110000902 | Tara Oceans TARA_B110000902 (sample SAMEA4398009) | marine metagenome | biome: Polar Biome; feature: [SRF] surface water layer (ENVO:00010504); material: water (ENVO:00002006), including particulate matter (ENVO:01000060) such as... | depth 5 m | reverse complement strand
GAAGTTGTTTTGGTTCGACAACCCAAATAGTCATAAATGGATAAAATAAAAAAGCACCAAACCCAGGTGGAATCGTGCTTTTTGACCCTGACAGTAAAGAGTTCAAACTTTTTTGAAGATGTTGACAAGACGATTACTTATTTATCGAATACTAATTTCTCTCTCCTTCACAAAGCGCAATCGTTCTGTTCCGTTAGCGTGCAATGGATAGGAAATAGGTTCCGCCGCTGAGCGTCGAGACGTCTATTTTGACTTTTCCGACTTTCAATACAGCAACAGAAATAATTCTATAGTGAGGGGTCTAAATATCTATTTGCTTTTGCCCATAACGCTTTTATTGTTGCTGAAGTCAAGATTGTAGCTAAAAAATCAATGTCCCTTATATCTCAAGCAAGTTCTATTTTTCAATTAACTTACTACCTCCAATATTTTCAATATGAAATTATGTGCTGTTTATTGGCAATCATCCATCGCGCTGCTCAACTCTGCATCGGTCATGTCTTCAGCCAATGCATCGCATTGCTCTTTTTTTGAGCCATCATCTTTCAAACATTCACAAACTGTCACGCTATCGCCACAACTTGCTGTAATTAAAGAGATAAATAACATTGCCCCGAAAATTGTCATTAAATTTTTAGTTTTCATATTCAGTTTTATTTTTCCTACTCTTTAGGCTTTTCAGTTCCGCCCCGTTTTTTTGTGTGGGTTCTGGATTCCACTTTATTGATTATCAGTGTAATATAATCAATAAAATCTTCTTCAATATTTTATTGATCTCGAAATGAGTTTTTTTCTGTCCGAAATAGAGTATAGCTTGTGTTGCAAGCATTCTTTTTACAATCTTGAGAACATTAAGAAATCAAGTTATCTTATTTCTGTTTGAAATAAAATTGATATTGAACCATTTGTTTGTTGGAAAGTAGTTCCATTTCTGCAATGTAATATGGTGTGTGTATCGTATCACCTGCATTATAGTTAGAATCGAAATTAGACTTGGATATTTTAATGCTATAAGCATCACCACCATTAACGAAAGCTCGATCTATCTCCCAACTTTCGTCTTGGGGTACTATGATATACCCACCAGCATAAGCACTTTTGTAGAACGTAGAATCCTGAGCAGTAGAATTCATGCTGACCAAGCTAAATATGACGAAGCAAAATTTTAGCATTTACGGGATAATATTAAATTCGATAACACTGAGGAAATCTCCGGGGCATGATGTTCTAATTAGCTGTGCCGCATTTAACCACAAAGGAAATTCGTTTGCAGCAGCGGAGGTAAAACTACTGTTTCCATTACCAATTGGGTTGATATGATGATACATTGTATTATCTATATAATACGGTCTTGGTCTGGACAAATCTCCGCAGCCAGTTGTAGGCATGTTCGTTGAAATCCCAACTGTTTGTTGATGATTCGACTCTACTTTCCATACTTTACCTGCTGGTACGGCTTGGTTAACATCGATTACTTACTTTTTCACACACACACACTTTGGGTTTTTGTTGTATTTTCACCCTTTAAATCAGATACTTATGAAAAAAACCGCATTCGTACTATTTTCACTATTTGCTACTATTATTGTCTCAGCACAGGAAGTCGTATCCACCCAAGGAGATTCATCCGTGATGTGAACAACAGGCACGCTTAGTGCAGTATTTCCAACTTTCTGCGAAACCGAATTAAGCATTGCATTATTAAAGTCAATCGTGTCTTGATAGTAAACAGGATCGTCCATCATTCTCTGTTGATGCATCACATCAAAGCCACATGATTCAGCTGGAGCAACAGTAGAAACTGGATTCTGCTGAGTTTGTGATTGACTAATTGAGCTGATAATTACACCAATTATCAGAAGTACGCGCTTTAAGTAGTTGTTCGTCATATATTCAATATTAGAAGACGTAAATAGGGTGGGAGAAATGAATATTTAGAGCGTAAATATTCACTCAAAATACTTACGATATTTATAGAAAAATGAAAAATAAAATTTGTTCTCATCAATAACTGTTTTTGTCAACAAGATGCGTGAATTCTTCTCTAGGATTAATTGAAATTCTGGAAGGCTAAGCTTCAAGTTTAGATTCTGCATAATTCGATATCAGATTTCATCAGTATAACCGGTAATTAATCAGTTGTTTAATGAACTCGAATTTGTTCCAAGACGATATTTTGAAAATAAAATAAAATACTTATTGTACTTTAGTACAATAACTATATTTTTCATATATTTATCGAAAATTAATTCAATGAATAAATTACTACTCTTATTTGCGGTTAGCTTTTTCGGACTCACGGGATTCTCCCAAGAAATAATCATCAACGGAAACGTGTCGAGTGAAGAAAATGAAATGTTACCTTTTGTTTCCGTCTCAGTTAAAGGCGAAAATGCGGGAGTCAAAACGGATTTTGATGGAAATTATTCAATTACCGTTAAGGACACGGCTGACTTAATGTTGACTTACTATTTTTTTGGATTCATCAAGCAAGAAATTCTTGTAGGTGCGCAAAGAAACATAAACGTCGTTTTAATTTCTGAAACTCAGGACATGGACGAGGTTGTCGTTGTTGGTTATGGAAAAGTTAGAACAAAAGAATTAACTGGAGCAACTTCAAAAGTAAGTGGTGAGGACATTGAGAAAATGAACGTGGCCAGAATGGATCAAGCGCTTCAAGGACAGGTGTCTGGAGTCAATATTTCAACAAATTCTGGTTCGCCAGGTGGATCTTCAAATATTCGTATCCGTGGACTTTCAACGTTTGGAGACAATGATCCTCTCATCTTGGTAGATGGAGTAGTGTATGATTCTGAAGGATTGAACGCATTAAATCCATCTGATATAAAATCGATTAACGTCTTAAAGGATGCAACAGCAGGAATCTATGGAGTGCGAGCTGCAAATGGTGTAATTATCGTTGAAACGAAGAACGGGAAACTTAATTCTAAGCCAAAAATACAATACAATGGGTATTACGGAATTCAACAGACTTCTCGAAGACTTGATTTATTAAATGCTGAAGAATATGCAGTGATCAAAAACGAAATGTTTGCTTTTGGAGGTCAAGACATGCCATTTAACAATACGAATCTTGGTGTTGGAACGAATTGGCAGGACACAATTTTCAAATCAGCACCTGTACAAAGCCATAACTTTAGTATGAATGGTGGTACTGCGAACACTCAATACTCTTTAGGATTAGGATACTTTACACAAGATGGAATTGTAGGAGGTGATAAATCTCATTTTTCTAGATACAATGCACGACTTAATTTAAGCACTGATATTTCTCCGAAACTGAAATTAAATTCAGTCTTCCTTTATTCAAACGAACTCAGAAATACATTGCCAGAGAGTGGAATTGGTTCTGTTTTATACAACACTATCAATGCATTTCCCAACGCACCTATTATAACTCCAGATGGAAACTACTCATATTTAGATGAGGTGAGTGATATCATCAATCCTGTTGCTCAAATTGAAAATCAATACAACTGGGGTTGGGCAGATAAATTTGTAGGGAAAGAAGAATTCATTTATAGCATCACAAAGAACCTGACATTTACAAATCGTTTCAATTACAATTATGCTCAAACGAAAAGTAAAGTCTTTTCTCCATTAGTTTGGTATGGTGATGGGAAATTTGCGAATACAGCATTAAATGAAGATTTAGAGTCACCATTGGTTGAAATTGCAGACAGTATCTTTTTAGAAAGAGGAGCAGCAGTTTACGAAAATAGATCATCTTTCATCGACCTTACATTTGAAAGCTACATGAATTACGATCGCGTATTTGATTCTGTGCACAGAGTGAAGGCGACAGCTGGTGTATCTATTTTCCAACGAAAAGGAGAGTCTTTAGGAGGAACTGCCTTCAATATTCCAAACAACTCATTAGAATTTGCAGATATTTCTGCTAACCAAGCCGAAGGAGGTTTCTTGAACAGTGTAAGTTCTTACGAGTTTAAAGAAAGATTACTTTCTGCATTTCTTCGGGCCGAATATGGATACAAGTCGAGATACTTATTTTCAGGAATCATTCGACTTGATGGATCTAGCAAATTTGGAGGGAATAACAGATATGGTCTCTTCCCAACAGGTTCTGGAGCATGGCTGATGTCAGAAGAAGATTTTTTCAATATTGATTTTATCAATTTCTGGAAATTCAGAGCAAGCTATGGTGTTTCTGGAAATGACCAAATTGCCAACTTTGCATACAGAGCATTGTTAAATGGAGAAGGAGTGTATGTTTTCAACGATATTATCACACAAGGTGTCGCGATTGGTAGACCAGCTAATCCTGATTTGAAATGGGAAACAACGCGTCAGTTTAACATAGGAATGGATATGACAGCTTGGAAACGAGTTGACTTCACAACGAACTTCTTCATTAAAAACACATTCGATCTTCTTTTCCAACCTGATGTAACAGCGATTTTAGGTTCGTATGGTCCAGGAGGATATCCACCAATCATTAATGCGGGAGATGTTTCTAACAAAGGATTTGAATTTGAATTAGGCTTCAGAACGTTACCAGGAAAGGATTTGTTTGCAAGTGTGAACTTAAACTTCACAACTATTAATAACAAAGTAACGGGCGTTCCAGAGGGAGTTGATTTTGTTCCAGGAGCTGCTTTTAGCGTAGGTGGAAATGTTGCTACTCGATTCGAACAAGGATATGAAATTGGATATTTCATCGGTTATGAAATGGATGGAATCTTCCAAACACAAGAAGAAATTGATGGGGCTGCAGTTGTTCAAGAAGGAGCACAGCCAGGAGATATCCGTTTTGTAGATCAAAATGGTGATGGTGTGATTAACTTCAACGATGATTCAGATAGATCATATTTAGGATCTGCAATTCCAGATTTCACAATGGGATTCTCATTCAACTTAAAGTATAAAGGATTCGATTTATCTGGTAATCTATACGCTGCAATTGGACAAGAAGTGATTCGTAATTACGAGAGACAGCAGCCTTATGCAAATCAATTGGGATATGTAATTAACAGATGGACAGGAGAAGGAACTTCAAATGAGCATCCAAGATTGACAACAGGTTCAACCAGGAACAATGTTTTCTCGTCTTACTTTGTAGAAGATGGTTCATTTGTTCGACTTCGTAATACACAATTTGGATACAACATCCCAAAATCGGTATTAAAGAAGATAAAAGTTGAAGCAATTAGAGTTTATGTCTCGGCGAATAACTTATTCACGCTTACTCGATATCAAGGATTTGATCCGGATGTAGGTTCAGCAGGCGCGTTATCAGCAGGAGTAGATTATGGAGTCTATCCACAGGCAAAAACATTTATTGGAGGCCTACAAATAACATTTTAAGATATGAAAAAGACGATATTATTTTTCGGGATTACAAGCATGTTGCTGTTCGTCAACAGTGGATGTGATAAATTTTTGACGGTTGATCCACCTTACACTCAAGATGCAGAGAATTTTTTCGAAACTCCAGAGGATTTTGAAAGAGCCTTAACTGGAGCATACGATTTACTTCAGGGTTCATTTATGTCTCTTTGGATTGGTGAAATCGCTTCGGATAACTCAATAGCGGGCGGAGAAAGTGTGAACGATAGTCAAGGATTGCACCAGATTGATGAAATGACGCATGGTGGTGTTAACAATGATCTTCGAAGCTTGTTCCGTTGGAACTATGCAGGACTTACTCGAGCAAATTATCTCTTGGAAAATCAAGACAAGATTGATTTTGTAGGGAAAGACGTCATCGTAGGAGAAGCGAAATTCTTACGAGCCTACTATTATTTTGAGTTGGTGAAGTTCTTTGGTGATGTTCCACTCATAGTTGACAAAAGAATTGGGATTGAAGAAGCCTTAACCCTTGAGCGAACTCCTGCTTCAGAAGTATATGCTCAAATTGAGGCAGATTTAATTGCAGCGTCATCAGTATTAAGTTATACAGGTGTAGTGAAGGGACATGCAACTAAAGGTGCTGCTTTATCAATGCTAGGAAAAGCCTATTTGTATCAAAATAAATTTTCTCAGGCAGCATCAACATTTGATCAAGTGATCGGTGAAGGTGTATACAGCCTAGTGAGTAATTACGAAGAAATGTTTACTGCAGCCAATGAGAATAACTTAGAAACTGTATTTGATATTCAATACAGCGGTCTTGAAGGTGGCGGTTATGGCTGCTTAATCTGTTTGGAAGGAAATGCTGCACCCGGTTTTCACGGAATTCGCCAGTACAATGGTCCGGTTTATGGAGATGGGAACAGCTACAACTTACCAACGCAAGCACTGTACGATGCCTTCTCATCAGCTGATCCCAGAAGAGATGCAACTATCCTCGATATTGAAGCATTCATTGCTAATCAGCAAAACCCTGGAGATATTTCATATGCAATTGGAGCAGGAGGGCATTCAGGTTTTTACAACAACAAATACATCAAGCGAATTGGCGAAATTGGTTTACCAGATAATGATTTAACAAGTCCTGTAAATTACAGAGTAATTCGTTATTCTGATGTTTTATTGATGGCGGCTGAAGCTCATTATCAAAATGGAAATACGGGTCTTGCACAACAATTGGTTAATCAAGTAAGAGCGCGTGTTGGAATCCAAGGAATTAGTCTTTCTAGTGTGAACGACATCTACACTGAAAGAAGATATGAGTTGTCTGGAGAAGGACATCGTTTCTTTGATCTTGTAAGAACAGGGCAGGCGTCTTCATTCATTCCAGGATTCCAAACTGGAAAGCACGAGTTGTTCCCAATTCCACAAGCAGAAATTGATTTAACAGGAGGCAATTGGGCACAAAACCCAGGTTATTAACATTAAAAATACTTAGTTATGAAATACATTCTATTTTTATCGACACTTGTAGTTCTCTTCGCTTGTAAAAAAGATGATCCACAGTTGGGTGTTGCACCTACAGCGGAAGATGCTCAGTTTTCAATGACCGTTTCTGCAACTAGTCCAAATATCATTGAATTGAGCTCTACTAATCAATCGATTCTTTGCATGTGGGATTTAGGAAATGAAAGCCAAGCGCAAGGGAATAATGTAACTGCTACATATCCGTATGCTGGAACTTACACAGTTACACTTACTGTATTTAACAATGGTGGGAGTAGAAGTTATACTCAAGATATTACCATTGCTCAAGATGATTTGTCTTTACTGAATAATCCCATCTATACTATGTTAACCGGAGGAACGACTGGTCTTGGTTTTAAAATATGGTACGTTGATTCAATTTCAAGTGGACACATGGGAGTGGGGCCAGATCCAGAAAGTGCCTTAGGTCCAGTTCCAGAATGGTGGGCGGCATCAGAAGGTGACAAAGGAGGTTGTGGAATTTATGATGATCGTTATGTCTTTGACATAAACGGGTTTGGATTTGATATGGTGACAAACGGAGATGCATACGTACACAACGAACTAGCAGGGGGTTTCCCAGGATCGTTTGAAAACTTAAATGATTATACTGCACCTTATGCAGATCGATTAGGCGAATCTTGGTTGTTAACAGAAGGAGAAAATGATTTAATCTCAGTTTCAGGAGACGCATTTATTGGGTTCTATACTGGAGTTCAAGAGTATCGAATTCTCGAAATGACGGATAGTACAATGTCTTTGCAATATGATCATCATTCAGGTGGTCTTCATTGGTATTTGCTGTTAAAGACTGAATAAATACAATCATAAAAAAGAATATAGATGAACAAGTTAATTATTGCTTCGTTTTCCATTGTATTATTATTAATACTAGGATGTAAGAAGAAAGTAGAAGATCCAGGTGCAGTTTTACCAACTAATATTTCAACAACTGTCACGAGTGATTTCGGGACGGTAAGTGTCGAAGTTGCTGCTGATAACGCCAATTTTTATACTGTTACGTTTTCTGAAAGTGGGAATTCAACAATGATTGAGTCTACTGATGGAATGGCAAGCTTTACGTTTTCACAAAGTGGAACGTACACAGTTGTTTCTCGAGCGCATACTACGTATGATGAATACATAGAAAAAAGTGATGTCGTGACAGTGGGCGTTTCAGGGTTTATGAATGCTCTTCCAACAACAGGGTATACAACACCAATTGCGCAGTCTGGTTATTCACTTGTTTGGAATGATGAATTTGACGATTCTGTGCTTTCATCTTCTTGGACATTTGATATTGGCACTGGAAACGGTGGTTGGGGAAATAATGAGCTTCAAAATTATACAAATCAGAATTACAATGTGAATGCTGGTTACTTGGAAATCTTTGCGAAAGAAGAGAGTCCTCAGAATTATTCGTCAACGCGTATTAAAACACAAGGACTTGAGTCTTGGCAATATGGCAGAATAGATATCAGAGCTGCAGTGCCTCACGGTCAAGGAATTTGGCCAGCTTTGTGGATGCTCGGAGACAACATTCAAACTGATGGATGGCCTGAATGTGGCGAGATAGATATCATGGAAATGATTGGTGGAGCAGGATTGAATGATAGAACTGTTCATGGAACTGGACACTGGTATAGCAACGGGCACGCTACTTACGGTAATTCTACTTCACTAGCAAGCGGGAAATTGGCTGATGAGTTTCATGTTTACTCAATCATTTGGGATCAAAATTCCATCAAATGGCTCTTTGATGATGTTCAATACAATGAATTGTCAACTACTGCTTCTGATATGACAGAATTCCATCAAAACTACTTTTTCATATTCAATGTTGCAGTAGGAGGGAATTGGCCAGGAAGTCCCAACGCAGCAAGTGTATTCCCACAATCGATGTTTGTCGATTATGTGCGTGTATTTCAATAAGTACAGCTGAATTAATTTCTCTCTAAGATCAATGAGAGCTTGGATTTCAATATCATCAGAATTTTTTCAATTAATAATGTTGTACTTTTGGTAAAAAGTACTATATTGTTGCAAATTATAACAAAATAAATTATGAAAAGAATACTCACTTTATCTTTAATCTTGTGCTCGACGATTTCGTTTTCGCAAATCGAGGGAACTTGGAAACTAGCTGATCAAGCCGGTGCACTTGGCGTAGGGCCAGGTCAAGGCGACATCTCATGGTGGTCGAATAGTTTGCCAGATGTTACCACAAGAGCTTGCCTTTTTGATGACTCTATCACGTTTGATGCGATGGGTAACATGACTCAATATATGGATGGCGCTACTTGGATTGAAACATGGCAAGGTGCCGCAGCTGAGGGATGTGACGTTCCAGTTGCTCCATTTGATGGAATGCCAGCTTCAGCATATACATACACGCATGATGCGGTGGCAGGAACTTTAACAGTAAACGGATTGGGAGCTCACCTTGGTTTGGCTAAAGCCTTCAACGGTGGTGAATTGACGAACGTTATAGATGCAGTTTCGACAATTACCTATATCGTTGCGTTTTCTAACAATGACAACAGCATGACAGTGGATATCGAAATCGCTGGCGGTGGTTTTTGGAGATTCGAATACGAAAAAACAAACGCTCCTCTCGTGGAAGATCCAATGGTAACTTTCAGCGTTGATATGTCGCAGTATACTGGAACAATCGCAACTGCAGTTAACTTGAGCGGTGAGTTTAACGGTTACTGTGGAGATTGTGCACCAATGACTGATATGGGTAGTGGAATCTATGAGCTTCAAGTTCAAATTCCAACTGGAAATGTTCAATACAAATTTAGCGTTGACAACTGGACAGATCAAGAGGTTTTGACTCCTGGTGCTTCATGTGTAGATACAATTACTGATGGTTTCGACAACAGAATTTACACGGTGACTGTTGATGCAGTACTTCCAGTAGTTTGTTTCAATAGCTGTGATGCTTGTGTTACAGGTCTAGACGAATTAAACCAAGGTTTGTTCCAAGTGGTTCCTAACCCAGCGAACAATCAAGTTGTAGTTAATTTTGAAGGGAATTCTAAAGATTTAGCGATCATGGATTTATCTGGAAGAGTTGTTAAAACAATCAACGATTACACTTCTGGTTCTACAATCGACGTAAGTGACTTCGACAGTGGTTTGTTCTTGGTAACAAGTACAGGAACTCAAGGTTCATTTAGTACAGTATTGGTAATAGAGTAGTAAATCTATAATAATTCAGAAAATGGGCTATCCGAAAGGGTAGCCCATTTTTTTATAACACATAAGTGATGTCACGAATGTTTGTAGGCCATGGACTTATTTTCTACCAGGACTTATTTTCATGAAACATAACGAACTTATGCTTCTTAGGTGATGTTATGCAATGCCTTTAACAGAGAAAGGTCGAACGACAATTATTATTTAGAATATATACTGTTTTTGATCAGTAGTTTATGGGATAATATTGCAGATTATCTTTAGGGATTTTATTTTAAATAAAACTTGATGTTTCACAGTTTGGTGAAGTCTTTAGATTATTCCAATTCTTCCAAGCCATTGCAACAAGAGTACAACTAAAACAGTAATAGCTATAACTGCTATTATCGTGACTATAATTTCCCAGTATAGAATAATCAATTGAACAAGTGCAATTAACAACAAAACAAAATAGTAAAGACCATAAATAGCCAAAGCCAGTAATAAGAGCATGAGGCAGCCATAGAGTATATATAGCGTCCATTTTATAAATTCATACAAGATTTGAAATCCTAGCCTTCCAAAACCATTATCTAACAAATCAAAAATGAAATATGCATTGATAAACATTAGACCTACCCACAAAAGACAATATGCGACTATAACGGATTCAGAAATAAATAGCCAAACACCAGTAAAATACATCACTATAATCAGTGTTATACCCAATAAGATCAAGTAGAAGATTAAGTTAAGTAATAGTGCCTTTTCGTAATAGCCCAACTTACTATAGCCTCGTGTTTTATGGAGTTTATTATTCGTTACAAAATGACTTTCGGAACTCTCTTCTATTCTATGCGCTGTTGGTTGGTTGATTGATACACCATCCTTATCTGTAGGCAATGCGTCAAGTATTGGAGTATCGGGAATATCTATAGTTTCTATTGATATAGCTTCAGAGGTTTCGTTGATTTCTTCTGGAAGTGGGACGATAGAATTGTCTATTGCTCCGTCGGACACGGTTGATTCGTCAAAACCAAATTTCACCTCGTCTTTTGGCCCTTTAGAATGATTATTTAAATAATTTTTATGCCATTCAACATGAAATCCATTTCTATGTACACGTTTTGTAACTGTACAACTGCTAATTAACACTAATAATAAAAGTAAAACTGATTTCATAATTATTGATTTATACTATGAAAATATGCATGAATCAAGTGAAAACAAAATTGAAATAAACAGCTGGATTTTTTTCTATTGCGAATATCGCAAGTAAAGTTGGGGTTAGCAGAAACAGCAATATTAGGCTGTTGTGTTCCTTTCTTTTTTTTAGAAGTTATTGCTGAGCAATTTCTATCACCATTTAGCTTTGCAGTTGTGCATAAAGGTCAAGACTAAAATATTGTATGACATTCCAGCGTGATTAAGTTTTGATTTAAAGATAGTTATTTTCGAATTGGGTAGTTGCGCGAAGCAAAATGAAGCATGCTCTTTAGGCATTGTTATGTGCTCTCCCTTCAAAATCGTGACGTAGTAAAATTTAGCTTAACTTTATCAGCTGTATCAAACACTTCCGCTATGACTTCAAGCATTACCAAACTTACACTCCGTCTAATTACCGTTTTTTTTAGTTGTCTAACACTTAGCGCATTTTCTCAAAATATTGTTGTCGCTCCTTACCTTCAAAATGGCAACCCTACGAGTATGATTATTATGTGGGAAACGGATGCGGCAAACGATGGCTACGTGGATTGGGGAATAACTGGGGCAACTTTAACCAATGCCGTCACAAGTACCTCGATTGGCGGTGAAGGAAGTAACAGAATTCATACGGCGTTAATCTCAAATTTAAATGACGACACGAAGTATTTCTACAAAGTAAGAACATTTACTGGTGAAGAATCAGCTACCTATTTCTTTAAAACACATCCAACAAAATCTTCAGAAACATCTTTGAATATTGTTGCCATGTCTGATATGCAACGCGACGGTTCCAATCCAAATGTATTTGAAACGATTATCAATTCGGGAATCATTCCTGTGGCAAATGCTAACTATCCAAATGGTTTGGAAGACATTGAGGCAATTCTCATACCGGGTGATTTGGTTGCTACTGGATCCTATTCGGCTTGGAGGGATACTTATTTGAGCCCTTCTGTAGGAATTACGCCATACGTGCCAACCTATCCTGTACCCGGAAATCATGAATACTATGGTACTGGAATTTCCCTGTTCCTGGACTACACAGATCTCCCACTGAATGGTACGCCATCTAATCCTGAAGAATGGTGGTACAAAGACATTTCCAATCTTAGAATTGTAGGTTTAAACTCCAACAGTCCAAATGCTGATTTATCTACCCAGCTTCTTTGGCTGGAAACTATTTTGGACGAGGCTGGTGCGGATACTACAATAGATTTTGTGTTTGCAGAATTGCATCATCCATTTAAGTCAGAACTTTGGCTCCCTGGTGAATTGGATTTTACGGGAGATATTATTGCCATATTGGAAAGTTTCTCAACGACCTATAGTAAGCCCTCGATACACTTTTTCGGGCATACACATGCCTATTCACGAGGACAATCAAGAGATCATAATCACTTATGGGTAAATGCTGCCACGGCTGGTGGGGCAATTGATAATTGGGGCGAATTTCCGAATGCAGATTATGATGAATTCGTGCTTAGCGAAGATGAATATGGTTTCGTGATGGTAGAGGTTGAAGCTGGTGCAGATCCGAAATTCGTTCTCAAACGATACTCGCAGGGAGATGAAAATAATTTTGAAAACAATACCTTGAGTGACGAGATTACCATAAAGCGTTTTTCAACTGCTCCTAATATGCCTATTGGGATCACTCCTCTTGGGGCAAGCGATCTGGCTTGTATTGAGTTCAAAGGTTCACCTTTTAGCAACGGAACTAACAGTCACCAAGCTTCACATTGGCAAATTGTGGAAGGGTGCGATTTTAATGATCCGAGTGTACAGGATATCTGGAAACAATCTATGAATTGGTACAATGAGATTGATACGCAAGCCGGTGATGACTTAACTGACGAAGACGAAGTGTCCTTAATAGCGAATACTACTTACTGCTGGCGAGTGCGTTATAGAAATAGTAATTTAAAATGGAGTGATTGGTCTGTGCCGCTGATTTTCAATACTAACTCAATAAATTATATCTCAGGTAATCTTTTACAAAATGGAGATGCTGAATCTGGAATTTCAAATTGGATTGGAGATATTGAGTCATTGATTGATAATGAATGTGGATCGGTTCCAGTATATGAAGGAACCAACTTCTTTGCAATTGGTGGAGTTTGTGTAAATGAACAAGCAGCTGGATTAGCAAGTCAAATCATTGACGTAAGTATATATTCAACTGAAATTGACGACGATAAATGTTTGGTTGAATATTCAGGGTATTTGAGAACTTGGGGGAATAATAACGATCTACCTGAAATGTATGTTGAATTCTTAGATGTCAATAATACGCTTCTTGGTATGAGTACGGTGCTTTCCAATACAACCCCTGAATGGTTATTACAATCTAGTCACAATTCTGTTCCTGCTGCCACTCGCACTATAAGCGCGGTGCTAAAAGGTACACGATTGGCTGGAACTGACAATGATAGTTATTTTGATTCCTTAAGTGTACAATTGATAGAATCGGATTGTCCTTCAATTAGAATTAATGAAATGGACCCAAATGAGATTATTAAAGTTTATCCAAACCCTACAAACGGTGAGCTTTTGTATGAAACTTTGATAGGTTACGAGAGCATTTTAATCTTCAATCAGCTTGGTCAAGAAGTGTTCACTGCGAATCTCTTTGGTAAATCTGGTGTAATAGATATTTCGGAGATCTCAGAAGGAATCTACACGATTACCTTCATCAAAGAGAATGTTAGAATGAGTAAACGTTTTATTAAAAGTTCTTTATAAGCCGCTGGAAGAGCTTGTTTCGAAATTTTCGATTCCCCTTTATTCAGTACATTTTATCAAGATTAGAATCGACTATAGATTCAGCCAGTTGGTACCAATTTATAAAAGAACCTCATAAATGTCATGCTTGTCAAATTCCGCAACAATGATCATTGCACTATATCCACATTTTATATGTTTCCTCATCATACAATAACAGATGTAATTAGTTTATAAGGGGCAAAAGTTTAAAGCATAAAAAAAGCCACTCATTAAAGTAGCTAATTCTATTACTTAATAGTTAAATAGTTAAATGGATAAATAGTTAAAAAGCCCTGACCGAACGAACGAGGCCGTTGAGGTTCTTACTGTCGTAGTACTGGTTACCATTGGTGAAACCCTGAGCCCACGCATCGTAGTTACCGTACTCCGTAGAACTCCAATAGTAGTCATAAGCAAAACCGCCAATTTCATCCTTATTTTCATACAAAACATTCAACTCATCTTTTGTAGGTAATCTCCAACCCCCGCCTAAATCAGCACAAGCCTTTTTAGCATCGTCCCAAGTCATATCTCCTAAATCTTCTGTCATATCTACTAAATCTTCAGTCATCACTTCTAAATTGCCGATTTTGATTGTCGATGATGAATATTGATTAATTAGTTTACCGTCTTTGAGATTACGCTCAGACCCTAATTGCCCATTCTCGTACCAGACTTTCTGAATACCTTCTGCTTTGCCGTCTTTGTAATTCTTTTCACTCCATAATTGCCCATTCTCGAACCAGACTTTCTGAATACCTTCTTTTTTACCGTCTTTGTAATTCTTTTCACTCTCTAATTGCCCACTCTCATACCACGATTTCTGAACACCTTCTTTTTTACCATTTACATATTTCCCAATATCTCCTAACTGACAGAAAACTACCCCATTCAATGGCTTCATATCAGCCTTTAAACTCATTAGTGTATCAGTTGGATTAACGGTTTCGGAAACGTCGTATCTTTCTTCCTCTTTAATCTCCTCTTCATTTGAACCACAAGAAGCAAGGATTAATATAATTCCGAAATAGAGTAAGTTTTTCATAGTGGTTAGTTTGTCCTTAGTTCGTCAAAATAGGAAAATTATTTTATTTCAAGCCATAGTCTTTACGGTTCG
>TARA_B110000902_G_scaffold266600_1_pt1 | contig 15146 bp, 17 predicted proteins | sample TARA_B110000902 | Tara Oceans TARA_B110000902 (sample SAMEA4398009) | marine metagenome | biome: Polar Biome; feature: [SRF] surface water layer (ENVO:00010504); material: water (ENVO:00002006), including particulate matter (ENVO:01000060) such as... | depth 5 m | reverse complement strand
GCTTCTTTGTAAACTTTTAAGCACCTTTCTCTTGCTTCTTTATGATCTACCATTTCTTTAGGATAGGTGAATTCTTGAAAATCTGGTACCCATTTTTTGATATATTCGAGGTCTTTATCAAATTTTTTAATTTGAGTAGTTGGATTAAAGATCCTAAAATAAGGCGCAGCATCTACACCAGATCCAGCAACCCATTGCCAGTTACCAACATTACTTGCCATTTCATAATCATGCAGTTTTTCTGCAAAATAAGCTTCTCCCCATCTCCAATCGATTAACAAATGTTTGCATAAAAAGCTACCAACAAGCATTCTAATTCTATTGTGCATAAAACCGATTTGGTTTAGTTGACGCATTCCTGCATCCACAAGAGGATATCCAGTTTCTCCGTTGCACCATTTTTTAAATTCCTCTTCATTATTTCTCCATTCAATTCTGTCATATTTCGCTTTGAAAGAATTTTTTGAAGTGTGCGGAAAATGCCAGAGAATTTGGGTAAAAAACTCTCTCCAAATTAGCTCTTGCCAAAATATCTCATTTTTTTCTGAAATTGCTTTTGCCACCATTTTACGAATACTAACAGTTCCAAAGCGCAAATGGGGACCTAATTTAGAAGTTGAATCTTGTGAAGGAAAATTACGAGTATCTTCATAATTTTGAATTAATGCAGGTGTAACCGTATAATGCGCAGTCTGTTGATTTGACTTCGTGAAACCAATATCAGACAAACTCAAATTTGGTAATGTTTTGGTTTGTATTAAGTTTTTTAAAAAAGAACTGGTGTAGTAAAAATCTAAATTACACGTTTTAAAGGTCTCTTTCCAAACTTTCATGTATGGGGTGTAAACCACATACGGCAAACCATCCTTTTTAGTAACTTCATTTTTCTCAAAAATTACTTGGTCTTTAAAAGTCAGGAATTCAATATTATTTTGTGTTAATAGTTTTTGAATTTCTGCATCTCTTTCAGTTGCATAAGGCTCATAATCTCTATTTGTAAAAATAGTTTGTATGTTGTATTTTTCTATTAATTGTTCAAAAATAGTGACTGGTTTTCCATGCAACATAGCGATGCTGCTTCCATGCGCTTCCTCTAAAGTATCGCGCATTTCTTGCAGCGTTTCATGAATAAAGGTAAGTCTAGCGTCGTTCTTTGGAAGTTTTTCTAATATGTCTTCATCAAAAATAAAAATAGGAAGTACAGGGTTCTTGCTTTTTAAAGCATTATAAAAACCAACATTATCGTCTAATCTCAGGTCTCTTCGGAACCAAAAAATATTTACAGTTTCTTTCATCTTATTTAAATTCTCCAAAAAGTTCTAATAATTTTTCTTGACGATAGTTAAAGATCTCTTCCAATTTTGGTTTTACTAAAAAAGGATGCACTAATTGCCCTAATAAACCGAGTGGGACTTTATAATCGATGATATCTTCTAATTCTACGCCTCCTGGAACTTCTTTTACAAAATGTTTATGGTGCCATAGTGCGTAAGGGCCATACATTTGTTCATCTACAAAATATCTCTTTTCTTCTATATGAGTAATTTCAGAAACCCATTGGGTTTTAATTCCCAGAAGAGGGGTTACGATGTATTGAATAATCTGACCTGTATACAAAGGTCTGTCTATAGTAGAAACAATATTAAAACTCATGTAATCGGGTGTAATTACTTTTAAGTTTTTAGGATTTGATAGAAATTCCCAAGCTTTGTCCAAAGAAATGGGTAATTTTTGTTTTTTGTGAAGAGTGTATATTTTCATTTTAATTATTGACTAAGATATAGAGGTTTAAGGAAGTTGCAATACACAACCAACTCATGTAAGGTAATAACAGATATTTATAATTACCAAGATTTTTGCTGTATTTGAAAAAATAAATAAAAAGTATTACAGTTAAAAAGACAATGGTTATGAGGCCTAAAAAAACTAAATGTTGATTGAAGAAAATAAAATTCCAACTTACATTTAGCGTAAATTGGAATAGAAAAATAAGTACATTTTTTGTGCTATTATCTCTAGAAAATAGTTTTCCTAAGTAGATAGAAAAACAAACCATAATAAATGTCCAAGCAATACCAAAAACGACTCCTGGAGGTGTCCAAGGAGCCTGATTTAGGTGAATGTACCAATCAGAAATTGGTCCATCATTCATGGTCCAACTGCCAATGGCTAAGCCTGCAAAGTTTACAACTAGAAATAAAAGTGTTAATTTTAGTTGTTTCATTTGTTATTCTTTGTCCTTCAGAGCTTCAATTTCCTTCAGAATGTCATCTGCTTCTTTGTACTTTGTGTCACTGTCGGTTCTGTTAATGGATTGAAGTTTATACCCCTCTTCCATTACTTTTTTGTATTTCTCCTGAAGCTTATCAGCTTCTGATTTTTTCTTAAAGAATCCAAACATAATTTTTAAATTAAGTGTTTTGTTATTTTTGAGCTCGATGGTTTTGTAATTGATAAATAATAGTCAACTAGCTTTCCTTCAGGTGAAACCAAATATTTTTGAAAGTTCCATTTTACAGAAGAACTTTTAGTATCATTTAAGTTTTTATCTGTTAACCAAGCATACAAAGGATGTTGCTCAGTTCCTTTTACCTGTATTTTTTCTGTCATTAAAAAGGTAACGCCAAAATTAACTTTACAAAAAGCTTCAATATCTTCAGATGTCCCAGGTTCCTGACTTCCAAATTGGTTACAAGGAGATCCAATAATCATTAAGTTATTTGTATGCATTTTGTATAATTCTTCTAGCTCTTTGTATTGAGAAGTAAAACCACACTTAGAAGCTACATTAACAAATAGAATATATTTATTTTTGTACTCGGATAAATCAATAGCTTTATTTTGTAAGCTATTGATATTAATTTTATATATATCTGTCATTTTTTTTTAGATTTTGAAACTTACAATTCCGCAATCAAGCTCGTAAATTTGGCCAGAGATTGAGTTTGCTTTTTCAGAAATAAGAAAGGTTGCGAGATCTGCAACTTCATTTGGTTTTAAAAACTTTTTAAGAGGATGACGTTCTGTGATATTTTCTATCATTTTTTCATTTCTTAAAATTTTGGCTGCCAAATCTGTTTCTGTAACTGTTGGTGCTATTGCATTTACACGAATTGTTGGTGCTAGCTCTGCGCCCAAAGATTTTGTTAAGCCTTCTACAGCAGATTTTGCTGCGGCAACACTTGCGTGGTAAGGCATTCCTAGTTTAGCTGCAACGGTACTAAACATCAATATAGACGGATGCATTCCATTTTTTAATTTCGGAAGATATTTTTGAATAAATTTTACAGCTCCAATAACATTAATCTCAAAATCTTCTCTAAAATCATCTAATTTTAGTCTTGAAATTGGTTTTAGATTTATACTTCCAGGACAATAGATTAAAGTGTCTACCGCTTCAATGTCTGGCAAATCATCCGAAAGAATGTCACAATTATAATGGGTTAGATTAGCGTGAGGCTGCAAAGGAGCTGATCTACTAATATTTATAACTAAATTTTTATCAACTAAAGAACTCACGATTGCTTGTCCAATTCCTTTGCTTCCTCCAACTATTACTATTTTTCTCATATGCTTTTAAGGTCGTCCTTTCAAGCGCTTTTCAATTTTCTGTTTAACAGCTGTCAAGCGCTTCATTTGATCCATAATTTCTAGATCTTTGTCTGTTTTGTATACTTCATTTAACTCTAAAATAAGTGCTTTCACTTCTCTAGATGCTACTATTCTATCACTTGTGTTTTTAAATGAGAACTTTCTGTGTTCAAATTCTTCCGCTCTTTCTAATAAATTCATTGTTACTTTTCAGTTTATATAACCGGTAATATAATTATAAAACTTAGAAAGGCAAAAATAAACAGTGATTACTTATTAAGACGTTAAAGGTTTCCCTTTTAAACGTCTTTCTATTTTTTGTTTTATGAGCGTTAATCTTTTCATGATGTCCATGATTTTATCATCTTTATTTTCTTTGTAAACTTCGTTTAGACTTAAAATTAGATCTTTAGCTTCTCTAGCGGCCATTATCCGATCGCTGGTTGTTGGGAATCTTTTTTTTCTAACTTCGAACTCCAATGCTTTTTCAATTAATTTCATAGTTAATAATTTAGTGTGTTTTGTAGTTCTACTATTTTTTCTTGGCTATTAAACTTACCACCGAAATAAGAAGTAACAGTAGCGGAAGTGTCGTCTTTAATTCCCCTAGATGAAACGCATAAATGTTTTGCATCTATAATAACTGCAACATTCTCTGTTTCTAAAATTGCTTTTAATTCCTCTGCAATTTGATTTGTTAAACGCTCTTGAACTTGCGGTCGTTTGGCGTAATATTGTACAATTCTATTTATTTTTGATAAACCAATAACCTTTCCCGAAGAAATATAGGCTACATGAGCTTTTCCAATAATTGGAACGAAATGGTGTTCGCAGTTGGAGTAGAAAGTAATGTTTTTTTCAACCAACATTTGATTGTATTGATATTTGTTCTCAAACAAAGCAACTTTCGGTTTATTTGCAGGATTTAATCCAGAAAAAATTTCTTCAATATACATTTTTGCAACCCTTTTAGGTGTCCCTTTTAAAGAATCATCGGTTAAATCTAAACCCAAAGTATCCATTATCTCTGAAAATAAAGAAGCAATTTTTTCTTTTTTATCTTCGTCGGATAGTTTAAATGCGTCGGCTTTCATAGGTGTTTTCAAACCGGTAAATAAATGATCATCACCAACATCTTCTATGGAGAACCCATTTAAATTTACTGTATTCTCTTTTACTATTTTTTCTGAACTCATCGTGTCTTTTTTATGTGCTGTCTTTAAGTACTCTAAACTTAAAAGCAAAGCACTGTTATTATCTTTTTGAAATAGAGTTATTTGAGATTGATTTTTGTCTAGAACATTTAAATCTGCCTTTTGCAAATGTTCTTAATTTTTCATGTTTCGTTTTTCTTCCTTGAACTCTTTTACGCCACATCTTAAAGCTTTTTAGCTTCATCTCTTTACGCATTAAGTCGATAACTTCTTGCTCTTTAAGCCCAAATTGAAAATAAATTGATTCAAAAGTTGTCCGATCTTCCCAAGCCATTTCTATGATTCTATCTATAGAAATGTTGCTTAATTGACTGTCGCTATTGGAAATCATATAATTTGTTGTTTTCTATCTTGGAGTTAATAATTTTAGCAATAAAGGTTTTGTTTTCTTTTAAAAATTTATCGTTTTTAAAGCGAACAAAATTGCCATGCGCGTGGATACTAAAACCTTCTGTTTTGTAGGTGTGCAGTTGATAATAAGGAATGGCCCAACTAAAATTTTTTAAACCTTTGTTGATGTGCACAATAATACCTTTTTCCCTTAGTTCGATATTGCCGTAATTAATGTCTGATACTAGATTTATTACCTTTAAGAATCCTGGGCTAACGGCATCAATAATCATTCTCTTAGAGCCTACTCCGCCTAATTTGATAGCTTTAATAAAACTATAAGAGTTACCCAACAGATCGTTAATTGTTGTGCTGGCATCTTTGTTATAGTAAGTAGTGTTAAATATCATGCTCCAAAGGTACATAAAATTAATTATGTTTAATCATAAATGATATAGGTTAAACAAAAATTAACAGAACATTATACTTTGGAAAAAGACTTTTTTTAGTCTGTATTCAACATGCTATTTCTATTAGAGAGCAGGTGTTTTTTGATAATTCTTTGACTTTCTTTTTTAACCTGAGTATTTTTTTTCATATTCCATAGGGTATCACTCGCTTTTTTTCGAGCAACTTTTATATCCACAATAGGGTTTGGATAACTTACCCCAAGTTCAAAGTTATTAAACTGCTCATCTAAAGGGGTCATTAAATAGGGTTCATGTATAAAAGGTATCGGTAAATGAGCCAATTCAGGAACCCATTTTTTTATAAAAGTACCATCTTTATCGTGCTCTATACTGTTTTTTATAGGGTTGTAAATACGAAGAATATTTATCCCAGTTTCTCCTGCATTCATTTGTAATTGCGGAAAATGAATTCCTGGTTCAAAGTCTAAAAATAATTTTGAAAGATGTTGTGACGACGCTTGCCACGGTTGCCAAAGAATATGTGTAAAGAACGAAACGACCATAGCACGCATTCTAAAGTTAAGATATCCCGTTTCTTGCAAACAACGCATGCACGCATCAATTAAAGGAAAGCCAGTTTTACCTTCTTCCCAAGCTTTTTGATAATCTTTAGAAATACTTTTCTTTAATTTTTGATATCCTTTGTTGATACTGGCATTTTCCATGGTGTGTTCCATTTCAAATTTTTGTATAAAATGCGCTTGCCAGCGCAATCTCGAAATAAAAGCACCTAAATGTTTTTTGTTATCAGCTGTTTTATTTTTTAAAGCTTCTTGAAAAATTTGACGAATAGAAACATTTCCCCAAGCAATATAAGGCGACAATCTACTGCAGCTTTCTCTTGCCAGTGCTGGTTTAGAAATATTGAACATATATTTTTCATGACGTTTGTCAAAAAAAGTATTTGCATATCTCCAAGCTGTTTTGGTTCCTCCTCTTTGAAAATATTTGTGTTTTGGTGTTTCTAAACCTGCCGGTTGAAAGTATTTTTCTATTTGAGTAATTTCTTCAATAGAAATAAATTTATCAGCAGTAAGTTGATTTTTAATTTGAGGGTCATACATGTAGTCATCCCATTTTTCAAACCAATCTTCTCTATCTAATAAGCCTCTTAAAATACCGTTATTGTTATTCTCCTCCCATTTTACTGAATTGTTTCTGCAATATCGCGTAAACTCTTTATCTCTATTGTATGATATTAACAAACCTGTTTCTTGATGAGAAAATACCGTGTCAACTTTGTAGGAATTAAAAATTTGATTGAAGGCATTCACAACTTCTGTCTGCACACACAAAACCTTTGTATTATACTTTTTTAAATCAGTATTTAAATCGATTAAAGATTGTTTTATAAAGTTCCAGTGACGTTCGTCATAATGTGCATCATCAATTAAAGAATTTTCAAAAACATATAAAAAAAGCACACGCTTGTTTGACGCTAAAGCATTCTTGATTGCCTCATTATCTTGTAAACGTAAGTCACGCTTAAACCAAACAACATGTATTTCTTCATTGTTAATATTCATCTAAATTTTCTATTATATGATTTGCCTTTTCTTTAATCTTGGATCTATCCTCAGAGGACATTTTATTTAAAACACTGTACATCATTTTCATTCTAAAATTTGAAGATAATTTTTCTTGCTTTTCATCTAGAAAATTCCAGTAAAGCGTATTAAAAGGACAGGCATCGTCTTCGAATTTCTTTGCTTTTTTATAAACACAGGCATCACAATAATTCCCCATTTTACTAATGTAACTTCCACTAGAGACATACGGTTTTGTCGCAATTTTTCCACCATCTGCAAACTGACTCATTCCACGCGTATTTGGCAATTGAACCCATTCTATAGCATCCACATAAATCCCTAAATACCAGGCATCAATTTCATCTGGATGAATTTGTGTTAGCAATGCAAAATTACCCGTAATCATCAAACGTTGAATGTGGTGTGCATACCCGTTTTCTAGAGAATTATTAACGGCATTTTTAAGGCAATTCATTTTGGTTTTTCCTGTCCAAAAGAAGTCCGGTAATTTGTTTTTATTTTCTAAGAAATTTTCTTTTTTATAATCTGGCATTAACATCCAATACATACCTCGCATGTATTCTCTCCATCCTAAAATTTGCCTTATAAAGCCTTCAACTTGCGATATATCAATCTTGTTTTCTTGTGCTCTGTAAGTTTCTAAAACCGTATTGACAACTTCTCTAGGAGAAATTATTTTTGAATTCATAGCAAAAGAAATTCTACTGTGGTACAGGTAAATTTTGTCTGTATGCATGGCATCTTGATAATCTCCAAAATGAACCAACAGGTGTTCGCAGAAATAGGTTAGTTGTTCTAGAGATTGTTTTCTAGAAATAGGGTATTCAAAATATTTCGGATTGATTTTCCCAATTGTCTTTATACCGGCTTTCTCAATGTCAGAAAGCACATCTTCTACGTTTGTGTCGAAGCTAATTTCTTGCGGTATTAAAGTGTCACCTTTCCATTTTTTTCGATTGCTTGCATCAAAATTCCATTTTCCACCTTCTGGCTGTTTGTCAACCATTAATATTTGATGTTTTTTACGCATATTGCGGTAAAAATTTTCCATCAAAAATTGTTTTTTACCTTTAAAAAAAGTTGTTAAATCTTCTCTTTCTGTATAAAAATGTTCGGATGAAAATACTTCAGAGTCAATCTTTAAATCTTTAGAAAATCCCTTTAACTGTTGATCAAGTCTATATTCATCGGGCGATAAGTATTCAAATTTTTCAATATTGTGTTCTTTAATTAAGAGCGCTAAATTTTCAACTAGACTTTGTGTATTTTTTTTGTCATTTATCTGAAAGTAAACAACGGAGTGCTTTGCTTTTTTTAATTCATCTGCAAAATTCCGCATCGCTGTAAAATAACCCACCACTTTTTGAATGTGATGTGTTACATAATCTGTTTCTTGTCGCATTTCAAAAATACAATACGTGGTATCTTGATCTGTTTCTAATAGCCAAGAATGTTGGCTGTTCAATTGATCCCCTAAAATTAACCGTAATTTCTTCATCTTAAAATAATGTTTTTTCTAGCCAAAGTTTTCTATACTTATGATTTTGGTCATATCGATCTGCCTGCATTTGTGTGTTGAATTTGCGGTCTCTTGGATCATTTCCTACACCAGCAACATACATCCAATTTCCATAATTGCTATGCACATCATAATCCAACAACATAGATTCAAAATAGGCCGCACCAATTCTCCAATCTAATAAAAGTTCTTTCGCGAAATAAGAAGCTACATTTTGTCTTCCGCGGTTACTCATAAAGCCTGTTTCTTTTAACTCAATCATATTGGCATTTACGAAATCATCTTTTGTTTCTCCATGAATCCATTTTTCAATAGATTTCTGGTCAGTATTCCAATGGTATTTTTTATTTAAAATTCCACCAATCTCAAAAATTTTAGAGTCATATTTTAAAGAAATATATTTAAAATAATCTCTCCAAATTAATTCAAAAATCACCCAATATGTAGATTGATTTGCACCAAACTCAGCTTCATACTCTTTTATCTTCCAGTAGATTGTTTTGGCAGATAAACTACCGTTTGCCAACCAAGGCGAAAACTTTGTACTGTAGTCTTTGCCTACCAATCCATTTCTAGTATTTTTATAAAAAGATACTTTCTTTGTTTCAAAGAAATAATTGTTTAACCTTTCTAAAGCAGCATCTTCTCCACCACAAAAAGGGAAAGCAGATTTTATATTTGAGGTATACTCCTCAAAACCTAAGTCTTTTAAAGTAGGGATTTCCCGCTCATTTTCTATTAAATTTTCAATTGAAAGCTTCGTAACGGATAACTCCTTTGAAACTTTTACTGTTTTTTCTACCTTTTTTCTAAAGACAGTAAATACATCGGGAATACTAGAAAAATCTTTAGAAACAGTTTCTGGATTGTATAAAAACTGATCATAATCTTCAACAAAGTTTACCGTTTCCGAAAGTGTACTTTTTACTAAGTTGTTGGTGTTCACTTCTTCTCTTGTCCATTCTTTTTGAGTGTAGATCGTATCAATAGAAAAATTGTCACAAATTTTATGGATGTTATCTTCCGGACTTTCAATATAAGTGAGCAGGGTAATGTTTAAATCTGATAAATTCTTTTTTAAAGCTGTAATTGTTTCAATAAGAAACCTTGCTCTATACTTTGCTGTTTTCTGAAATCCAAATTCATCAGTTTTAAATAATCTTGGATTAAAAAAAAAGACTGCAATTACTTTTGTATGATTTTCTGTTGCTTTTTTTAAAGAAGCGTTGTCTGATATTCGTAAATTATTACGAAACCAAATTAATCCTGTGTTTTCTTGTTTCTTCTGCATTTTTCGCCGCAATATTTTACTTCTTCCCAATTCTTTTCCCATTTTTTTCGCCACGTAAAAGGGCGTTCACATACCAGGCAAGTTTTTGTTGGAAGATGTTGTTTTTTCAAAATTATTTATTAATGTTACTAATCATCCCGTTAAACACAAACCAATGCAAGGGTACTACCGCATACCAGTACAATCTACCCGCAAGACCATGAGGTCTAAAAGTAGCAGTTTGATATAAAATACCGTCTTCAATTTTAAACTCTAACCAAGCTTCACCCGGTAAAATCATTTCTGCATAGAGTAGGAGTTTGCCCTTTTCTTTATCCGCATAAATAACACGCCAAAAATCTAAAGCATCTCCTGCATTTAAATCTGTAGGATGCCTTCTTCCTCTCCGCAAACCTGCACCACCAAAAAATTGATCTATATACCCGCGTATTTTCCATAAAAAAGTACCGTAGTACCATCCTGTTTCGCCGCCAATTGACCAAATTTTATTTAAAGCTTTTTCTCGATTTATTACTTTTCTTTTTTTGAAGTCTTTAAAACAGCCATATGCTGGAACATTGATAAATTCGTCAACATAACTTTTAAGTTTTCCACTACTTACATACGAGTCTTTCCAACTAGAAATAATACTATTTTGCTCGATTTTTTTAAAAGCTAATTTCACAGATTTTTTATATGACATTGGCGTTATGTCTAAAAATGTATTGATATTGCTCTTTTTTCCAATAACTTCAACACCCATAGAGTTTACTAAAGTACACGCTAGTTTGTAAGATGTGGACGTTACAAAATACAACCAATAAGAAGAGAGTTTGGGGGTCATTATAGGAACTATAATAATCCGCCTTTTTAGTTTTCTTACGCGGGCAAATTGCAATAGCATTTCTTTGTAGGTTAATATTTCAGGACCAAAAATGTCATGTGAAGTATTGTATAATTCTTCTTTTGCTAACGCCTTTTGTAAAAAAGATAAAACATCCCGAATTGCTAAAGGTTGTGTTTTCGTGTTTAACCATTTTGGAGCAATCATAGCAGGAAGCTTTTCTACAATATCTCTTATGATTTCAAAAGAGGCACTTCCAGAGCCCACAATAATACCAGCTTTAAAAGTGGTCGAAGCATACTTTTTTGAAGCCAATGTTTTTTCTACATTTTTTCTTGATAATAAGTGTTTAGAAAGATTGGTGTCATTTGTAATACCACTCAAATAAATAACCTGTTTTACGGACGAACCCTCGGCAAATCTTTTAAAATTAAAAGCACATTTTTCTTCTAGGATATGAAATTCCTTGGCAGAATTAGACATCGAATGGATTAAATAGTAGGCGGCATCTATATCTTTTGGAATGTTATCTAACGTTTCTATTTTTAGAAAATCTGCTTCCACTAAAACAATGTTTTCCTTATTCTTGTAGTAGTTTTGTGCTCTTATCTTGTCTCTAACAGGGCAAATTATGGTATGGCCGTCATTTAGTAATAATGGAATTAATCTTTTACCAATATAGCCAGTTGCCCCAGTAACAAGTATTTTCATGCACTTTTATCTATTTTTTTGGTCTTTGATAAGACAGTTGTTTTTTGAAATTTGGAACCGCATATGTATCCAAACCATTAATGGTAGCAACATTTCCTTTAGAGAGATTAATCAACCCATCTGCTTGTAATAGTGCATCATCAATATATAATTCTTCAATTTGAGAAACAATTAACATAACATCATTTGAAGGTACGTAAACTTCTTCTATAAATTTCATGCTCATTTGTACTGGCGCACCTTTTACAAACGGTGCTTTAAATTTACCCTTGAATTCCTCTTCTAAGTTCGTCTTATCGAATTCTGACACCTCCTTTGGATATTTCGCCGATGTGTGATGTGCATCCTCAATAATAGCCTCATGAATATGATTGATGGTGAAAACACCTGAATCTTTAATGTTTTTATACGTATCTCGCGGAACTGTTGTTGGCCGAAGAATAAAACCTAAAGTTGGTGGTTTAGAGCCTAAGTGGGTAACAGAGCTAAAAACAGCAACATTTGAAATTCCTTCTTCTGATATAGAACCTAATAAATTAGCAGATTTAAATCCAGAACAACTATTTATCAAATTAATTTTGAAAATTTTTTCTAAATTTTGAATGTCATTATAGTCGTAAAAAGCCATTATAAATTCTTGTAATTATTAATTTTAATGTTTTTCCCTTTCAAATCGTGCATTAAATTATACAAACCAAAAAAGGTCCTGTTGATATAAATAAAGTGTTTAGAGCCTCTATTTCCATTCATGTTTTTGAGTTCTGAGCTTTTCATGTATTTACTCCCTAGCTCAGAGATTTCACCAAAAAAGCCATCATCAGAAAAATCGAAAATTTCTTCATGAAATGGTTTTGTAAACAAGCTTAGCATTTCATGAAACATTGCTCTGAAAAATTCTAACTCTTGCTCAGAGTCGTCTTCTCTCAGGATTTCTAATTCATATAATTTTTCTTCAAAAAGTACAGGGTCAGAAATACACTCTGGTTTTGCCAATTCAAAATAAGGGGTATAAAATTCCATAGGTATGGTTTTCATACATCCAAAATCGATTGCAATTAGTTCGTTTTCTGGAGATATTAAAAAGTTTCCTGGGTGCGGATCTGCATGTACCTTTTTTAATTTATGTATCTGAAACATATAGAAATCCCATAAAGCTTGTCCTAATTTATTGGAAATATCTTGATCGTTCGTAGAAAATTCTGACAAATGAATACCATCCATCCAGTCCATCGTTATTATTCTATCAGACGACAAGTCTGAATAATAATTAGGAAAATTTAAATTTGGTATGTGTTTGCAAGCTGCCACAATTGCTTTGCTTTGTGCTACCTCTAGGATGTAATTTGTTTCTTCAACTAATTTACCTTCTACTTCTTTAAAATATCGATCAGAATCTTTTCCTCTAATATTAAACATTTTAACAGCAATAGGTTTTACCATAGATAAATCGGAGGTAATACTTTGTGCAATTCCCGGATATTGAATTTTTATGGCTAATTTTTTACCATCTTTTTCTGCTCTGTGAACTTGTCCGATACTTGCTGCATTGGTAGAAACAGTATCGAATTTATCATAAATTTCACTTGGATCTTTTCCAAAATATTTTTTAAAAGTTTTTACAACTAATGCAGGAGAAAGCGGTGGTACAGAGAACTGTGAAAGTGAAAATTTTTCTACGTATGCCCTCGGTAAAACACTTTTTTCCATACTAAGCATTTGGGCAACTTTTAAGGCACTTCCTTTTAATTGCTGTAGCCCGTCATAAATATCTTCAGCATTACTTTCATTTAAACGATCTTTCGCTTCTAATTCTGATTTGGTGAATTTATCACCGTAATATTTTAAATAATTTACACCAATTTTAGCGCCAGTTTTTACTAGTTTTGAGGCACGCTGTATTTTTGAGGTTGGTATGGAATCAATAGTTTTCATTAATTATTTTAGTTGAAGTTAATTTTTTCTTTTAGAATAAATTTGCCAAAATCAAGTAGACTTTTTAAAGGTTTTATATCCAATAAATCGAATCGAGAATTGATTGATTTTTCAATAAAAATATCTGTTTTGTCAAATGATGGAGAAGTATCATCTAGCCAAAACTTCATGGTAAGTATTAACTGTATCCAAGAGGACTCTTGCATTGTTTTGTCTTGAATTTTACCGAGTTGTTCTTGTTGTAAATCAATTTTTTCAATACCAATATTGTTTGAAAAAGTTTTAAAGTCTTGTTTTAAATCTTTCAATAGCTTTAAAGATCTTAATTTTGTGACATCTTCATTTCCTTTAAGTGCGTAAACAACGTAGCTTCTATTCGCTGTTAAAATTTCAAAAAAGGTAAAGTAAAAACTCAGCAATTTATTTCTTGCATCATAATTTGGGTATTCTTCACTTTTAGCTAATACTTTAATGGTGTTGTTAAAGAATTCACTAAAGATAGACTGCTCTATTCCTTCAAAAGTGCCATAAAACTTATAAAAATCAGATTCTTCAAAGTTATTTTCTTTAGCAAAACTGAAAACAGATTTTGGGTTGTGATTGTTTTCTAGTACAAACTCCATGTACCAAGAAATTAAGTTGTCTTTAGTGATGTTTTTCTTGCGAGCCATAATTGTTTAAAATTTTGTGTAAAGATACAAATGTTTAACATGTTAATTAATCTGTTAAACAATAATTTTTTGTTAAACAGTAAATTATTGTTAGTTATTACTATCTCTCTCGACTGAGTAATAAGTTAAAGGACAATGATTCTTAAAGTTAATACTTAAAATTTAAAAAAATGAAATATTTTACAAAAAACCTATTTTTTCTTCTAATTACGATTTCTTTCGTTTTCGTAAGTTGTAGCACCAGTGATGATGGCTATTCGGCGTCTGTATATCCAGTTGATCCTGAGCCAACGGAATTAAATTCTAAAAGTTATAATTTGGGTTCTGTCGGAGATTCGGGAATCTCCGGAACGGCAAGATTTATTGAGAAGAGTGACGCTACCTTAAGTATTGAGCTAACGTTGCAGAATACAACAGAAGGTGATGCACATCCAGCGCACGTTCATTTTAATACAGCTGCTGAGGGTGGTGATATTGCTTTGTCTTTAGAAACCGTAATTGGTGGAGAAGGAAAAAGCACAACTACCTTTACAACGCTTACTGACGGCACTGCAATTACATATGCAGAATTACTTGATTTTAATGGGTATATAAATATACATTTAAGTGCTTCGGAGACTGGTACCTTATTAGCTCAAGGAGATATAGGTCAGAATGAGTTAACAGGAAATAAAATGAGTTATGAACTTGTTGAAAAAGATGTTGAAGGCATCAATGGGACTATTGAGTTTGCAGAACGTGTAAACGAAACTACTTTAGTAACAATACAACTTACTGGTACTTCTACTGGAGGTCTGCATCCTGCGCACATTCATGAAAATGATATTGCTACCACAGGAGAAATTATTGTTGGATTGAATGCGGTAATTGGAGATACGGGGATTAGTAAAACGCAAGTAGCAGTTTTAGTTGGAGGCACTTCAATTACCTATACAGAGTTTTTAACGCTGAATGCATATGTTAATATTCATTTGAGTGATGCTGATTTAGCGACAATCGTTGCACAAGGAAACATTGGCTCGAATACAGGAAATAATTCAGGAA
>TARA_B110000902_G_scaffold267000_1_pt1 | contig 15174 bp, 14 predicted proteins | sample TARA_B110000902 | Tara Oceans TARA_B110000902 (sample SAMEA4398009) | marine metagenome | biome: Polar Biome; feature: [SRF] surface water layer (ENVO:00010504); material: water (ENVO:00002006), including particulate matter (ENVO:01000060) such as... | depth 5 m | reverse complement strand
TATTATTAGTCTGTGGGGGTATGTTTGTAGCCTTGAGAGGCTGATGCTTTAAAAAGTAATTTATACAAGTCGGTGTTTCAGATTTTCTTTGTGATAACCCATATAAAATATGATATTTACTTAGTAGCCATTTCCGAGTAATGTGATGTTATCTTAGTAAAGATACTAGCAAAAAATATAAATATTATGATGCAAATTCTTTTACCAATACATATCCTAGCTGGCACAATTGCTCTGCTTTGTGCGGCTTTGGCAATTGCATCTGAGAAGGGCAAGAAACTCCTTGTGCTTTCAGGTAGAACATATTTCTTGTGCATGGCTGCTATCTTCTTAACAGCTATCCCAATGTCTATTATTACCAGTAATATATTTTTATTTTTAATAGCTTTATTTTCTTTCTATTTAGCTTTTTCAGGTATGCGCTTTGCTAGGAACAGAAAAGGTATAACCACTACTTTGGATTGGATTGCGGTTAGCTTAATGATTTCATCAGGACTAGGGATGTGGATACTGGCTGCAATTTACTTCACTAACGACAACTCGCAATACATAGTGCTTCTCGTTTTTGGTTTTTTAGCAGTTTTTTTAGGCTATGGTGACTACAAAAGTTATAAGGATAAAACAATCACCAGAAAAGAAAGAATGGCGAAACACTTGGGTAATATGCTGGGTGGAACCATTGCAGTGATTACTGCCGTTTTAGTTGTGAATGTTAATGTTGAGCCTGTGTGGATATGGTGGATTCTTCCAACCGCTTTGATAACCCCAATTATTATTTGGTGGAAGAGCAAAATCCTCGGTTGAAGATTCATTGGGCTACAAGTATACAGCTTTTAATAATTGCTCATCATTAGCTTCAATGTATAACTGTGTAATAGCCGCAGATGAATGACGAACTAGTGTCTGTGTCACCCTGCATTAATCTCCTTGTTGCTTAACCCCGTTATAAATGCCCATTTTAAGCCATGAGATGCTGATAAATCAGTTCTTTAAGAGAATTAAGCCATTCCCAATCAATAGCTGCAAGATTTAGGCCCCTTACAGACTGGATTCAAGGAGCATCACTGACTCCAGACTATTGGTGTCTATTAGGGGTTAGATTTCATCTATAAAATGACTCTGGTTAGGTTAACCAAAAGATAATGCTCTAATAGATTTCAGTGTTAGATGCTCGATTTTCCGCGAAAGAAAACGCTAATGAGCTTAGTAATAGCGGAAATATACCAAATAGAGTGAACGACATCGGCCAACCTATTGATTCGACAGTCGAAGAAATCAGTAAAGGAGATATTAGCCAAGCAGATGTAACCGCAAGTGAGCCTGAAATTGCTGTAGCTGTGCCGCGTAATTGTGTCGGAAAAAGTTCTCCAATCATTGGCATACGGACAGCCTCCGACCCATAGAGAAACATAATTGTCAGGCCAAGGCTGAAAAATAACACCCAACTTATGTGTGATTGCCATACTGTATTAAGAAAGAACAAACCACCCACAATAATCCATATAATCATTGTATTACGCCGCGTAAGTAAGAACTCGCCCACAGTAGCCGCTAAGAGATATCCAATGGCTCCTATTGCATAGGAGCTGCCGACAATTTTACTCGCTTCAGATAAAGAAAGACCGAAATCATTTACCAAAAACGTAGGCAAAAAATATGAGGTGGCGCCAATCGCCATGCTAACAAAAAAACTTCCAGCAAAACAGATTAAAAGAGGCCCTCTATAGTCGCTGACTAATTTTCTCAAACTATAAGAAAAATCGTCTTTTATCAGGTTCTTTGCGCTATTTTTGATTTTCTCGAATTTTGGACTCTCAGGAAGAAAGTAATAAATCACGGGCGACAAGAAAAAAATCAAAAACGCTGGTAAGAACGCGCTCCTCCATCCATATGTATCAATAAAGGGTGTTACCACCAATGCAGAGAGCGCAAAGCCAAGCGGATAGCCAGTCTGCAGAGTTCCTGCCACGACTCCCCTAAATTGTTGAGGAGCGGTTTCAATTACCATAGTACTGGCGACCAAATATAAACCTGCGCCGAGGGCAAAGCCGCAAACTCTGAGAATCGTCAACATTACTAAAGAATTAGCTAGGGCATGCAAACCAACAAATAATGCAGATATAGCCAGCAATGTTGCCAGCACCAATCTCCGCCCGATGACGTCAGTCAACATCCCGACAAAAACAACTGCGAAACTAGCTACAAAAAATGAAAGCGATAGGATATATCCGACAACTTTTAAACCTATATCAAATTCAGCTTGTATGCCAGGAATAGCATAGCTAAAAAGAGATTGGTCAGCAGTTGAGAAAGTTATTGCAATAAGGCACAGAAGAAATATTCTAAAAGAGTCTGATCCCATGTCAGCGAAAATCTTTATGGATCTACCCATCTTAATTTTTCATTTTACTATATTTTTTATTCATTAACTCATCAGACTTAAATGCATCATCAATTTGTCGCCCTGCGAGAAGGGCTGCTGGAAACCCACCCTCCAAACCTGCTAATAACATAACATGCTCAATCGCTCGACGTGGAATACCATGAAAAATAGCGGCTCTTATAAAATAGCTTACCTCTAACTTTTGAGCCGCAGAAATACCTATAACACACAGAATCTTAGTCTTTATATCGATGCCATCTAACTCCCAGATTTCAGGTGCTATCCTGCACATTGCAATTCTATTGAGTTCCCCTTCGTGTAATTGTTGGGAAAGTTCTTCTCCGTAACGAGGTCCAAAAATTGTTCTAAACATATTCCGGCCACGGTCTAACTCTTTGTCAGTCACAATATTTTCCATATCAGCACACAAATAGTTTCCTATCTAAGTTATATAAACGTTGAGCACCCGACGCAGTAATGAGCATTGTCTCTTCAAAGAACATTCCACCCCAACCGATTTCATGGAGTTCTAAATCGATATTAAGAATCATATTTTCTTCGATGATGAAATCTCCCAATGTACCCCCCGCAATGAACGGGACCTCTATGTGATCCAATCCAATACCATGCGTAAAAGCTAATTCGAAGCTCGGGAGTCCATTACTTCTAACCGCGCTAATAGTTTGCTCTCTTAGTTTACCAGTCTCTACACCAGGCAATAGATTCTGATATGCAACGTCAATCCCAAACTCAAAAGCATTCCAGTATTTCTCCATTTTTTTTGAGGGTTCACCCAACACAACTGTTCGTTGAATATCACCCATGTATCTATTCCATTTGAGCATGCTGTCAAAACAGATTTGATCTCCCTTATTTATCGGATAATCTCTGTTTGGTCGCCCAGCTCCAGCACTATGTATTCCAGCACCATTAAAGTTCGCAAAGACACGAGCACCTTGCTCAGCCACAGAAACCTCATAGGTTCGGTGCACTTCGCCCCAAGTAGCCCCCTCTTTGATAGCATCAATAGCTCGTAGGATACATGTTTGATTTTTAATGGCGGCCTGACGAAGAATTATTATTTCTAACGGTGTCTTCACCATTCGTATTTCAATAAAAAGATTCGTCGCATCCACTACATTCTCTGAATCAATGACGCCATTTAACGCTCCAATAAATCGAGTATCATCAATACCAATTTTTTTACTCTTATTTAAACCTAACTCTTTAAGTGCAGATATGCACGCGTCCGTAACCCCAACATGTGTATTAACACCCATATTTTGTATCATATCGTAAAGTTGAAGATCTTCTGGATCAGTCAATTCATCCGCAAAAGTATGTACCTTTAGAATTCCACCATAGGTACCGAAATAATAAAGCTTGACGTTCTTCATCCAGGTCGGCCTTTGAATAAGAACAGCCGCCTCAATTTCAGTAACAATTAAACATGGGTCAAGAGCAGGGTCTCTTGGCAAGATTGCGCATGCTACCCAGGGCACGTCATATAGAAAATCGCTCTCAAAGTCACTAAGGTAATAAACATTATTTGATGAAACTGCGACGAGAGCATCCAAATTTTCGCGGTCCATGATGTCGTATGCTCGAGCCTTGTTTAACAACATATTAATTCACCTAAACGATGCTGTGGACAGATAATCTCCAACACGAATCTCCCAATCATCGACATCTCGATAGATGCCTGTATACATATCTCCTAGATAAACCATCCAGAGAGCCCCATTTTGGGTACAAACTGGGCCATGCCTTATTCCTGGAGGTCTGCCAATGTAATAATCCTTATGAAGTACTAAGTCTTCTTTTATATCGTCTTTTCTATGATCATATGTATAACCAATGTAAGCATCTCCACTGATCAGGTATAAACATTCATTATGCGGGTGATGCTCTGTCCCTGGGTCAACATACCCGGGCGACAAAGACGTAAGTGCGACTACTTCTCCCGTATTTCCGTCTTTTCTAAGCGCCTTAGTTAGCACGCCGGGCGGCCTGTCTTCCTGACCAGTGTCAGGATTGATCCATGTCGTTTTTTTCACTATATCTTTCATGGGGTCTAACCATGGCATCCGCCATGTATCAGTAATGGGTACATGCTCATCTCCATGCGGATCAAGTTCTCCTAGTGCCTGAGGAAAAAATTCAAATTTTCTGTCTGAGAAAATCAATAGCCGCGATCCATTCTCCGCAGAGACTTCCTTGAAATCCATTCCCGCGGGAATATAGGTGTATGATCCGACTGTCATTAACTCTCCACCAAGATACAGTTCCCCCGCCAGAACGTAAATGTCGAGCGACGCTGCATTGTACCCACGCACTGATTGGAATCCCTGTGGTAAATTCATAACAAAATGCTGACCACCTGTTTTTTCTTCATGACTACATTCCCATGCTGAGGCACCTGGAAATCCCAGACAATACTCTTCTGTAGGTTCATTTTCCATTACATTTAGACTGTCCACTCTCTTCATTGCCATATCGATCACCTTAATTTTGTTAAGAATAAAAAAGTTACAATAGGGATTACTTCTTTAGACTTTTCAGATAGTTAACTACAGCCATGCTACATTCTTCCGGTCGTGTTATCATACAATAGGTACTACCAGCCCCCTCGATAGTGAAGATCTCAACATCGTCTTTGAGATGCAAAAAATCTGCTAAAAGCCCTTCATAACTGGCAGATTCTAAGTTACTATCTGAATTTAGGGCACTATCGTTGCCCATAAGCAACATTGTTGGGCACGAAATATTTTTAATGTCAGATGTTAAATCTAAATTTGAATAAGCGGCTATCACATTTTCTAGCGTAGTTGGATTCAAATTTGCAACATATCTAATCTTGGCCCATTGCTCGTACTTTATTCCGTCAGCAGAATAAAGTAGGTCTGGCGGAAGTACTACACCTGCGAACATACGTGACAATTGATCTACGCCAAATACTGATGCGACATGATAAGAAGCTGTGAATATATTCTTCCATGTCTGGTCAGCGCGTATCCACGGATAGGTTATGAGCGCATTGACGCGTTCTGGATATTTAGACGCAAACCTTACTCCGATAGACGTACCAGTAGATGTGCACCAAATACTTGTTTTATCTATACCCGCATCATCCATGATAGAGGCTAAATCATCGACCCATCCCTCAACACTATAAGGTTCCGTCATACTCCAATCCGACTTTCCAACACCACGATAGTGCCAATGAAGTAATTTATGGTGCGGTACTAAATATTGATTACAGAATTCGAATTGATCATCAACTAAAGCAAAGCCCCCTATCATGGTAATAGCTGAGCCTTTATCACCGCTTACCTCATACCATAGATTAGAACCATTTCGTCTAGTATTTGACATGTTATATATTATCCTAAGTAATTGTGAACGGACTTGATACCTTGTAGTGAAAAACTCATAGGTAACCAATATCCACCCATGACACATGTAGGATTGAGATCAGTCAACGCTTCATTATCTGCTTCAAAAAAACGCAGCTTTGCATCCCCTGACAAAATTTCGCCAAACTCAGTGTTGTTCATCACCATTTGTGTAAGGTCGTGTATCAGCGGTCTACCCGTCCTTGGGAAGGAGCAGTCAGGAATGTGTCGTTCACAAGTTAGTGGTAGGCTGGACAAATAAAAGTCCATATCCTCCATCAGAACAATTTCTTTGGGAGTAAAAGACAGATCGATTAGTTTCTCACCATTTCGTGAGACCATTTTTCGTATCCTTGTGCCGACGCTCGGCTCCCTGGCCAGTCTTGATAACATATTATGTGTCCCGCTTTGCTCTAGAACTGCAAGCTTGGAACATGCACCTAAAAACCAACTTAGTACAATGAGCCAATCTTTATCGGCCCACTGATAAGCCGAGTACATTGTCTCGACTCCATTTAGCTTACAAGGAATTCCAATTACAGCCACATTGTAGGAAGATCGATAGGGACTAAGTGAGGTAGGGTCAGTATCATCTGGATAACACCTTAGGTTTGGGCTCCAAAAAAATGCTTCACCTTGTTTTTCAGACGGCTCTAGGGGTGCGGGAAGGAGAGCATTTAAAGTAGTCTCATCCGCCCTAAAATGAATTAACAGGAGATCCCCTGCAAATTTCCATGGGAGTGCGGGCACCAGTGAGGTACTTCCTTGAGGAGAAAAAGGTCTTGAAAACCCTCTAGTCATTTGATTCCACCACGCAACCAATCCCCCCATGGCATATATGAAGGCTGGTGAGGCCCTTTGTTGCTTCTAAGATAATTTTTAATGTGTTTGTCTACCCAATCCTCATTGTGATACTGAAAATCGATTTCCTTTTCACCTCGACAAAACCATAACGCACCTGAAAGTGTGGCTTGTGGACCATGAGGTCTAGTTGGCGGTCTAAAAATATAGCTCCCACCGCACACTTGACCAGTTGTCCCCATCAAATAATCACCTTGAATAAGTAAGAGCTCTTCCCAGGTTTCATGAGCTTCTAAGCGGGGATCGATCCAGCCGGGGTCGTGTCTTGTCATCAAAGTGTATGCAGATGTTTTAGGGTCTTGTCTAATGAATTTAACGAAAAGACCTGAGACGACTTCATTAATATTTCGTCCCTTATATGGCGGGGATTCACGCCATAGAATTTGGTTTGTATCAACAATTGTGAGCTCTAATTTATCCTTTGCTTTGGATATATCGTCTATTATCCAATCAGCAGCGCCATTTGCCATCCACAAAATTGTTGCGCCTTTAGGGGAGGAAATACTTGTAATCTTAGTTCGTGGCTGAATAAAGGCGTAAAAACCAGGTGATAGCAATTTCCCATTTATTTCTAGGTTCCCCGACAACACTAAGATTTCAATCTCAGACGAAAACAAAAAATCATATGGGAAACACCAGTTCGGAGCAGCTTTAACAAGTAATGTCGACCCATATGCTGGGTTCCCGCTAAGCACTTTAGTCCTTAAACCTGGATTAAAAGATCCGAAATCGTGGCCTTGGGGATCAATCCCGTTTATTTGTAGGAACTCAACATGCCCTCTGTTCACGCCATGGCTAGAGTCGCTGCTAGTTTTCATATACCTCCTGTAACAGCCCTATAGTCATTTCTGCATTGGGAAAACCAAATTCTAAGCCCATAAGTAGTAAGATTTCTTCTATTTCAAGCTTAGATATATTGTGCGCATGGGCCATCTTAAGAAAAAATTGAACCTCCGGTCGACCATGTGAAGTAAATGCAGAGATACAGCAAAGTATTTTTGTTTTGAGATCGACTGTTTTCATTTCCCATATAGGGACCATGACTTCCATCAATTTTCTTTGAAAACTAACAGGACGATTATCAACGATCCAAGTGTGAATTTCTGCTCCCTGCTCATCTCCCCAAAGCTCAAGGCAAATGTTTTTATATCTCTCTTCCAGATCGTTCATTTATATAGACCTCTTATGTCAGAAACTATTTTTCAGCAATTGTCATCCACCAAGGATAAGACCCAAAAAAATAGCTTTCATCAGTACCCCATCCCGTCAATTCATTCGGTAATACAGTGTCCATAGCGTTCAGAAAACCTCCCCGCTTGAACATCTCAACTCTGTCTTCCTTGAAAAATCCTGGAATAAACGGATCAGACATACGACGTCCAGTTGAATCCAAAAGAAACGCAGATAGCTTACTGTATTCCGACTCAAGATCCTTAAAAGGCGGCGATTCCATTACGGCAAAAACGCCTCCGGGCCTCAATAATCTATAAGCCTCCTTAACAACTCGGTCTCTCGCTTTACCCGGCAATTCGTGAAAAAGCCATATCGCAACGATTAAATCGAAAGTCTCATCAGCAAAACCAGTGTCCTCCGCCAATGCTTGCTGAAACGTTACTTTTTTTCCTCTTTCTTCTGCTAACTGGTGGCCGTATTTAATCATTGATGCTGCATAGTCAATCCCAACAACATTCGCGTTGGGATAAAGGTCGCAATAGGGAAAGGTACTTTTTCCAATCCCACACCCCATATCCAGAATATCTTTATAGGACTTTTGCGGCACACCATTAGCGAGCTGCCATCCCATTTCATCGTTGTCGTCTCGATGAACCAGAAAAGGTCCAATCATCCAATGATATAAAAATCCTGCAAACTCTGCCTGATAGTTACCCGGCTGAGTGTGTATGTTAATGTTTTTATAGTAAGACGGAGTAATTACATGATCATTGAGTATCAAACTACCAAGAGCAGAAGCCTGGTTATAATTTTCAAGCCAGGAAACCACATCCTCTCTTCTTTTTCCCAGAATATCTAAGACGGTCTGAAACATGAGAGCGTGATTGTTAAATTCAAAAAATGCCCCGAATTTATATATAGCGGTATCATTCATAAGCTCACCGATACTATCAATCGCCGATTTTTCCACACAGAGATTTAGCTCGCTATCTAAGAAGAGCTCAGTCATTGCCTTGCCAATGCCAGTCGAGTTGTACTTCATCAGACCAGATACAAAGTCAAATTTCGCTTGTTCATCGATTGATTTAGTCAGCTGCATCTTTTTATTCTTATTCTTTTCCTATTGAAATAAATCCTGATTCGTTATACTTTGTACTATAAATATATCATTATCAATTTCAGAAATAAAGCTTATAGGCCTTAGGTTTTAATAAAATTAGCTAACCCTATGTTATACATACTATTTATATACCCTGCGTGACTGAAAAAATTTATTTAGTCTCAATCATTGGAGTTAGCTAATGGCAAAGAGGCATATCGAGAATAGTAATTCCTATAATGTGACTTGGCGTGAATGGGAGCTGCCATTACTGGGTAGGCATATTGGCCGGCGCCTACTTACTGATGACCCAGAGAACGGGGCATTTACAGCCGTAGTCGAGCTGCCAGCCCAGTTGGATAGCAAGAATGTGATTGCCTGTACTAGTGAGTTTCAAATATTTGTTTTGACTGGGCAGCTGGAATTAGACAATATCGTGATGCAAGCAGGCGCATATTGTTACTACCCGCCGAATTCTCCGCATGGCAGATGGAGAACCACCAACCGCACTAGTTTTTTGATGATATGCGAGGAGGAGCCAATTTTTTTCGTCCCACAGTCAATTGATCCTTTACAAGAGTCAGTTAGATACATCGATAGTTGGAACTTAGAATGGAAAAACCCCTTGGATGTTTCGGATCCTAGTAATCTTTACAGACAGGGGCTAATGGTAAAAATCTTACGACAGCATCCCATAACCGGTGCTAGCACTCACTTGGCTGGCCTTTTGCCGGGTTGGTTTGCCGAGGGACTCGAGGTGCACCCTATATATGAGGAAAATTTTTGTCTAAGTGGTGATGTCAACATAGCTATCGTCGATGGTGCACCAGGTTATACGATGACTAAAGGGACTTATTTGTGCAGACCCCCACAAATTCCACATGGCCCAATTAGTTCAAAAAACGGCAACGTAAATTTTTGTTATACCCCCGGAAAACTTGGAATTGACTATCAAGAATGTGACGATGATGAACGGTTGATTTTTGATCATTTGAGAAGCTATCCATGGAACTAACAAAACCAAAGGAGTTATAGATGGTAAGAAAATCATTATTAGGCGATCCAGTGCTAGATAAGGTCTTTAAGGTATTAATCCAAGTAGCAGGAGAGCTATATGTCACTAAAACACGATTGAAAATGATTGAAATGTCTATGAATAAAAATGGCCAAATCATAAGAGATGATTTAGACAATCAAGAATTATCAAGCAATGAACTTGAAGCGATTGAGAAAGAAAGGGACAGGTTCATTGAGACTATTTTATCCCCAATTGTTGAGGGTAACTGACGCCTAATGAGCGATTCTGAACAGCATCGTTATTCCATTAGGGTACTGCTGATCTGCCTATTTGGTTGGACGATAGCCAACATGGATCAATCATTTTTTGGCTACGCAATACCAGCGATTATGGCTGAATTTGATGTTGATCTAGTATTCATAGGACTCATATTAACTGTCGCGTTTTTGGTTTCAGTTATAACGGTAGTAGCTTCTGGACTATTGGCGGATAAGTACGGTAGAAAAGTATTATTTGCAATCTGTTTGTCAGCCTCTGCCGCGCTGGTAGGCCTCCATAGTATAGCCCCTAATATTGAATCGTTAGCAGTGTTGCGTTGCGCGGCTTTTGCAATAAGTACAGGTCTTGTTCCCATCACAAATGCTCTTATTGTAGAGACTGCGCCAGCTCGTTACAGGGGCATCTACAGTGGTATTTTGCAATGCGGATATCCCTTAGGCTGGTTTTTGGCGTCATTAATAGCATTGCCACTAATGACAGATTTTGGCTGGAGGTCCATTTTTTTGCCTGCTTTTTTAGTGATTCCTTTGGCTATTCTACTAGCTCGAAAATTACCAGAAAGTAAAAAATTTGAGGCCAATAAAAAATCAGATGGGTCTAGTAAAATCGGCTTTTCTGATAGACTTAAAATCATTTTCTCTCCTCCATATAGACTTAGAGCACTCCTAGGGTTGCTTGCCTTTATCTGCTATGGGGGCGCATATGCAGGTACCGCATTTTATTTCCCAACATTTTTTCAACAAGTACGAGGCTACACTATTGCAGATGCAACCACGTTAGTTGGGATGTCCTATGGAATTGGTGTCTTAGGCTACCTTGGTGCCTCCTTCGTGGGCGAATTTATAACGACAAGAAGAAACACTGTTGTAATCTGGACTTGGGTCGGCTCGATTGCTCTCACACTGCTCATTTGGCATGACAAGGGATATGTTTATGACGTAATTCTGTTTTCTGTTATGGCAATGTTTTTCTATGGAACCTCTGCTGTTTTAACAACGTTTGTTTCTGAATTATTTCCGACTAACATCAGAGCAACAGCCGTTGGCGCAGTAGCCGGGATGGGAATTAACATTGGCTTTGCTTTATATCCTCTTTTAGTGGCAATTCTAGTGGAGAATCATGGTTGGCAGCTTACTTTTACAGTCACTATAGTACCTTCATTGTTTATAGCGGGTTTGGTAACTTTGTTTCAACCAAACCTTCCGTCAGGCACAGAAATTGAATAATGACAGACATTTGTCCGGGCAAGAGATGAAAGCTGACAGCGAGATTTAAACAGCTAGCAATCTCCAATCATATTTTTTTATTACGTCCGACCGGCATTCAGATATCTGCATGGACTCGGCGATAACTATGAGGTGACAGAAAATCGTCAACGATGGCTTTGCGTCCATAGCCCTTTTACAACAAAAGGAAGTGCCATAATTATTAGTGCTTTAATTAATTGCCTTTAAACGACCCAGTCAAAAACTATTTCTATAAAAACTGATGCCCACAATAGGAAGCCCTTAAATATTTAACGCGCCTCTAAAAAACTTGGAAAATTCCCCTCTTTTCTTTTTTAATCCCATAACTATAAGTGGCTAGATGATCACAAGATCACCTAGCCACTGCACACTCGCTTTATATCTAACTAAGCCGTCGGCATCAGAAACCAGTTGACACGGTAATACCGTAAAACAAGGGATCATACATGTAAACTAATCCACCTGTACCATTAGCTACTTCAGCTTGATCTGTTATGTTTTTCCCCCATAATTTCGCTGACCACTTTGCACCTGGGGGAGCATACGTGAGGCTTAAGTCATATTTGTCATATTTGTCGGTTTTGGCAAACTCAGGGTTTGCAGTAAGATTATGCGTTTCGGATGCCCCATATCCCTGAAAATCGATAACTATCGACTCAGACAGCGCATATCTTAACCCTAAACTCCATGTTAACTCGGGCGCGCCTTTGACATCCAATCCATAAGCACAATTCTTCCAAATATTAGGAGTTTCATCAAATCCACCCGCCCCTGGGCAACTAGCTTGTCTAGCCGCAGCGTCAGATCCTAGGAAGGCTTGAGCTTGCCCGGCGGTTAGGCTTGAATACTCAGCATCTAAAGAAGTTATAAAACCATAGTATGACAAATTTTCAGTCACGTTACCTGATATCTCAAACTCTACCCCACGAAACTTTGATTCATCGGCATTAGATCTCCCAAATGCGCCCTCTCTAGATACACCTGTCTGAAAACCCTCCAGGACAGAGTCGAATACAGTTACGTTAATCCTGTGATTTCCGAATGTCGATCTAACTCCAAGCTCAGTGGTTTCCATTTCCTCTTGATCTACTGGCGCTAGGTTGTCCGATGACCAACCAGCACTTCTGGACCCTGTAGAGTGTGAGAAATAAAACATAACATCGTCATTGACTTTATAGTCAACACCAAACTTGTGGTCAAAGTGATTGTTATCGCTCTCATGAGCGCCAAGAGAACCCGCACATGCAGGGCCGACTCCAAATCCGCATGTGTATGGGCTAGTTCCGGCGACGTTTAGTGTATTACGATCTGTAACTAGTAAGTTTTTATCTTCGCTCATGCTTCGCAGCCCAGTTGTGACTGTAAGCTTTTCGCTTAACATCCATTTGGCATTTACAAACGCTGCAGTTTGGTCCGATTTTTGGTCAAAGGTTGCTCCGTAGAGACCATAACCGTAGTAGTCATACTCAAAATCGAATTGCTCTTCCATCCAATACAATCCGGCGGTCAAGTTTACATTTCCAAACTTACGATGGGCCGATAGTTCAAATGAATCCTGCTCCTGATCAACCAACTGAGTATAACGAGCCCCTATATACCCATCCAAAAAATTCTCTATCGTTCGTCGTCCATAGAGTAAGCTCATGTCCCAATCTCCAATGGGACCGCTGACTGATAAGGTAATGCCATCAGAGTCAGTTACATCAATATATTCCATCGAGCTCGTTGGTGCGGTGCTATAAGTACCGCGAACAGTAGCGGGCGTTGGATCGGAATCATCTTTGGTAGTATCATAAGAAATTATTAGATTCCAATCATTTCCCAGCTCCTGATCATACGCGAGGCGAAATGCCAAAACATCCTTACCCCCCTGCTTCCCAAAGTTTCCCGCATCAACGTAACCATCACTTTCTTCTAAAAGCCCTGCGACGCTAATTCCTCCCGAGTCAGATAAAGCAAAGTCAGCATAACCTTTTAATTTTCGATATCCCTCATTGCCAACAGTAAAAGAGGCTTTGGCTCCAGCATCACCTCGTTGACGAGAATTGATCTTGATGGCTCCTGCAATGGTGTTTCGACCATATAACGTTCCTTGCGGACCTCGTAATACCTCTACGCTTCCTGCGTCAACAAGCTCAATCAAAGAACCGTATGGCCGTCCCACAAATACCCCATCGATGTAAAGCCCCGTCGTTGGATCCGTTAAACGACTTTCGTCATCACCAAATCCGCGAATATATACGTTAGATGCACCTGCTGTTCCGGTGTTTTTCCTGTAAACCATACCCGGTACAGCTTTAGCAAGATCCATAGTGCTATTAATCTGATATGCATCGAGCTGTTCTGCAGATAACGCCGTCACTGCCATTGGTACCTCTTGTAAGTTAGCCTCGAACCTCTCCGCCGTTACGATAACTTCCTCGAGTTGCTGAGCAACCGTTGTCCAACTCAATACACTTGTAACACCTAACACACATAGCTTTAGCGGGACTGATCTTATATTTTGCATCTTCATATCTCCGTCATTTTAGTTTTGTGTTTTTTAACGAGCTAATCATTGTTCTGTCGTTAGTTTGGATAAATTTAAAGTACGCCATAGAACACAGCTAATCTTCTCAATCACATGAACCAGCTTTCTATGATAATTTAAATAACGACCTATTATTATATATTTATACCATTAATACAATAATCACTATATATTTCTTTAAAACGCATCATATCTAACCTTTACCTCCATTTTTATTCTAGAAAGTTAGCGTTACATTGTTTAAATAATATCTTGCACGCAAATAAATAAGGAGTACCTACTGGATATATATTAGGGATGGAAGCAATCTTAATACCGGTAGGAATTTTATTTGTTATTTTAATCTTTGCTTATAAAATGGATAAAAATAAATATAATGATACATTTTAAGTTGCAACAAAAAATCGACGATTTATCTAAACTGAAGAAATTTTTGACGCTCTAAATGACGAATAAAACCTATTGGTTATAGGCGAAATGGAGTAGTAAGCTTATTTGTTGGTGTTGGTTTATTTCTTTTTGGTGCTACTTTTATTGGGGCCGATGATCAAGCGGGACATTTCTTCAAAGGTGCTCGTCTTTTAGCTGCTGCTATCGGCATTGGTTCAACAATAGCCAGACACCTATATCTCAGTGATAGTGCTGAAATCACCGAAGCATATAAAACATTTGAAGAGTAAATTTAGTAGGTAATCACCATAAAACTCCTTTGAATAATTTTGAAGAACTAAGAAAATCTGCAGGTTTAACTCAAAAAGAACTGTCAGAGAGTGCGGAGGTTTCAAGCAAAAGCGGCAACGCAATCGAAAATGGCATTTATGTTGCCTCTACAGTCCTTGCATTGAAAATTGCTAAAAGCTTGAACTGCTCTGTTAAAGAACTATTGAAGCTACCGTTAACTTATGACTTTTTATAGTGGCAAGAGCTTGTCGTATTCTTGCTTTTATTGCTCGCGAACCCCCTTTTCTCTGGTGACTTTGTTACACCTTGTCAAACTTTATATTGCCTTAAACTATTGATTTATATGGAATGCAGCTATTTGCAACTATTCCCTCTCGATGGTAGAGCCCGATTTAGGCTAATAAAAACAATATATTACAAAAACGCCTCCACTCCGGCTAAACTCATCGCCCAGTAAATAGACTGTACGAGTAGAGCGCGCTATGAGTTTATCGACAATACAGACCAG
>TARA_B110000902_G_scaffold63043_1_pt1 | contig 15224 bp, 10 predicted proteins | sample TARA_B110000902 | Tara Oceans TARA_B110000902 (sample SAMEA4398009) | marine metagenome | biome: Polar Biome; feature: [SRF] surface water layer (ENVO:00010504); material: water (ENVO:00002006), including particulate matter (ENVO:01000060) such as... | depth 5 m | reverse complement strand
ATGCTCGGAGCTTTACATTCGACTAGCAGTTCTGGATGACCATTTTGATCATAGTGTACCGCATCGTATCTTTTTCTGCTTTTTGGCAAAACACGCTCTATACTCATCCTGCTTGCCGACCATTCATTTTTAATCAGCTGATGTATAGTGTGTTGACGCACCCATTCTTCAGGAGTAAGAGTTACATATTTCTTTCTGACCGTATCAAAAATGAGATTTTTTCCGTTATTGTCAGGTTTTATTTGAAAGTTAAATTTTTCGTAGTTTAATTGCACGTCTTATCGCTTATTAAGAATGGCCAAAGGTACAAGTTCATATAACGAATTCAATGCATTAATGCAGCAGCTCGACAACAATGAGGTTGCTCCTATATACCTGCTTCAGGGTGAGGAGTACCGTATGCTCGAGCAGTTGCTAGATAAAATAGAACAAGTCGTACTCGATGAGACGACCAAAAGTTTCAATCATCATCTATTTTATGGTAGAGAAACGACAACATCAGATATAGTAAATGTGGCTCGCCGCTTTCCTATGATGGCGGAGAAGCAACTCGTTGTGTACAAGGAAGCACAATATTGTCGCTATCCAGATGAGATTATTGAGTACCTCAATAATCCCGTTCCTAGTACCGTATTGGTGTGGTATCATCCCGGAAAAAAAATAGCAAGTAATCGGAAGGTAGGGAAAGCGTTTGCTGCCAAAGGTAAAGTGTTTAATGCCGATGCGGTAGAAGAAAGGCAGGTAGCACAAGTGGTTACCCAATTTATAAAAGATGCTGGTTATGACATAGAACCTAAACCTCTCCATATGCTGATAGAAAATAGTGGAGGTAAGTTTAGCGTGATAATCAAAGAGCTAGATAAGGTTTTTAGCAATGTAGAAAAGGGAAATAAGATACGAGAGGAACACATAGAAAAGTATGTGGGTATTAATAAAAACTACAATGTATTTGCCTTACAAAAGGCACTCGCAAAAAAACAGCGAGTGCAAGCAATGGAGATACTCAATTTTTTCACATCCAATATCAATAACCATCCGGTACCACTTATGGTTGGAGCACTCTTTAGCTATTTCAGAAAAGTAGCCATGGTGCAAAGCATGAAACAGAGTACAGACAAAGAAATAATGAGTGCCGTTGGTATTCCCTTTTTTGTAATGAGCGAATACAGAGAAGCCTCTAAAAATTTTGGAGGCAAGAAGATTGTGAAGGTCATAGAGGCCTTGAACGATTGTGACCTGAAATTCAAAGGAATAAAAGAAAGTGCAGGGGGGCACGCTGCTATTTTTGAAGAAACGATTCTAAAGATATTGACACTTTAGTAAGAAAGGACGCTTGCTTTACGAAATATTACAAATTAATTAATTATTTTCCCGCCCACAAACCAAAATTATAAGCACACATATACATGAAAAAAACATTACTCACCGCGTTGTTATCAACGCCATTTTTGCTTTTTGCTCAGAATCCTGTTAAGGAACTGCCTGTCAAAAATGCATATTCTGTTAAATCTAGTAAAGAGTCGGTTAAATTCATAAACGATGAAATGCCAGAAGGACATGTTCCTGGAAACAGAGACTTTGCCATTAAAACGAAAAAAGACAAAAACTTTAGTAGTGTAGTTTTGGGTAGTACTTTTTACGACCTTCAAACCAACTCTAGTCCAGGTAGAAGAATAGTACTCCATAGCGACGGTACAATCAGTGCTGTATGGACTGCCAGCCCAGATGCTGGTACTGGTTACCCAAATAGAGGTAGTGGATATAACTATTTTGACGGTACCAAATGGCTTACGGGCAGAGATAACAAAATAGAAACAGCAGGCAGAACAGGATGGCCTTCCATAATGCTACTAGATGACGGTAGAGAACGAATAATGGCTCATTCTTCTGGTAATGGAGGGTTTGTATCAAGTACAAATACTGCAAAAGGAAGTGCAAGTTTTACAAGTGCTGGTCCTATTTTGGATGATGAGACTGTTGTGAACGTAGATAGAGTTCCAATTTGGAATAGAAGTGTAGCAACTAATGGTAAAATGCACACCATCTCGAACTATTGGGCAAATGAGGATGCCGGTATAGATGTAGTTACACGTAATGGTGTTGCTAGTCCTACTTCTTACTGTAGATGGGATGTAGCTGGGGATACTGCGGATGTAGCTCATATTTTGCTGCCGGGTTATGATAGCTCACTTTATACCACTGGCGGAGGTGATGGATACGCCATTGATGCAAGAGATAGTACGGTTGCTATCCTCATTGGTGGTCTTGGAGATCCAGTGTCGCTTTGGAAAAGTACAGATAATGGAGAAAATTGGACGTACACAGATGTAGACAATTTCGCGTTTAAAGGTCCTAGAGGTCCTGCTACGTTATTGTTAAGTGGTGATACGGTAAATACGAATGATGGATCTATGGATGTAATGATAGATGCCAACGGTGATGTACACGCTTTTTGGGGTTTGGGTAGAGTTTTAGGAGCAGTAAGTACTACAGATGCAACTGATACCGTTGTTAACTTTTTCCCTGCACAGTCTTCACTTATCCATTGGAAAGAAGGAGATACTGAAACTAGATTAGCAGGTGGTGCTTTCGACCAAAATGGTGACGGAACGTATGCTGTAAATACAGAAACATTCCAAAACTTGGATGCAAATAATAATGTTCCAAATGGACTGCTTTCTGCTACAAGGACTGGTGCCACTTCATTGGTAACTATGCCAAGTGCGAGTGCAGATGCAGATGGGAATCTATTTGTAGTATACTCTGCTCCGGTAGAGGGTGCTGTTCACTTTTTGAATGCAAACTTTAGAGACATATTTGTTTCATACTCTACCGATGGTGGAGCAACTTGGAACGGACCTCAAAATATAACTCAGGATGGAAGAGTAGAGTGTAACTTCCCTTGTGCAGCGAAAATGGCAGATGATTTCTTACACGTAATATGGCAAGAAGATGCTACCCCAGGTACACACCTTCAGAATCACTCTGCTTCTGCAGGATCTCATCCCAACGATATAGGTACGATGAACTATGCTGCTGTACCAGTTACAGATATTATCAATGAGGTATTGGGTACAGATGTTATAACTAGTGTGGGAGACGTAACAAGAGATGCGGAAGTATTTGTAGTAAGTCAAAATCAACCAAACCCATTCAATGGTTCTTCTGAAGTAATCATTTACCTTAGAGATGCTTCACCACTTACACTTACAGTAACTGATATATTGGGTAACGTGCTCAATACAGGTGACCTAGGAGTGATGAATAGAGGAAACCACACAGTGACAATAGATGGTGCTAGCCTTAGTGCAGGAATGTATTTCTACACGATCTCAAGCAAGCAAAACAGCGTTACAAAAAGAATGCAAGTGAAGTAAGTTTTTAATAGCTGAAACCACTGAAAATGTGACTTGTGAAAACAAGTCACATTTTTTTTTAAAATAATTGACGGGAGTAAAAAATAAATCTACATTTGCAGCCCTTTAAGTGAGAAGGAAGCGGGCGTGGTGAAATTGGTAGACACGCTAGACTTAGGATCTAGTGCCTCACGGTGTGAAGGTTCGAGTCCTTTCGCCCGCACTGTGCGATACAGTATGACAAAGCCCTGGTAACACAGGGTTTTGTTTTTTTAGGACCTTTCACTTTTGTAGTACTAAGAACAAAATAGAAATACGAAACGTATATACTTCTAAACTTTAACAAAAACATTCCAGATGAACGTAACTTTCGAAAAAAAAGATGATTTAAATGCTCTAATCAGTGTAGTAATTAAAAACGAAGATTATCTAGAGAACATCAATAAGCAGTTCAAAGATTACCGTAAAAAAGCTAAAATTCCAGGTTTCAGACCTGGTACAGTACCTATGGGTATGGTAAAGCAAATGGTAGGTAAGAGTGTGCTTTTTGAAGAAGTGAACAGACTTACCTCTGAACACTTGTACCAGTATTTGCAAGAAAACAACATAGATATACTTGGCCAGCCAATGACAAGTGTAGAAAAAGAGAGTATTACTGATTTTGAAAACTACGGAGACTTCACGTTTCATTTTGACCTAGGTCTTGCACCAGCTGTTGAGCTTCAGATATCTGCTAAAGATAAACTGACCCGCTACGAAATAGAGCTAGACAAGAAGGAAGTAGATACGGAGATAAAAAACCTAAGAAGACAAAACGGTAAGTTGGAAACAATGGATAAGTCAGAAACAGAAAATGACTCCATTGTACTAATGATGACTGAGGTGGATAAAAAAGGTGAGCACAAAGACGGTGGTGTTTTTGAGCAAGAAGTAACTGTATTGCCGGAGGTAGTAAAAAGCAAAAAAGTAAAAAAGCAACTGGTGGGCGTATCCTCTGGAGATGAGCTTGATATTAATGTATTCGACCTTTTTAATGACAATGAAATGGTGATTGTCCAATCATTGGGAATAGAGAAAGAAGCGGTAGCAGGACTTAATAAGACGTTCAAAGGGAAAGTAAAAGAAATACGTAGAGTGCAGCCAGCAGAGTTGAACCAAGAATTTTTTGACTTAGTAATGGGCCCTGATGCAGTGAAAACGGAAAAAGAGTTTGAAGCTAAAATTGAAGAAAACCTTGGTGCATACTATGTAGCAGAAGCCGAAAAACAACTAGAAGCAGAGTTAAATCTAATGCTAGAAGAAAAGCATAAGCTTACGCTTCCAGATGATTTCCTAAAAAGATGGTTGAGCGAGACGAAGCCAGAGACATACAATCCAGACAATGTAGATGAGCTTTATGGTACTGAATCTGTTGTATTGCGTAAGCAACTCGTACGCGAAAAAATAGCTGAAGAGCAAAATGTAGAAGTAACGGATGAAGACATTAACCAAACTTCATTTGCATATACGGCACAAATGCTTCGTCAATATGGATTGAATAATCCTGACCCAGCGATGATTCAAAATTTTGAAGCTAAAAACAGAGAAGACAAAGGCTATCTGATGCGTATACGCGATGTGGTAGTCGATAAAAAAGTGTTGGATAAGGTAAAAGAGCTTATCACTATCAAAGATAAAAAACTGCATGTAGATAAGTTCTACGATGAGGTAAAAAAGTTCAACGATAAAGTTTCTAAGTAAACTAAATGAAAAACCACTCGATTCATCGAGTGGTTTTTTTTTGAAATCAGATTTGCAAACGATTTGTTTTACATTTGACACCAAGATAAAAGATATGGATTACGGAAAAGAATTTAGAAAATACGCAATAAAGCACCACGGAATTAGTAGTACAAAAGTAGATCACTACATTGGTAGCTCTATCCATGCACCTCAAGATATGACACGTACAGTCATAGAAGAACGTCAGATGCCATTTAGAGAGGTAGATGTATTCTCTAGGTTAATGGCAGATAGAATAATCTTTTTGGGTACAGGAATAGATGACTACATAGCCAACGTGATACAAGCTCAACTTTTATTTTTGGAAAGTTCAGATGCAAAGCGAGACATACAGATATACATAAATAGCCCAGGAGGCAGTGTATATGCAGGTCTAGGTATATATGATACAATGCAGTACATAGCTCCAGACGTAGCAACTATCTGTACAGGCATAGCTGCGAGTATGGGTGCTGTACTTATGTGCTCTGGTACCAAAGGCAAGAGAACTGCTCTAAAGCATAGTAGAGTAATGATACACCAACCACTCGGAGGTACTTCTGGTCAAGCTACGGATATGGAAATCACCGTAAAGGAGATAATGAAGTTAAAAAAAGAGCTATACGATATCATAGCAAATCACAGTGGTCAGAAATATGCAAAAGTGGAGAAAGACAGTGAGCGTGATTACTGGATGACTGCACAAGAAGCTAAGGAATACGGAATGCTAGACGAAGTGCTAGAAAGAAAAGCAAAATAAGATTTGGCAAAAAAAAATACGAAACTGAGTTGTTCATTTTGTGGTAGAAGTAAGGAAGAGGTAGGTCTTCTTATTTCGGGTATAGATGCTCACATTTGTGAGGACTGTATACAGCAAGGAAACGAAATAGTAGTGAATGAAAACGGGAGCACAAAATCGAAAGATGCAACTGCTGGATTCAAACTACGCAAACCCCGAGAGATAAAGGAACTTCTAGACGAGTACGTTATTGGTCAGGACCGAGCAAAACGTACGCTAAGTGTAGCGGTATACAACCACTACAAGCGTCTTCAGTTTGAAGCAGGAGATGATGGTGTAGAGATAGAGAAGTCTAACCTGTTGCTCATTGGAGAAACAGGAACGGGTAAAACCTTACTTGCTAAGACACTTGCTCGCTCACTTGAAGTACCTTTTTGTATAGCCGATGCCACAGTGCTCACAGAAGCTGGATATGTAGGAGACGATGTAGAAAGTATAATCTCTCGCCTATACCAATCTGCTGATTATGATAAAGATGCTACGGAGCGTGGTATTATTTATATAGACGAAATAGATAAGATTGCTCGCAAGAGCGATAACCCAAGTATTACTCGTGATGTAAGTGGTGAGGGTGTACAACAAGGTCTACTCAAAATACTAGAAGGTACTGTTGCCAATGTAGCTCCACAAGGAGGCAGAAAGCATCCAGACCAAAAAATGGTACAGATAGATACTAAGAATATCTTATTTATTTGTGGCGGAGCGTTTGATGGAATAGAAAAAATTATCTCACGCAGACTGCAAGCCAATTCACTTGGGTTTAAATCTACGGGAGAAGAGTCTGTTGAAGTAGAGCACTACTTACAATATGCTATTCCTACAGATGTCAAACAATTTGGTTTAATTCCTGAGATAATTGGTCGTGTGCCAATTTTGACGGCATTAATGCCACTAGATGCTAAAGCTTTGAAATCGATACTTCTAGAACCTAAGAATGCTCTCATACGTCAGTATGAGGCTCTATTTGCTATGGAAGATATAAAATTGACCATAAGCGATAGTGTTATAGACTATATCGTAGAGAAAGCGATAGAGTTTAAGCTTGGGGCTCGTGGACTACGATCTATATGCGAGGCTATATTAGCAGATCATATGTATGAAGCACCGTCTAACGAAGGAGTCAAAGAAGTAAATATTGGTATTGAAGATGCCGAGAAAATGCTTCAAAAGTTGAAGTTGAACGCAGCTTAGGCTGTACCTTTCAATTCTTTTATGAATGGTTTGTATGAGTCGTTCAGAGAATAAGGTTTGTACTACCCAAAATTTTTACGTGCTTTGAAAGAAATATATGGGGTACGTATTTAAGAAAAATGATCCAAAGGCCATAAAAGCATGGACTTTTTATGACTGGGCTAATTCAGTTTATAATCTAATTATCTCTACGGCGATATTTCCTATTTTTTATGGTGAGGTAACAAAAACGAAGGATGCTGAAGGGAATGTTATTTCTGAAATGGTAACTTTCTTTGGTAGAGAGTTTGTGAATACGGAACTCTACTCTTACGTCTATGCGGCTTCATTTTTTCTTATCGTCTTATTGGTTCCAGTACTTTCGGGCATAGCAGATTACATGGGCACCAAAAAGCGATTTATGCAATTCTTTTGCTATCTCGGTGCTCTTGGATGTGCATCGCTATTTTATTTTGATAAAGATACCTTAGAAATAAGTATGCTCTCCGTTTTCATGGCTAGTATTGGTTTTTGGGGCAGTTTGGTGTTCTACAATTCATTCTTATTGGAAATTGCAGACAAAGACCAACACGATAAAATAAGTGCACGAGGGTTTTCCCTTGGGTATATTGGCAGTGTTTCTCTATTAGTAACCATACTCATTTTAAACGGTGTTGCGGGAATGCCAGTCAAATATGGTTTCTTGATGGTGGCAGTTTGGTGGGTTGGTTTTGCTCAATATACCTATTACTATTTACCAGATAGCAGTCACTATGCGAAACGAGAAAAACAGCACAATATCATTTGGTATGGATACGGAGAGCTGCGAAAAGTGTGGTCAGAATTGAAGCAACACCCGAGAGTGAAGTGGTTCTTGGGGAGCTATTTTACGTATAATATGGGCGTACAGACTATCATGCTACTCGCCGTACTTTTTGCGAGCAAAGAAATAGATTGGGTTCCTGGTGGAGAATGGTGGCAAACAAAAGAAACAGGACTAATTGCGAGTATAATTATTATACAACTTATTGCTATTGCAGGTGCATATATTTTGTCTAATCTTTCTGCGAAGTGGGGTAATTTGCGTACACTAATGCTGGCAACTTTAATATGGATAGGTTGTACAATAATTGCGTATTTCATACACCTGCCAACAGAATTTTATTTCTTAGCAACAATAGTAGGTTTTGTAATGGGCGGTATACAATCACTCAGCAGAAGTACCTATTCTAAAATGCTGCCACCTACAGAGGATCACGCCTCTTACTTTAGTTTCTTTGATGTAATGGAAAAAGTAGGACTAATTTTTGGTCCGTTAATGTTTGGATTATTAGAAGGGATATTTGGCGATATGCGTAAGTCGGTGTTAATGCTTATGGTGTTTTTCATCGTTGGGTTTTTCTTACTAATGAAAACAAGAAGAGTAGAACTAAAAGGTACTGCAGCGACTGTATAAATGTTAAAAAAGTATCTCGGTGATTTAGCTTTCATGCAGGTACTCAACCTGCTCGTAAAACCTATATGGATACTGGTTATAGATGCAGCCGTGCAAGAAGCATTGCCACAAGCAGTCTATGGTAATTATTTCGCGTTATTCAATACAAGCTTGTTATTTTTCATCGTGCTAGACCTCGGTCTCAATAATTTCAATATTACCGAAGTAGCACAAGACAACAGCAAAATACGCTCACTCACGGGCAGTATTATTGGTCTAAAAATATTGCTTGCCATACTCTATGTCATAATCATACTTGGAGTAGGAGCAGTGCTGGGTTATTCTACAAATGAGTTTGGTTTGCTGCTCATACTCGGAGCCATACAAGTAGTGACGTCACTCAATCAATTTTTTAGAAGCATAGTAGCTAGCTTACAGCGTTTCAGAATAGACGGTATCTTCATGGTGTTAGACAGGGTGTTGGTCATCCTCTTTGTAGGTGTATTGTTGTGGTCCAATATTCCACAGCTAGATCTTACCATCTACAAATTTGCCTACGCACAACTTTTCAGTTTGTCACTCGTATTGGTGAGCCTTCTTGTATTTCTGAGAGGCCATTTGGCCCACATATCGATTTCTTTTAATTGGGATAAGATTTTTCCCATTCTCAAAAAATCATGGCCTTTTGCTTTGCTGGTAACACTCATGGGACTCTATACCTACATAGATGGCGTCATGATAAAAGAACTAGTAGGAGATGCTGAAGCGGGGGTATATGCATTGGGTTATCGGTTTTATTTTGCTTTACTCATGTTTGCCTCGGTGTTTAGTGGAGTTTTACTTCCCCTATTTAGTAAAAACCTGAAAAATATCGACATCATACGTAGCATAAGTGGATTTACTTCACGATTACTACTATTTGGCGGTATCGTTGCTTCTCTCATTGCAGTTGTTTATGCCATGGAAATACTCAGATTTGTCAATCCAGACAAAGCAAATACCGACTCTGCTGAGGTGCTTGTTCTTTTACTAGTGGGTTTCATTGGTTCATCGCTTACATTGGTTTACGGTGCTCTACTTACAGCAGGCAAGGAGCTAACATGGCTAAATCGATTTGCGGCATTTACCCTAGTGGTAAATCTCATACTTAATAGTATTCTTATACCTCAATATAAAGCTCAAGGTGCTGCTATAGCTACTATGGTGAGTCAATTGTTGTTTGGTTTTGTTTGCCTACTTGTGAGCATTAAAAAATATAATTTGAATATAACATTGCATTCACTTTTAGCCCCTGCCGTAGGAGTAATAGTTTTAGCTCTAATTATTTTATTTGGACAACAATATGCACAGAATATGTGCGTTCACTTAAGTATGATTGCTATTTCAGTTTTGTTTTCGGCGTATCTATTTAAGCTGTTCAGCGTAAAAGATTTAAAGTCTTTGCTCAAGAAATAACGGAATTATACGTAATCATTTACATTTGCCACCTTCAACCAATTTTACCGAATGAACCAAAACAAAGAGTTTGATTTTAATTTTATAGATATAGTTTCTCTCGTATGGAAGTACCGTAAGCATTTGCTTATCATCACGCTTTCTGCAGCTATCTTGTCTGCTATATTTTCATCACCATTTTTTATCACACCCAAATATGAGTCTGAGGTAATTTTTTACCCCACTACAATTAACTCAATTGGTAATGCCATGTTTACAGACTTGACACAGCGGCAGGCAGATCCATTGGCTTTTGGTGAAGAAGAAGAAGCGGAAAACGCATTGCAGCTTCTCAACTCGTCTGCTCTACAAGGACGTATTGTAAGAAATTTTGACCTTATAAATCATTACGATATAGATACGGATGGCGGCAGTCCACAAACGGATCTGGGTCGTGAGATGAAAAGCAATATTAAGTTTAGTAGAACACGACACCTCGCAGTAGCTATCAATGTGCTAGATGAAGACCCAATAAAAGCCGCAGAAATTGCTAACGGTATAGGTTCTCTATATGATAGTGTGAAGACGGAGATACAACGACAAGTATCGCTAGAAGCACTTATTATCATTCAAGATGAGTTCAAAGGCAAAGAAAAAGAAGTGTTTGGACTGCGTCAAAAACTACAAGGCTTGGGTAAAAAAGGGATTACCAACTACGAAGAGCAGTCTAGAGCAATAGCAGAAGAACTGTATAAAGTGCCGGCTAATTCTGCCACTGGTAGAAGATTGCAAGCAGTACAGGACAAGTTAGCTGAATATGCAGGTGAATTCACCTACTTGAACGAAACACTGATACTAGAACTAGAGAGCTTGAGTAAGTTGCGTAAGCGATACGAAAAAGCAAAGGTAGACGTGGAGAAAACGCTGCCTCAAAAATTTATATTAACCAGTGCCTCGCCAGCAGAGAAAAAAACGTACCCTGTACGTTCGCTTATCGTACTTCTGGTAACAGGAGCTGTAGGTTTCTTTAGTGTGTTGGTTTTGCTTATTATGCAACAGTTAGGCAAGCTCAAGAAATAAAACGTGGATCTGTCTTTGGACATAAAACGTTTGTATGCTAGTGTAGGAGTCTTTTTTGTCTACTGCTTGGCTGCTGTTTATTTCGAAGTTTATGCTGCTATGGCATTGCCTGCAGTTATTCTATTGGGATGGATAACTATTACTAAACCGAAGTACATTTTATATTTTTTAGCATTCGCTACTCCTCTATCTGTTCATCTGTTGGACGAGCGTTACAGTTCTGTCAATCTCAGTTTGCCTACAGAACCATTAATTATATTTCTATTTATAGGAGTATTACTCAAAATGCTCAAGAGCAAAAAACTCGTGGTTCCAGAAGTATTCACGTTGCTAAGTATACTCATACTAGCAGACTTTTCGTGGATGACCATAACGGCTCTTACGAGCACGATGCCCATTATATCTGCTAAGTACGTACTGATGAAAAGTTGGTATATTGGAGTCTTTTACTTTTTACTTACTCGCTACTTTAGAAATGAAACTGTAGCCAAAAAATTTATCTGGAGCTTCATCATATCTGTTGTGATACTTAGCCTGTATACCTTGGTAATACATGCTAGTGGAGGCTTCAGTAGAGCATATGCGTATACAGCAATGCGACCGTTTTTGCCAGATCACGGTATGTATGCAGCTTGCATATCTTTTGTGGTTCCTGTCTTATTTATTTTTGCTATACACGGTAGGCAGATGGGCTACTCTTCGACGCTCCGTATCGTATGCTTGGTGTTATTTCTGTTTATGGTATTGGCAGTTGCCATGTCATTTACTCGGGCTTCTTGGCTTAGTTTGGTTATTAGCTTAGCACTCTATTTTGTGTTTCTGCTAAATTTACGATTCAAACATTTAATACTCATAGCATTGGTAGCTGTAGGTGGTATTTTGGCCAATATGGACTACTTGCTTACGGACCTTTCGCGAAATAAAAACGAGAGTGATGACAATATAGAAAATCACCTGCAAAGTGTAGGTAATGTATCGAGTGATCCGAGTAATCTGGAGCGACTCAATAGATGGGGCAGCGGAATACGCATGTGGGAAGAAAAGCCAATAATGGGCTGGGGACCAGGAACGTATACGTTTCAATATGGTCAGTTTCAGTTACCACACGAGATGACTATCATTAGTACCAATGCAGGAGAGTTGGGTGGAATACACTCAGAGTACCTGCGTCCACTAGCCGAAAGCGGCTTGCTGGGCACTCTCTTTCTCGTATTGATCGTAATAGCGGTGTTTAGCATTGCTTTCAAGCATCAACGGGTATTGAGCGGTGGTACACGTTACCTCAGTATGGCAGTCTTCCTTGGACTTGTTACCTATTTTGCACATGGTGTGCTAAACAACTATACCGAGTTTGACAAAATAGCAGTACCCTTGTATAGCTTCATGGCAGTACTTACAGCCATAGAAATCAATCTACGCCATGCTAAAAAAGATAGCCAAGAATAGACTCGGATTATTTGGGTTAGTGTTCATAGCACTATTGGTCTTGCTGTCCATATTGGGCTACCTCATTACACCAGATGCTACTCCCAAAGCCAATGACATACATCTAGAGATTGCCTTGCAGAAACCGGGTTTTTCGGTAGACATGCTTCGCAAAAGTGAAAAGAAAAAAAGAGAAAGTGTTTCTTTGTTTACCAAGCTGGTAAGCGGCGAAGAGGCCTCATATGAGCTAATTCCTGTAGCGGAAGTGCGAGGAGATAGCTTTGCCGTTTTTTCTAAAAACGGCTTGTTACTTTGGGAAGTAGCCTCAAAATCACTACTGGCTTCAGACATTTCGCATAGGACCTTTTGGCTTGGAACAGACCGCTATGGCCGCGATGTTCTTAGTAGGGTAATCATAGGAGCGAGGGTTTCACTTTTGGTTGGTTTTATGTCTGTACTTCTTACATTGCTCATAGGTACTACTTTGGGCTTGCTCAGCGGATACTTTGGCGGTTGGGTAGATAGTGTTATACTTTGGCTTATCAATGTAGTGTGGAGTCTCCCAAGCTTACTCATAGCTATAGCCATTAGCTTTGCTTTTCAAGAGAAAGGACTGTATCAAGTGTTTTTAGCAATAGGTTTAAGTATGTGGGTAGAGCTTGCACGCATCGTTCGTGGTCAGGTATTGCAAATCAAAGAGATGGAGTACATTCAAGCTGCCAAGGTGTTGGGATTTGGGGATATTCGAATACTTTTTAAGCATATTTTACCCAATATCATGGCACCTATTATCGTAGTATGTGCGGCAAACTTTGCCAGTGCAATTTTGCTAGAAGCAGGTCTTAGTTTCTTAGGTCTTGGTGTACAAGCACCTATGCCGAGCTGGGGCAGTATGATTAAAGAGCACTACAACTACATTGTCTTTGATGCAGCTTATCTGGCTATTATACCAGGCGTATGCATTATGCTACTGGTTATGTCCTTCAATTTTCTGGGCAATGCTCTCAGAGATGCATTGGATGTGAATATGAAGTAGGGCTATACCACCATAGTTTGGTGAAGATTTTATCTTTGAGTAACTCTTTTTGTCAAGTGCTTATTATCGCACTATACTCACTTTTTTGTAGTAAACAGCCTCAGTTGTTCTAAACGTAAGGATATATGAACCAGCAGGATACACAGAAGAGTTAAACGGAATAGTCTGCTTACCAGAAGCAAGATTACCTGTGTAGAGTACGCCTAGTTCTCTACCGTTAAGATCAGTCAATTGTATGCTTACTGCATTTGTGGTAGGGTTAGTGAACGATATGTTTGCTTTGCCAAAGGCAGGGTTTGGATGGATTTGTAGGTTGATGGAATTAGCATCTGCTCTGTCTATGCTGTTTGTGCTATTGGTTTTAAGCGTAAAATCTGCTACAAGTGGTAAGTGGTCTGAAGCCGTCAGTACATCACTAGATTGTAGACCATATTGAGTAAGCTCAGATGAAGACATTCCAGGGGTAAATAGCGAGTATGTATTGTCTAGCTCTAAGCTAGAACCGCCATAGAGTATGTAATCCAGTCTTCCTGGGCTGAAAGCACTGCTCTCTGAATACCAAGAGTAGGAGAAAGGTACGCCCGTAGTGTAAGGCTTACTGTCTATTAGGTCACTTCCATCCCAGTCTGGTGTAAAGTCTGGACCGTACGATGCTTCATCGAATATATCTCCAGAGAGCAGCGTTTGCAGTTGTGCTCCATCACCCACAAAATTCATATCGCCTACTATCATTATGAGTGCTCCTTCTTCTAATGGAATAGGACCTTTTCCCTCTTTTGCTTCTCGTACAAATTGCATGATGAGATCTACTTCTATTTGTCTTCCAGGGTCATTGGTGCAGCAAGGTGGGTGTGCTACTACGAGCAGCATGTCTTTTTCTGTATCGGGCAAGTCAATCAAAAATGCGGCATTCCCAGAGCTACCTGCTCCTGCTATAGGCGAACTTTTGGTGATAGGATATCTGCTTATGGCATGGCAGTCTGGCTCTGCACCTGCATAGTACCATTGTTCGTCTGCCGCCGATGGCAACATGGATTCTACTTGTGCAGCTACTTGCTGCGATGTGTTGTCGTATATTTCTTGAAAACCAATGATATCGGGTTGAATTGCTTGTAATATTCTAGTGTATGAGGGAACTCTATTTGCCGTAAAAAAACCGTCTCGTTCTACGTTGTATGATAAAATACGGATATCGGATTTAGCCAGTTTGTTAAAAGAGTAACTCGGAAGGGGTAATTGTTGACCTTCTGACATGGTGTATGTGATTCCCCCGCTTCCAGAGGGTGCTAGATCTCCGTTAGAAGCATTGTCTTTGAACAATACTTTGATAGTATTGCCCATGGTGACATCACTACCGTCGGGGCTAAAGGTACGTTTAATAGCAATCTCAAATCTATCTGAAGAAGTAGTAGGAGCTGTTATCATGCCTATGTCTACGTGGCGAATACGAGCCCCATTGTATGAGCCAGATCGATCTCCAAAACTATAGGTAAGCTCAGCACCAATGCCGTTAATCGATGAGCCTGTATTGGCATTATTGTCGATATCAATATATATTGCTACGTCATTATTGTCTTGTAGATTGATTGTGTTTCCTACTTCTACCGAGAAGAACACAAAGTTTCTGTCATTATATACCTGTACTTTTCCAAAATCTACCCCAGAGCTGCCTCCATCTCCAGAAGCATCGGTATTCAGCACTGGTTGATTGTCCCAGTCTTCAAAAAA
>TARA_B110000902_G_scaffold93522_2_pt1 | contig 15252 bp, 11 predicted proteins | sample TARA_B110000902 | Tara Oceans TARA_B110000902 (sample SAMEA4398009) | marine metagenome | biome: Polar Biome; feature: [SRF] surface water layer (ENVO:00010504); material: water (ENVO:00002006), including particulate matter (ENVO:01000060) such as... | depth 5 m | reverse complement strand
CCCATTCTTGCAGCCAGTTTTCGCTAATTTTCATGGTCTTTTAAATCTCTATTTGACTATCGCTGATATCAAGTTTTGTCATTCGATTTCTGCGATTCATTATTTTTAGCGTCGGGCAACCGCCCCCCAGCGCTCGAGTCGCCCCTAGCGGAATTGTTCCAGAAAACGCAGGTCATTTTCAAAAAACAATCGCAAGTCATTAACGCCATAACGCAACATTGCCAAGCGCTCTACACCCATACCAAAGGCGAAACCGGTAAATTTTTCTGTATCGATATTGGAATATTCAAACACCCGGGGATGAACCATGCCGCAGCCCATAACTTCCAACCAACCGGTTTGGCCACATACGCGACAGCCTTCGCCGTTACACATCACACATTGGATATCCACTTCCGCTGAGGGTTCAGTAAATGGGAAATAAGAAGGCCGAAACCGTACCGCCAACTCTTTCTCAAAGAACACTCTCAGAAACTCTTCAACAATCCCTTTGAGATCAGCAAAACTGCTGTTTTCGCTAATCAGCAGACCTTCAACCTGATGAAACATTGGTGTATGCGTCAGGTCCGAATCACAGCGATAGACACGACCCGGACAAATGATTTTTAACGGCGGTTCAGACGACTCCATAACCCTTACCTGGACGGGAGAAGTATGTGTTCTCAAAACCGTCGACTCATCAATATAAAAGGTATCATGCATCGCTCTGGCCGGATGATGAGCCGGAATATTCAGTGCTTCGAAGTTGTGGTAGTCATCTTCAATTTCCGGGCCTTCGACTGTTTCAAAACCTATCGCCTCAAAGAAATCAGCTATGCGCTCTATGGTTCGCGTGACGGGGTGCAAGCCACCCGTTGCCTGACCACGCCCTGCCAAAGTGATATCAATGGTTTCAGCCGCTAGCTTTTCAGCAACTGCGGCGCCTTCAAGAATATCTTTACGCTCAGCAATCGATTCCTGTAGTGCTTGTTTTACTTGATTAATTTCAGCTCCAGCGGCAGGGCGCTCTTCGGCCGATAGTTTACCCAAACCTTTCAACAGACCGGTAATACTGCCTTTTTTACCTAAGTAATCCACCCGCACTTGGTCAAGTGCAGCAGGATCTTCGGCACTGGCTATGGCCGTTCGAGCTTCATTTGCCAGAGACTCCAGATTTTCCATTGTCTATTCTCTACTTGTTATAAAACACTCTACGGAGCACGAAAACAAAAATAGGGAAAGAGCGCCAGCCCTTTCCCTATTTAGTTGTTATTAAATGGAACGACGTTCCAATCTAATAATTTACGCTAAGGCGGCTTTCGCTAGATCGACTACAGCGCCAAAAGCTGGCTTATCGTGAACGGCTAAATCAGCCAATACGCGACGGTCCAAACCGATATTCGCTTTTTTCAATCCAGCAATCAGACGGCTGTAAGATAACCCGTTAGCACGCGACTGTGCGTTAATACGAGTAATCCACAGGGCACGAAACTGACGTTTACGCTGACGACGGTCACGGTAGGCGTATTGTCCAGCTTTAATAACTGCTTGCTTGGCAACACGGAATACACGTGAGCGGGCACCATAGTAACCCTTGGCTTGCTTTAAAATCTTCTTGTGACGACGGTGTGCAGTCACACCACGTTTTACGCGAGGCATAATAGTCTCCTATTCTTAACCATTACTTGATATTCAAAGGATGACTGCGCTTATTTAGCACGCAACATACGATCGATTAACACTTTATCTGAAGCGTGAACTTCAGAAGTTCCACGTAGCTGACGCTTACGTTTAGTGGTCATCTTGGTCAAGATGTGACTTTTATGGGCACTTTTACGTTTATAACCAGCTCCGGTTTTTTTAAAACGCTTAGCTGCCCCGCTATGTACTTTAGCTTTTGGCATCGTTAGATACTCCGCATTTGAGAACCGATTATCTGAAGACTAAATAGCCGTCAACGGTTCTGAAATTAATCATTAATAAAACAAAAGAAACAACGGCCCTTGCTTTCCCATAAAACAATACCACCGATGTGGCAGGAAACCAGTGAGCTCGCGCTATCTCTTTTTACTCTTCGGGGCAATGACCATCGTCAACTGACGACCTTCCATCTTTGGAAATTGTTCAACCGAACCCAGCTCTTCGAGATCTTTTTCGACGCGCTTGAGTAAATCGATTCCCAACTCCTGATGAGCCATTTCACGGCCGCGGTAACGTAATGTCACTTTGGCTTTGTCCCCATTTTCAAGGAAACGTACCAGGTTGCGTAGTTTTACCTGATAATCTCCATCTTCCGTCCCAGGACGAAATTTCATCTCCTTAACCTGCGTTCGGACCTGCTTTTTCTTCTGCGCGGCCTGCTGTTTCTTCGCTTCGAACACATGTTTCCCATAGTCCATGATTTTACAGACTATCGGATCGGAATCTGCTATCTGTACCAAATCGAGTGTCGCCTCAGCCGCCGCTGCGCGAGCTTCTTCGATGGGCACTATGCCGACTTGTTCACCTTCGGCGCCTATTAGACGGACTTCAGTTGCTTCGATCTCATCATTGATCGTAGCCCGCTTGCTTTTACCTTTTTGCTTAATCGTTATTTCTCCGCTGTTTTCTCAAAACGAACACGACCGCGTCGCGCTACGTCCTCATTGAGTATCTGTTCAAAAGCTGCCAATGACATGGAACCAAGGTCCTCACCATTACGTGCACGCACGGCTACAGTCTGGTTTTCTATCTCCTTATCACCCACCACTAAAAGATAAGGAACCTTCTGAATTATATGCTCGCGAATTTTAAAGCCGATCTTCTCGTTTCTCAAGTCCGCATCGACCCTAATTCCGCTATTTTTCAAAGATTGGTGCACTTTTTTGACATATGGGGCCTGTTTGTCGGTGATATTGGCAATAACTACTTGAGTAGGTGCCAACCACGTAGGAAATGCACCCTCATAATGCTCAATCAAAATTCCGATAAAACGCTCAAAAGAGCCCAAAATTGCTCGGTGTAACATGACTGGCGTTTGACGTGATCCGTCCTCAGCAACGTACTGCGCGTCCAATCGGCCAGGCATAGAAAAATCGACCTGAATAGTACCCAATTGCCATACTCGACCAATACAATCTTTCAACGAAAACTCAATTTTTGGTCCATAAAAAGCCCCTTCGCCGGGCAATTCTTCCCACGGAAGACCTTTGCTGTTGAGCGCGTCCGCCAGCGCTTTCTCAGCCTTATCCCAACTTTCATCGGTACCAACACGCTGCTCAGGTCTTGTCGACAAACGATAGATAACATCGCTGAAGCCGAAATCCTCGTAGACTGAATGCAAAAAGTCGATAAAAACCGATACCTCGGGCTGAATCTGATTCTCAGTAGCAAATATATGCGCATCGTCCTGAACAAAACCACGTACCCGCATAATTCCATGTAACGAGCCAGAAGGCTCATTGCGATGACATGAACCAAACTCGGCCAGTCGCAATGGCAAGTCGCGATAACTCTTAAGCCCCTGGTTAAATATCTGAACATGGCAGGGGCAATTCATTGGTTTGATGGCAAAGTCGCGGCCATCTGCCTCTAAGGTAAACATGTCGTCGCCAAATTTATCCGCATGGCCGGACTTCTGCCACAAACTGAAATCAACCAATTGTGGTGTTTTAATCTCTTGATAGTTATTCAGCGCTTGCTGTTCCCGCATATAACTTTCGATTGTAGTGTAAATGCTCCACCCTTTCGGATGCCAAAACACCATGCCGGGTGCTTCTTCCTGCATATGAAATAGATCGTATTTTTTACCCAGCTTGCGGTGATCCCGTTTCTCTGCCTCTTCCAGACGATGCAGGTATGCCTTCAGGTCTTTCTTGTTAGACCAGGCGGTACCATAAACGCGCTGTAACATTTCGTTACTGGAGTCACCGCGCCAATAAGCACCAGCTACTTTCATTAATTTGAAGGCTTTTAATTTGCCGGTGCTAGGCACATGAGGGCCACGGCATAAATCTCGCCATGGACCCTGTCGGTATACCGATATCTCGTCACCTTCGGGTAAATCTTCAATGATTTGTACTTTGTAGTTCTCCCCCATCTCTCGAAATTCTTTAATCGCCTGAGTTCGAGTCATTACCATTCTTTCGATGGGAAGATCGTCTTTGGTGATCTCCAACATACGCTTTTCGATTTTCTGCAGATCTTCAGTACTGAAACTATGTCCAGTGGCAAAGTCGTAGAAGTAGCCGTCTTCAATAACCGGTCCAATGGTCACCTGAACGCCGGGGAACAGCTCCTGGACTGCCATAGCCATCAAATGAGCCGTTGAGTGACGAATCAGATCCAAACCCTCTTCATCGCGCTCTGTCACAATAGCTAGTTCACTGTTTTCGCTGATGATATAAGAAGTATCAACTAATTCCCCCGCAACTTTACCTGCCAATGCAGCCTTCGCCAGGCCAGGGCCAATATCCATAGCAACATCAGCAATTGAGACAGGCTGATCAAATGATCGCTGACTTCCGTCAGGGAGAGTAATAACAGGCATGTCTATGTCCTATTTCAGTGGCGAACCCTACCAAAGTTCGCATGAATAATGATGTATGATAAACCTTTCTAGAGGCTGTACCGTGGCGAGCGCGCAACTCTACCACAGCCCCCCTCCTTGTAAAGGCCCGAGCCGTGATTTAACGACGCTGCAGCAGTATTTCTTTTAATGCATCGACTAAGGCGATCATTTCGTTATCATTACCGATAGTGACCCGTATATACGCATCAACACGCGGCTTCTTAAAAAACCTGACCACGATATTATGCTGGCGCAGCTGCGCGAACAATTCTGGAGCACTAATACCCATCGGCCTAACCAACACGAAATTGGCCTGAGATGGCAGCACCTCAAACCCCAAGCTTTCGAGCTGTTCAGATACCCATTGACGCGTTTTTATAATTTTTGCACAACACTGCTCAAAATAAGCAACATCGTCTATAGCTGCAACAGCCGCCGCCTCAGCCAAACGGTCAACTGAATAGGGATTAAATGAATTCTTCACCTTCTCTAACGCTTCAATGAGTACAGTATTCCCCAGAGCAAAACCTACGCGACTGCCCGCCAGAGAACGCGATTTCGACAGCGTTTGCACCACCAGTAGGTTGGGATACCTGCCGACAAGACTAGCCGCCGACTCAGCACCAAAGTCTACATAGGCCTCGTCAACAATCACCACCGACTCGGTGTTGGACTGAAGAAACACCTCTATCGACTGCAAACTTTTTCCGATACCCGTCGGCGCATTTGGATTAGCGAAAATCACTCCGCCATTCTCACGCTGATAATCAGAAAGCTTAATCGAAAAATCATCCGCCAGCGGTATCTGTGTGTAGTCTATATCGAACAGCCCGCAATAGACCGTATAGAATCCATAGGTAATATCAGGAAATAAAATCGGTAACCGCTGCTTGAAAAACGCCTGAAACGCAAAAGCTAGTATTTCGTCCGAACCATTACCAACACAGACATTAGCCAAGTCCATGTTGTGATAATTGGCAATCGCCGTTTTCAACAGCAAATTGCTCGGGTCAGGATATAACCTCAATAACTTAACCGCGTCTTGATTCAAAACCTCCACCACTTTGGGCGAGGGTGGGTAAGGGTTTTCGTTAGTGTTGAGTTTAATTAAGTCCTGCTGCTTAGGCTGCTCGCCAGGCACATAGGGGTCGAGCCCCTGGACAAAATCACTCCAATATTTTGAAGGCATGTTTCTTCACGACGATTCAAGTTGTAAGGACGTTGATTATACAACGATGACGAAGATTATAGTGCAAACCATGGACAAAAATCATCACCAAAATAAGCACAGCCTTCCTCAGCGCACCGGACTTCTGATGGCAAAAATAACACCACCAATGATCAACCATACAAAGCTGATCCACCAGGCAAGCGGACTAATATTCAATAGCGTTATCATCACCACTGACCCGGCCAACATGCCAACACTTGCACAGAGCGGCAGCAGTCTAGCCCTGAATGGACGAATCATACGAGGCTGAGTAAAACGTAAACGCCAGGCAGCGAAACAAACAACGGCAAATAGCAGTGCAAACATCTGACTAGCTGCGCCCGCCACCTCTGATATCGGCAAAATCATGACAATCGCCAAAACAATAGCGCCACTGGCTATCGCCGCATTGCTTGGACTGTTGTGTAGGGGATGGATATCGCCGAGCAGCGCCGGCAAATCTCCCGCCCGACCTAAGGCAAATGTAACCCTCACCGCACTATACGTGGCCGCGATCATTGCGCTGGCGGTACTCGCAATACCGGCAATATAGAAAATAACATCACCATAGGGCAGCAATTGCCTTGCTGTGGTCGCCATACCAAGCTCACCTAAATCACCCAAATATTGCCAAGAAGGTTGATCATCGGGTCCTGTGACAGCAACAATGAGAATGACTGCTATCAGCAAGTAAAGTGACACAGAGATACCAATGCTGGCATAAATCGCCAGCGGTATATTTTTTTCCGGCTGATGCATCTCTTCACCGGTACGTGTTATCACCTCAAAACCCTCAAACGCGACAAAGATAACCGCCATCGCCATCAGCACGCCGGTCATACCGTGCGGCGCGAAAGGCGTTAATTTACCAACCCCGCCATTCGAGTTCGATATGATGATCAAACCACCCACCACTAATGCACACAACAACAGGACTTTGATCACCGTCACGCTATTTTCAACCACCCCTAAATCCCGAATGCCTCGGTATTGTAAATAAGTGATCGCGACCGTAATGAGCGCTGCAAAAACTAGCACATAGTCGTCGCTTATTCCCACGCCAAGCCGCTGTAATAAAGCGACGAAAAAGGCACCAAATCCCAGTGCATACAGGGCTGAGACAATCGTATTGGCATAAACACCAATCCAGCCAACAGCAAAGCCTGCCGATCTACCCAATGCCGTTTTTACCCAAAAATATGATCCCCCCGCACGAGGCATGGCGCTACCTAGCTCCGCGTAGCAACTTCCAATCGCTAGCGCAATCAGAGCATTGAGAAAGAACGCCAAAATGACCGCCGGCCCCGCATAACCCGCGGCAATTCCCGATAGTACAAAAATACCGGCGCCGACCATTGCTCCAACGCCAAGCATGGTAGCCGTAAAAGGACCCATTGTTTTCTGGAGATGCACGGCTTTCATATACCCGCTATCATTTTGTCAGCAATTTAGTAGGTTACCTTAAACCCGCTCACCGATAATTGATTTGCATTTAATTTACTACAGATAGTTTGACCGCCGGCGAGCTGCGTCGCTGCAAGCCTCTGAACATTATCAGTGGCGTTACCGGCGAATGGCCCGGCGGCGACGCCCCTTAAATACTCGCCGGCCCAAACTCCACAACCGCAACAGCCATAGTGCCAACCCATCTGTTACCTTCCTAACCGCTAGGTCTAATAGCATCACCTCACTGCATCTTCATAGCTGGCCATCATAATTGCACGACATAACCAGTGTGACGGTGAGTTTCTTTTAACAGCTGGACAGCGGGCTTATTTGCGGAGGTATTAGGTATCTGACATCACGCCAAACGTTGGCCATAAAAAAGGCGAATCATTAGATTCGCCTTCAACATCAACACCGGTAAATATACAGCTCAACCGCCATAAGTAGACGCCATAAAAAGCGACTTACGGTAAATAACTCTTACCCATCAGGTAGCTATCGACCTCTCGGGCAGCACGACGCCCTTCATCAATCGCCCATACGATAAGACTCTGGCCGCGACGACCATCACCCGCAGCAAATATACCCGGTTTACTGGTAGCAAACTGATCATACTCGGCAAGAATATTAGACCGGGGATCTTTTTCTAAACCAAACTGATCAACCAACGGTCCTTCTGGGCCCATAAAGCCCATTGCCAATAAAATGATATCTGCGGGATGAACTTTTTCACTACCAGCAACTTCTTTAGGGATCATATGACCATCAGGAGTGCGCTCCCATTCGATATCAACGGTATGTACAGCCGTGACATTACCGTTTTCATCACCTTCAATCTTTGTCGTCTGCACTAGGTAATCACGGGGATCTGCACCCTGCACAGCTATCGATTCTTCCTGGCCATAATCAATTAGCAAACGCTTAGGCCACTGAGGCCAGGGATTGTTGGACGACCGGGATCCGGGTGGCTGGGGCATAATTTCAAGTTGGATTACGCTTTCACAGTGATGCCGCAACGACGTGCCAACACAGTCGGTACCGGTATCACCACCGCCAATCACGATGACGTTCTTGCCCTTAGCGCTGATGTAGTTGCCATCTTTATGCTCACTGTCCAGCAAACTTTTAGTATTAGTGCGAAGGAAATCCATAGCAAAATGAATACCCTTTAACTCACGACCCGGTGCCTGTAAATCGCGCGGCACTGTTGCACCCACACACAACACAACCGCATCAAAATCCTGTTCAATTTTTTCAGCGGAAATTGTTTTACCCACTTCAGTATTGGTAACGAACACAACACCTTCCTCAGCCAGCAAATCAACTCGGCGCTGCACAATTTCTTTTTGCAGCTTCATATTGGGAATGCCGTACATCAACAAACCGCCAATACGGTCGGCCCGTTCATAGACAGTAACCAAGTGACCCGCTTTATTAAGTTGCGCAGCTGCAGCCATACCCGACGGGCCCGAGCCAATAACCGCAACAGTTTTCCCACTCCGAGACGAAGGCGGCTGAGCAACAACCCACCCTTCTTCAAAACCCCGGTCAATAATCGCAACTTCATGATGTTTAATCGTCACTGGGTCGGCATTAATGCCTAGCACACAGGCACCCTCACAAGGCGCCGGACAGACTCGCCCAGTAAATTCAGGGAAGTTATTAGTTTTATGTAATGACTTCAACGCATCTTCCCAGCGCCCTCGATAAATAAGATCATTCCATTCAGGAATCAAATTATTGACCGGACAGCCCGCTACTGCCGGTGCGTATTCCGATTTTGCCGACTGGCAAAAAGGAACACCACAATCCATGCAACGCGAGGCCTGCAACTCAATATCAGCCATATCCATATGCTCATGAACTTCGAGCCAATCATTTAACCGTGCCGCTGGTTCACGATCTTCTGGCAAAGCCCGCTCTACTTTCATAAATCCGGTTGGATTACCCATAATACTTTCTCCTATTCAGCTCAGGCTTATTGAGCCGCCAGATTTTCAAGATGCATGTCGAAAGCTTCAACCGCTACATCGTATTCAGTTTCAAATTTACCGGTGCTGCGAGCCTGACTCATATAACCCTGCATTTGCTTGTAATCAACAGGCATAACCTTCACAAACTTTTTCAATGCGCTGGCCCAATCAGCTAATAGCGCTTCAGCCACATCCGACTGAGTCGTTTCTTGATGTTCGCTAATCAGGGCCTTCAGATGCGCTATGTCCTCAGCACTTTCAACGGTTTCAAGCTCAACCATTTCCATGTTGCACTTACTGGCAAAGTCCTTGTCATCATCAAACACATAAGCCACACCACCGGACATACCGGCTGCAAAATTTCGACCTGTCTGACCAAGAATAACTGCTGTACCGCCCGTCATATATTCACAACCGTGATCGCCAACACCTTCAACGACAGCAGTCGCGCCAGAGTTGCGAACACAGAAGCGCTCACCCGCCACACCACGGATAAACGCTTTCCCGTCGGTAGCGCCAAAAAGCGCAACATTACCAATCAGGATGTTTTTGCTGGGCTCAAATTTTGCTATTTTATCAGGATAAACGACCAAGTTAGCGCCCGACAAACCCTTACCAAAATAGTCATTAGCATCTCCCTCGAGCTCAAAGCGAAGACCTTTTGCGGAAAAACATCCAAAGCTCTGTCCAGCAGATCCATTAAACTTAACTTTGATAGTATTTTCAGGCAGCCCCGCAGCATCATACTTTTTCGAGATTTCGTTAGAGATCATTGCCCCAATCGTCCGGTCAGTATTGATCACCGGATACTCAAGATTGACTGGAGTTTGATGCTCCAGAGCATCTTTCGAGTCAATCATCATCTGACGATCAAGAATATCGTCAATGAGATGCTTTTGTTGTATTGAACAATACAACGTCTCATCGTCAGCATTATCTTCTTTAAAGAGCAAAGGACTCAGATCAACACCCTTATATTTCCAGTGATCAATATTATCAAGAAGCTTCAAACTTTGAGTTTGCCCAACCATTTCATTAATCGTTCTATAACCCAGTTCAGCCATGATCTCGCGCAGACCTTGAGCCATCATAGTAAAGAAGTTCACAACAATATCTGCCTCACCGGCAAAGCGACCGCGCAATTCTTTATCTTGAGTGGCAATACCTACCGGACAGGTATTCAAGTGACACTTTCGCATCATGATACAGCCCTGAACAACTAACGCAGCAGTAGCAACACCCCATTCTTCAGCGCCTAACAGAGTTGCTATAGCAAGATCTCGAGGTGTTTTTAATTGACCATCCGTCTGCACCGTAATACGACTGCGCAATTTATTACGCACCAACGTTTGATGTGTTTCCGCTAGACCCAGCTCCCAGGGTAAACCCGCGTGTTTTATCGAACTTAACGGTGATGCACCTGTCCCGCCATCGTGGCCCGCTATTAGCACAACATCGGCATAAGCTTTACAGACACCCGACGCAATGGTGCCAACCCCCGCTTCAGACACAAGTTTAACGTTAATCCGCGCGTCACGATTTGAATTCTTTAGATCGTAAATCAGCTGTGATAAATCTTCTATGGAGTAAATATCATGATGCGGCGGCGGCGAAATAAGTCCGACACCCGGGGTAGATCCGCGAACGCGACCAATCCAGGCATCAACTTTGTGACCGGGTAATTGTCCGCCTTCGCCAGGCTTGGCTCCCTGAGCCATTTTTATCTGTAATTCATCGGCGTTAGTCAGATAATAACTGGTTACACCAAAGCGGCCGGAAGCCACCTGTTTGATCCGCGACTTCATGGAATCGCCATTTTCAAGCGGCTTATAGCGGATGGGGTCTTCACCACCCTCTCCACTATTGCTCTTACCGCCGATACGGTTCATAGCAATAGCTAATGTTGTATGCGCTTCCCATGAAATCGATCCAAAAGACATCGCGCCCGAAGCAAAACGTTTGAAAATATTTTCGATAGGCTCAACATCTTCAATAGGAATTGACTGATGGTCGGGCGCAAACTCAAGTAAGCCTCGCAGGGTATAGGCTTCCTTACTCTGAGTATCAACAACTTTCGCGTACTCTTTGAATTGCTCAGTATTATTACTGGCAGTGGAATGCTGTAGTAAACGAATAGTCGTTGGACTAAACAAATGGCGCTCACCATCGTTGCGCCAGGCATAATCACCCCCCGTATTTAACAGATCATCGACAGCAATACGGTCATCAGTGATAAACCCCTCTCGGTGACGCAGCAGCGCCTCCTCGGCAATTTGATCAAGCCCAATGCCTTCGATCCGACTGATCGTACCCGTAAAATATTCATCAATAACTTCACTATTGATACCCAGCGCCTCAAAAATCTGTGCGCCTTGGTAGGACTGAAGCGTAGACACACCCATTTTAGAAAATATTTTTAACAGACCACTACTAACCGCTTTAATATACTTACCAACAACTTGCCCATTACTCAGACCGGCGTCAACAACACCCTCATCCCGCAGTTCGTACAATGTTTCTAGTGCAAGATATGGATTTATCGCTGCAGCGCCATAGCCTAGAACTGTCGCAAAATGATGAGTTTCTCGAATATCACCAACTTCGAGAATAATATCTGCCTTGGCACGCAAGCCCTGACGAATTAAATAGTGATGCACGGCTGCTGTGGCTAAAACTGAAGGGATTGCAGCATGGTCTGTGTCGACAGTGCGATCGCTGAGCAGCAGCAGAGCATACCCGTCGTTAACGGCATCTTTAGCATATTGGCAAAGACGATCAACAGCGGCTTTAAGCTCACCTTTATCACCAGTAGCTCGAAAGGTGATATCAATCGTCTTGGATTGCAGATGGCCACGATCAATATACTGCAGCTTTCTGAACTCTTCGTTCGTCAAGACCGGCTGATCAATTTCAAGTTTGTGGCAATGGGCGGCTGTCTCTTCCAACAAATTGTGTGAGTTACCGACATAACCTCGTAGCGACATCACCAACTCTTCTCGAATAGGATCGATAGGCGGATTAGTGACCTGAGCAAACAACTGTTTAAAATAATTAGAGAGCTGTACCGGCCTATCGGACAAAATAGCTAACGGTGTGTCGGTTCCCATAGCACCAAGAGGTTCTTTCCCCGTACCAACCATCTGCGTCAAGATAACAGTGAGATCTTCGTTGCTGTAGCCAAAAGCTTTTTGCAACTTTCTCAAATTAGCCAAAGGTGGCTGAGCGATAGATGCACTGGGCGCATCCAGTTCGCTCAAAAGAATTTTATTCTCGCTGAGCCATTGACCATAGGGCTGCGAAGAACAAATCTCTTGCTTAACCTCGTCATCGCTAATGATCCGGCCTTTCTCAAGATCAGCAATAAAGATCTTACCCGGCTGCAAGCGACCTTTCTCAACAACGGTAGACTGGTCAACACACAGTGCACCGGTTTCCGACCCCATGATTAATGTGCCATCGTCAGTTAATAAATAACGTGATGGGCGTAAGCCATTGCGGTCAAGGGTGGCTCCAATCATTTTTCCATCAGTAAAAGAAATTGATGCGGGACCATCCCAGGGCTCCATGACACAGGCATAGTATTCATAGAAAGCCCGCTTGACTGGATCCATATTTTCTTGGGTCTGCCAGGCCTCTGGCACCATCATCATCATCACTTGCGCCAGTGGGCGACCACTCAAAACCAGCAGTTCAATAGCCATGTCGAGGTTAGCTGAATCCGAACTACCGCGATTGCAAATCGGATTAAGCATTTTCAATTCAGCATCAGTGAAATTTACCGACTTAAACATCGCTTCTCGCGCGTTCATCCAGTTAATATTGCCCTTTACAGTATTGATCTCGCCGTTGTGCGACAAATAGCGGAAAGGCTGAGCGCGACGCCAGGCAGGAAACGTGTTGGTAGAAAAACGCGAGTGAAACATTGCCAAACCGGAGATTACCCGATCGTCTTGAAGATCAAGATAATACTGCCTAACCTGTGCCGTGGTAAATTGGCCTTTGTAGACGATGGTACTCGAGGACATTGAGGCGATATAGAACTCATCAGCCTCTCTGGCAATAGTGTCATTAATCGTATGCGCCGTGTACTTTCTCAGAATAAATAACTTGCGCTCGAAGTCCTCAGAACTTAAGTCTGTCGGCTTTCGGATGAACAGCTGCTCAATCTGAGGTTCACTCTCAAGAGATGCAGCACCCAGCATCGAGTTATCCGCTGGAACTGGTCGATAGCCCAGTAGACTAAGACCTAACTCCTGCATGGCGCCATTTAAAACTTCGCGGCATTTCTCCGCCTGCTCCGGCGCAGAAGGAAAGAAAACCATACCCACTCCGTAGTCACCCACCGCAGGCACATTGATACCGAGACCGCTGGCCTCAGTAACCAGAAAGTCATGAGGTATTTGAATTAGAATACCCGCACCATCACCGCTTTTAACATCAAAGCCGGTACCACCACGATGCTCCATACACGTCAGCATAGTCAGTGCATTTTCAATAATATCGTGAGACTTTTTGCCTTTGAGATTGGTAACAAACCCAATACCGCAACTGTCGTGCTCAAATTCCTCACGATACAAGCCCCGAGACTTATTGTTAAAGTTGGTCATATCTAACTTCCTATAAAATTGTCGCTACACACTACCAGCCCGACCGCTATCTCAAGCTCGGTCAAGACCAACAAGATGCCACGCTACACCATGCCATCAAAATTGTTTCATTCTACATTTTCCACCGTCATCAACTTTCCTGAAATGGGTTTCAGGCTGTAAACCAAACAATCAGTAAGATGTTACGGCGTGACCAGATGACGTCCGAGGACCATAACTTCGCAGAAATTGAAGTTATGGCCTGACTCTAAATCTAAAATAACTACTAAACCATTGATATAAAACAGGAAATTATTACCTCGGCGTCGCAGAGCCCGCTATTTTATAACATTTTGAGGAAAAAACCACCCCAAGGGCTACAGGCGCTTTATCGCCTGTCTTTAGTCGTGTCCCGGTATCCTCTATTTATACCGGAAACCGCTGCTTTTGGATCTACTTTAAAGCGCTTATTAAACCCAACACCTTTGCCGCCTGAGCCACTCGTTCAATGTAAAGGGCAACAGCGATGAAAAGCACTACAGTCCAGCTAACAAATTATGTACCCACAACAACCGAACCTTAGCAGGGTTGTTCATCACATGAGGGCCATCCAAGCCGACCATAACTTGTCAGACATATTATAATCATCTCAAATAGTTCAAGCCAGTGCCTCCACCGACCAGCCACCGAAGCAATAGATTACGGACGCTTAAAACGTATAACTAGCGCCCACCAACAACCCCTTCGTTTCCACAGCGTACACAAAGTCATTATTGTCATAATCAATATCGATCACCCGGTATCCATACTTTATTGACCAGTTGTTATTGATCGACTGATCAAGCGTAAAGCCATATTGCCAAGTCTGATCAGAGCCAACACCGAACCCGCCTACATCGATATAACCTACCAGTGACCAGGTATCATTGAAATTCTTTGTTGAACGTACGCCTATTAAGGGCTCTGCCCAGTCATCACCTACACTGACTGAACGAGTTAGCAAGCCAGCCAGCTCGCCCTTCAAATTAATTCTTGTCTGGACGTCGGCATAGCGTAGCCCTCCATATGCCTGTAACTGATAGTCATCAGTTTTACGAAGTTGGTAATACAAATTGATATGAAACACCTTTTCGCGAACGGCGGCATCGGCATTAATAGAACCAACGCCCGCGCCATCAGACAGTTTCATATAAATGGCATCAGCTAAAAACATCCATTTGCCATTACCACCACTAAAAGCGATCAGTGCGCCACTATCAAAATTATCTAACACATCACTAAAACTGACATCCACATTAGCGATAGTATTAACGTTACCGCCGGGGCCAACGCTAGTAGCACCGGCTTTACCGTCCATCGCAGTACCCCAGAGATACGGTGTCAACTGATAATTACCCCAGCCATCAGCGAAAGCACCCGCCGAACTGAACAACAAAGTCATTAGCGATATCATGTAGAAGCGTTTATGAAGTGTCATAAAATTTCCTTCCCAAGTAGCCCGCAGTTATG
>TARA_B110000902_G_scaffold83450_1_pt1 | contig 15294 bp, 11 predicted proteins | sample TARA_B110000902 | Tara Oceans TARA_B110000902 (sample SAMEA4398009) | marine metagenome | biome: Polar Biome; feature: [SRF] surface water layer (ENVO:00010504); material: water (ENVO:00002006), including particulate matter (ENVO:01000060) such as... | depth 5 m | reverse complement strand
TTTTTTAAATTATTCATTAGCCAAAACTATTCACTTCTGTCTAATAACTATTCACTAAAGAATTAGTTATTCAACATCACTGGCATTACCAACATTAAAATGTCTTCTCCTTCAATATCAGTTTCACTTGGTAAAATAATCCCAGCTCTTGATGGATCACTCATTTCCAAATGAATATTTTCTGACTCTAAGTTAGACAGCATCTCAATCAAAAATCTTGAATTAAATCCTATTTCCATGTCAGTTCCTTCATAGTTACATACCAACCTTTCGTTTGCAGCATTAGCAAAATCAAGATCCTCTGCACTAATTACCAATTCACTTCCTGTAACTTTTAATCTTACTTGGTGAGTAGATTTGTTTGAGAAAATAGAAACTCTTTTCATAGAATTCAATAATAAGTTTCTTTCTACAGTCAATCTATTTGGATTCGTTTTAGGAATTACTGCATCATAATTAGGATACTTTCCATCGATTAATCTACAAACAACATTAAAATCATCAAACTTAAAATGAACATTAGAATCACTGTATTCCATTGTTACATCATCTGAAGTATTCCCAACCAAATTCTTTAATAAATTAAGTGGTTTTTTTGGCACAATAAAAGAAGCTACGGCATCTACTTTACTTCCCGTACTTTTATACCTAACTAATTTGTGTGCATCAGTAGCTGCAAAAGTTACCGAATCATTTTCCAATTGAAAAAACACACCCGACATAACCGGTCTTAAGTCATCATTTCCTGTTGCAAAAATTGTTTTAGTAATTGCTCTAGATAAAGTGTCAGAAGAAATAGTCATGGTAGAGGGAGATTCTAAAATCGGAGTATTAGGAAACTCATCTTTATTCTGTCCACTCAATTTAAATTTTCCATTGTCAGATGAAATTTCAATTCCAAAATTCTCAGGATTAACAGTAAAAGTTAAAGGTTGCTCAGAAAAAGTCTTTAAAGCATCCATCAAAAATTTAGCAGGAATTGCCACAGCTCCATCTTCTTTCGCTTCTATTTCAAACTTAGAAGAAATTGTAGTTTCTAAATCTGAAGCCAATACAGTTAACTCTTTTCCAGCAATTGTAAAAAGAAAATTATCTAAAATTGGCAATGTATTATTAGTGCTTAGAACACCACTAATTGACTGTAAATGCTTAAGCAATAACGAACTCGAAACAATAAATTTCATATATCTATTTGTGTAAATTGGGTTATAATTAAGTCTCAAATATACTTCTTTGATATAGATACAAACTAAATATCCTATTGTTTTTTTTAACAATTATCACCAAGAAATGAACAACTTTAAAAAAAAGAAAATTATAATTTATCATCAACTTGTTTTATTAGATGGATTTACTAAATTTGCACACCAATAAATATTGGTCTCGTGGCCGAGTGGCTAGGCAGTGGTCTGCAAAACCATCTACAGCGGTTCGAATCCGCTCGAGACCTCCAAAAACACCTTCAAATTTCAATCTGAAATTTTGAAGGTGTTTTTATGTAAAATAAAAAAACCACTCTTCCTACCTTGCCATAACAATTAATTCGGCAAACTTTTTTCGACATTTTTTTGTTGAAAAGATTAAAAAAAAGAAAAAGTCAGTGTTTCTAGCTCCTTTCAAAATTGTTTGTTAATAAGTGAGTTATTTGTTAATTAATCGAGTTGTTGACCTCACTTTTTTTTTTCACTTTTGTATTAAGAAAATCGTAATTTAGTGACTCGGTTATATCCTAAATCTCGTATCTAACTGAACCACAAAAGAAAAAAAAAGAAAAATGCAAGAAAATAACAGCAACCAACTACCCGAACCAATTTTAGAAAAAAACGACAGCAGATTTGTATTATTCCCCATTGAACATGATGATATTTGGGCATACTACAAGAATGCAGAAGCTAGTATTTGGACTGCTGAGGAACTGGATTTGTCTGCTGATATTTCTGACTGGGAAAACAAACTGAATGATGACGAACGTTATTTCATTAAGCACATCCTTGCTTTTTTTGCTGCAAGCGATGGAATAGTTAATGAAAACTTAGCAGAGAATTTTGTAGCTGAAGTACAATATACTGAAGCTAAATTTTTCTACGGTTTTCAAATAATGATGGAAAATATTCATTCTGAAACTTACTCATTGCTAATTGATACTTACATAGGAGATCAAAAAGAAAAAGACTATTTATTTAATGCAATAGAAACATTTGAACCAGTAAAGAAAAAAGCAGAATGGGCATTGAGATGGATTGATAACGGAAGTTTTGCAGAGAGATTAATTGCTTTTGCAGCAGTAGAAGGAATATTCTTCTCAGGAAGTTTTTGCTCAATCTTTTGGTTAAAGAAAAGAGGACTTATGCCAGGATTAACTTTCTCTAATGAGCTTATCTCAAGAGACGAAGGATTACACTGTGACTTTGCTGTATTATTACACAATGAGCACGTAGTAAACAAAGTGCCTAAAGAAAGAATTCAGGAAATCATTGAGAATGCGGTAATGATTGAAAAAGAATTTATCACTGAATCATTGCCAGTAAGATTAATTGGAATGAACTCAGATATGATGAGCCAGTATATTGAATTTGTTGCCGATAGACTATTAATGGAATTAGGTAATGACAAAATATACAATGCTACAAATCCATTCGATTTTATGGATATGATAAACTTGCAAGGAAAAACCAACTTCTTCGAAAAAAGAGTAGGAGAATACCAAAAAGCTGGTGTTGCAAGTAATTCGTCTTCAGAACAAACGTTCTCGACAGACGAAGACTTCTAAAAATAACCTCAATTACAGAAAGTTTTCGCTATTAACATGTTCTAGTTAATATCGACTGTGTTGTACTCGTAAAACAAGGTGATCTTTTAGTTAATTTTAAGAAGACAGAGACTCGTAATCTCAAAAATCAGAACCGTATAGGAAAAGAAAAAATATTTAATACACCCAAATTATATGTTCGTAGTAAAAAGAAATGGAAAAAGAGAAGCTGTACAGTTTGATAAAATAACTGCTAGAGTACAAAAAATGTGTTACGGTTTAAATCCTCTTGTGGATTTTACAAAAGTAGCCATGAAAGTGATTGAAGGACTATATGACGGAGTTACTACAAGTGATTTGGATAATTTAGCAGCAGAAATTGCAGCAACAAATACAATTACTCACCCAGACTACGCTCTCCTTGCATCAAGAATTGCAGTATCTAACTTACACAAAAACACAAAAAAGTCATTCTCAGAAACAATGACAGAATTGTATGAATATATAGATCCTATTAATGGTGAGCCAGCTGCTTTATTAGCAGATGATGTCTATGAGATTATCAAAGAAAATGCTCCATTACTAAATTCTACATTAATTTACGACAGAGATTTTAGATACGATTACTTTGGGTTTAAAACATTAGAAAGATCCTACCTATTAAAAACTCACGGAACAGTTACTGAAAGACCTCAGCAAATGTTGATGAGAGTTTCTATAGGGATTCATAAAAGCGACATTGAGTCGGCAATAAAAACTTATCACTTGATGTCTCAAGGATGGTTTACTCATGCTACTCCTACTCTTTTCAACTCTGGAACACCAAAACCTCAAATGTCTTCTTGTTTCTTATTGACAACAAAAGAAGATAGTATTGATGGAATTTATGATACCTTGAAACAAACTGCAAAGATTTCACAATCTGCTGGGGGAATTGGGTTATCAATTCATGATGTGAGAGCTAAAGGTTCATACATTAAAGGAACTAATGGAACATCAAACGGAATTGTTCCTATGCTTAAAGTATTTAACGATACTGCAAGATACGTAGACCAAGGTGGAGGAAAAAGAAAAGGTTCTTTTGCACTTTATTTAGAACCATGGCATGCTGACATTTTTGATTTCTTGGACTTAAAGAAAAATCACGGAAAAGAAGAGCAAAGAGCAAGAGATTTGTTTTATGCAATGTGGACTCCAGATTTATTCATGAAGAGAGTTGAAGCTGACGAAGAATGGACTTTAATGTGTCCTAACGAATGTCCAGGATTATCCGATTGCTATGGAGAAGAATTTGAGAAACTATATTTGAAATACGAGCAAGAAGGAAGAGGAAGAAAAGCAATAAAAGCACAAGAATTATGGAATAAAATCTTAGAATCTCAAATTGAGACAGGGACTCCATACATGTTGTACAAAGATGCTGCAAACAGAAAATCAAATCAACAAAATTTAGGTACAATTAAGTCTTCTAACTTATGTACAGAGATTATGGAGTACACTGCACCTGATGAAGTTGCTGTTTGTAACTTAGCTTCTGTTGCACTACCAAAATTTGTAAAAGACAATGCATTTGACCACAATAAATTATACGAAGTAACTTACCAAGCTACTGTAAACTTGAACAAAATAATTGACAACAATTATTACCCAGTAGAGGAAGCTAGAAATTCTAATATGCGCCACAGGCCAATTGGAATTGGAGTACAAGGATTAGCAGATGCGTTTATCTTGTTGAGATATAACTTTGATTCTGAAGAAGCTAGAAAATTAAATACAGAAATATTTGAAACTCTTTATTTTGCTTCAATGACAGCCTCTAAAGATTTAGCCAAAATAGAAGGTCCTTACTCTACATTTGAAGGTTCGCCAGTATCTAAAGGGATTTTCCAGTTTGATATGTGGGGAGTAACTCCATCTGCAAGATGGGATTGGAATAGCTTGAAACAAGAAGTAATGACATCTGGTGTTAGAAACTCATTGTTATTAGCTCCAATGCCTACAGCTTCTACAGCATCAATATTAGGGAATAACGAATGTTTTGAACCGTATACATCTAACCTTTACACCAGAAGAGTACTCTCTGGAGAATTCATTATTGTAAACAAGCATTTATTAAGAGATTTAGTAAACTTGGGATTATGGAACAATGACTTGAAAAATCAAGTAATGATTGGAAACGGAAGTATTCAAAACATTGATGAAATTCCTCAGGACATAAAAGACTTATATAAAACTGCATGGGAAATTAGCCAAAAAGCTTTAATTAATATGTCCGCAGATAGAGGAGCATTTGTATGTCAATCTCAATCGCTTAACATATTCATGGAGAATGCAAACTTTGGAAAATTAACGTCAATGCACTTCTATGGTTGGAAAAAAGGATTAAAAACTGGAATGTACTACTTAAGGACTAAATCTGCAGTAGATGCAATTAAGTTTACAGTAACAAAAGAAAAGAAAGCAGAGCCAAAACCTGAAGGTGTAGTTAAGCCAGTTATAAACATGGCACCAATAGCTCCTGTTACTCCATCACCAGCTCCTGCTGAACCAAAAAATTTGAGTGAACCAACTGAAAATTATTCTTTCAAACACGAAAGCTCATCTCCAGTTGTTGAACCTTTAGCCTCTGCAATGCAAGAGCCTTTAACACAAAACACACCCATTACTTCTGCCCCTGTATCTAATGAACCCATGTTCATGGACCAAAATGATCCGGTATACCAAGCAGCAAAGGAACAATGCTCAATCGACAATCCAGACGATTGTGAAATGTGTGGAAGTTAAACTTCATTTAATTGATTATTGATTAAAAAACCTGATGCAAATTGTATCAGGTTTTTTTTGCGCCATTTTTAATTGTTATTTCCTCAACAACATTGTACAAATTATTATATTTATAGTTCAAAATAATCCTATGAAAAAAATAATCCTACTTCTCACTCTTTTTAATCTTATCTCATTAATTAATAATGCTCAAAATATTGGCGATACAATTACTGTTCAATCATTTGATTACTCTAGTAATAATAGAGATACAACAGTGATTTTCCCAACTGACACTTCTATCAAGTATGAAAAAGTATTGATGTTATACACCATGAGATGTAAAGGTGCTAGAGTATCTACTGCTACAAATAGAAACTTAGGTTGTGGGGAATGGGATTATTCTTGTAACACTTACATTTATGACGAAGAAAGATATGACTCTTCGCTATCAGTAATTCCAAATTATACTATTTCTAATTTCTCTGGAAATAGTTTTAGTTATTCAGCTTCTACTCTATATGATATGTATAGAAAAATCGAAAAAAAAACAACTGTTGTATCAACTGCAAGTGAAGATATTGATACGGTAGGAATAGGAACTACGTCTTCTACAGATGTGTTTAAAACAGCAAATAATACAGGGAAATCACAATTCATTTATACTGCAAACGAACTATTAACAGCAGGTCTAACCGCAGGAAGTATTGATGCATTATTATTAGATATTTCAGGTTTGGGAAGTAATATAAATCAACTGAAGATTAAATTAAAATCAACTGCAAAAACAATTCTTAAAGCTGACTCAATTGATTTGATAGGATTTACTGAAGTATTTTATACAACAAGTATAGTGACATCAGGCTTAAACCGTTTTCAATTTCACAGTCCATTTATATGGAATGGAACTTCTAATGTGATAATAGAATTTTCATTCAATGGAAAATCTACAGGAACAAACAATTCTATTTTGTGCAACAGTTATATGAATGGAGGGTTGAATTGTGGAGGAGATTATAGTCTGAAATTTGACCCCTCAAATTACATTGAAAGCAATAGTTACAAAGGAGTTGGCGGAAGCACAAAAAGGACTATGGAAGCTTGGATTAAGACAACTACTATTGATGGAGAAATCTTATCATGGGGAACAAATACTACTGGTACCAAATGGAATTGGAGAACAACTAATAATGGATATCAAAGAATTGAAATAAACGGAGGAGGAGTTGTTGGAGGAACAAATATTGCAGATGGTAATTGGCATCATATTGCTGCGGTCCTTAATGGAAATAAATTATCGGATATACAATTTTACGTAGATGGAGTATTAGACCCTAAAACAGCCAATCCAACTAATATAATAAACACCAATGTAACTTCTGGAATAAATGTTCAAGTAAGTAAAGGAATACATAATAGATACTTGATTGGCGAAATGGATGGTTTGAGAATTTGGAACACCAATATTTCTTTGGCTGATTTGAACGATTGGAAGCGTAGAAAAATTAATGCGTCTCATCCTAATTATTTAAGTTTGGAAATGAATTATGAATTAAATCAAACTGGAAGTTCTACCGTAATAGATAATTCTGGAAGTGGAATTAACGGAACTATTATAGGGTCGCAAAATAGAATTTCATTTCAAGGAGAAAGTCTATTTAAAGAAATTACGGAATTAAATACTAGACCAAACATTCATTTTGCTCAAGGAGTCTATGTATTGTCTACCGTAAATGATACTTTATATGATTCCATTCCTCACAGTTCTCATCTAGTACAAGCGAGACAAGTTTTTTCTAAAGCTGGGAAAAAAAAGAACGACAGTATTGCAATAGTCTCTAACAATATATACTACAATGCAGGGAATAAATCTTATTACTATAATGAATTAGGCGTATTATACGATTCATTAAGTAACGGGGTAGATGGCAGAATTACGTTTGTAGATTTACCTTATTGGAATAGATTCCCAATGAAATTCGAAATCATGTCTTTTGTTACCCCTTACGGAATTGGTTTAGACTTAGGAACTGAAGGAAAAACTTGGGTCTTTGATGTAACAGATTATACACCATTCTTGAAAGGATCACAAAGACTTACTATGGAAAGAGGTGGACAATGGCAAGAAGAAATGGACATTAAATTCTTGTTCATTGTAGGAACTCCAGAAAGAAATGTAATTGACATAAAAGAAATATGGCCGAATGGCTACCATGATTACTCTGATATTATTGCAAATAAATATTTTGCACCAAGAAAATTACCTTTAGAATCAAGCGGAAAATATTTTAATGTAAAAACTTCCATAACAGGACACGGACAAGAAGGAGAATTTATTCCAAGAAATCATTATTTGAAAGTAGGACCAACTAAACAATATGCTTGGCAAGTATGGAAAGATTGTGGTGAAAACCCGGTATATCCTCAAGGAGGAACTTGGATTTATGACAGAGCAGGATGGTGTCCAGGAATGGCAACAGACATAAAAAATTCTGACTTTACAGCAGAAGTTAATCCAGGAGATTCTGTAGTGTTTGATTATGGTGTAACGACAGCTTCGGGAACTTCAAATTATATTGTATCCAACAAATTAATTACTTATGGAGATTATAACCATAATTTAGATGCTGCTGTAGTTGACATTGTCTCCCCATCCAGAAGAGTGGAATACACAAGAGAAAACAGTATTTGCCATTACCCTAAAATCACAATTAGAAACTCTGGAGCAACTGTTCTTACCTCTCTTAAGATAGAGTTTTGGGTAAATAATGATGCTACAAAGCAAACTTACTCTTGGTCGGGAACCTTAAATCCTTCGGAACAAGAAGTGGTGCAAATGCATTCCCCAGGAACACTTTGGACTAATGTTACTGGAACAAATGATGTATTTCATGTAGAAATAAGCAAACCAAATGGAGGAATAGATGAGTATTCTTATAACAATACTTATAGCAATGAATTTGATTCTCCGCCTTTTGTTAGTTCACAATTTAGAATAGATTACAGGTCAAATAATGCTGCAAGCGAGACTTCATTTAAGATTTATAACGAATGGGGAAGTGAAATTTACAGCAATTCAGGACAAGCAAATAATACATTAAAAAAAGACACTTTAAATCTAGGATTAGGTTGTTACAGGCTAGTAGTAAAAGATACAGATGGAGATGGAATTGGTTTCTGGGCAAACAGTGATGGAACTGGATATTTACGTTTTCATAAAATGACTGGACAAGCAATTATGAGTATTCAAGCCGATTTTGGTGCAGAATTTACTTATAATTTCACAATAGGTTCCCCCTTATCAGTTAACGAATTTTCTGAAAGTATGAGGGTGGCTATTTATCCAAACCCAACAGAAGGTTCATTTACTATTGAAGGAAAAAACATGGGTGAATCTCAAGTGAGACTAATAAATAACTTAGGGCAAGAAATTAATATCAATCCCATTTACAAAAAAGAATCTGTAATTATTAATTCTATTAATTTGGCTTCAGGTGTTTATTCTGTAATTATTTCAAAAAAAGAAGGGGTTGTAACGAAGAAATTGGTTGTTAGATAATACATAAAACACTTAATTCCATAACTTAATCGGAAACAACTTTGTATTCCTCTATATAAGATAATAGTTTTGTATAATCCTCCCCTTCTTTTAATTGTGATTTAATTAACGAGAAATCTCGTTAATTAAATCACAATTAAACTTTCTACTATACGAAATAAAATGTTTTCAGAAATAAATAATTTGTCGTAATACTTAATATATGAACCTTCTATAACCAATTGATTTAATAATTTTTTTATCAATAGCTTGGATTTTATATGTGATAGAAGCCTTTTTTAATTCATTACTTGCACCTATTTCTTTCAATTTAATCTCTGACAACTTAAACTTTGCTCTTTATTTTCTTATGAAAAATGGATAAGAAAAAAAGTTCTCTATTTCTTCTTATAATACTTACAGCAAAATATTCACAATCTCCCCCCTTAAATTTATACTTCGAAAAATTTTTATTCTCGTTGTTTGGTTTAATTATTTCATTATATGTATCAAATATGTATCAAAAATTAAAATTAATTACTTTAGTTTTATATGATTAATAAAAAAAGTTTAACAAATTTTAAGTTAAAAAAAATAAATACGAATTTAAATTTAAAAAAATGTATAACGAACAGCTAGAAAAATTAATAGAAATGGCTCTAATGGATGGAGAGCTAACTGAAAAAGAAAAGCAAATTCTTTTTAAAAAAGCAGAAGGAATGGGAGTTGATCTTGATGAATTTGAAATGGTACTCGAAGCTAAATTGTTTGAAAAACAGAAAAGTATGGAGCAAGAAAAACCAAAAACAAAAGAAGCAGCACCTAAATCGGATAAATTTGGTGACGTGAAAAAATGTCCTGCTTGTGGTTCAATGGTTCAATCTTTTCAAATAAAATGCATTGATTGTGGTCATGAGTTTTCTAATATAGAATCTAATGTCTCTATAAATAAATTGTTCGAAATGTTGAATGACGCTGAAAACGAAAGAAAAGATGAAGGAATGTCAGTCGGCAAAGCTCTTGGAGGAATGTTTGCTAATGCTTATGGTCTAGGTGGTGGTGATAAAGTTGATAGTAAGAAAAAAACAATAATCTCAAATTTTCCAATTCCAACAACAAAAGGTGACATTGTTGAATTCTTATCGTTAGCTGTTCCAAAAGCAAAAACGGCTGGTAATTTCTTAACGAAAGATAAACCTGAAAATAAGGGACATAATAATTTTGTTAATGTATGGAAAACAAAGTGTGAACAGATTATTATGAAAGCGAGATTTTCAATGAAAGAAGATAAAAAAACGCTTGATGAGATTAATAATTATGCAAAGGAACTAAAAATTAAATAAATATGGGATTATTTGGAAAAAAATCAGAAGGAGGATTAATGGATGTAATCCGATGTGACGAACAAGAATATCTTGTTTGGAAATGGCGACCTTCGGGAGAAGCCAATTCAACAAAAAAAGAAAATGCAATTCGTTTTGGAAGTAGTTTACGTGTAAAAGATGGGGAACTTGCGGTATTTGTCTATAAGCAAAAGGATGGTGCAATGCAAGATTATATTATTGGACCATATGATCAAACAATAAAAACAGCAAACTTTCCTATTCTATCAGGGATTGTTGGTTCTGCTTTTGGCGGTGCTTCACCCTTTCAGGCAGAAATATATTTTATTAATCTTGCTGGCAATATTCCAATAAATTTTGGTATTCCATATTTCAATATAACAGATAGTAGGTTAGCAGATTTTCCTGTTCCTATGTCCGTTCGCGGTAAAATAATATTCAATATTACAGATTATAAGTTATTTATTAAAAACACTCGATTAATCAATTTTGAATTAGATGACTTTAAGAGGTTGATTAAATCTGCTGTTACAAGTAGCGTAAAATCAGGTGTTATGAATATAAATAGAACCAATCCCTTAAATTTGATTCAGATTGAGGAGAACCTTGATTTCATTAACGAGACGCTAAAAGCCAAATTGAAAGATGCTTTTTCAGAAGATTTCGGTGTTAATTTGAAAAGATTCGATATTGAATCTCTCGAGATGGATCAGGAAAGTGATGGGTATAACAAACTTCTTAAAGTTACAAGGGACCAACAAGAAAAGAAACTTGTTGCTGAAGCCGATGTAAAAGTTAAGGATATGGAGGATATGCAATCAATTAATGCAGGTAATTATGATGAAACACTTCGTATTCAAAGAGAAGAAGTGCAACGAGCACAAAAACTTCAAACAGAAGGACAAAACATCTCTGTTCATCAATTAAACCAACAAACTAAAGTTGCACAAACAGCTGCTGAAAGCATGGGTAAAATGGGCGGAGGAGGCTCAGGAAAAGGAGGAGGAGGCATGATGGATCCAGGATCAATGATGGCAAGTATGGCAATGGGAGGAGCAGTAGGTCAAGGAATGGCAGGAGCAGTAGGTGGTATGATGGGTGGTATGAACCAAGAAAAACAAACCCCGCCACCACCGCCACAAGTAGAATACAGTGTTTCTGTAAACGGCCAACAAACTGGCCCTTTTGCTTGGCAACAATTACAACAAATGGTACAAGCTGGTCAAATCACTAAAGATACTCACGTATGGAAACAGGGAATGGCTGGCTGGCTAACAGCAGGTGAAGTTCAAGAACTTGCTAATTTATTCGGAGCAGTTCCACCACCGCCACCTTCACCAATCTCATAAATAAAACAAAAAAATCATGATAATCAAACCAAATTTATTAGCTCAAATATTTTGTTATTTGGGTAACTACAAATTAATCTTAGAAAATGGACAATTAAAAAGAGATCTTAAAACTCTTTGGTTTTTTCAAAGAAAGCCTAAATTATTAAATGCAAATAAAATAATTGTATTTGATAAAGAGCTAGGAGTCTTTGGTCATAAATTAATAACTGGATATAAACCAGGTGGTGGAGATAACAGTGAAATTAAAATTGCTGGATTAAATCCAAAAAAAATAAAGGAAATTGAAGCTTTTATTAAAGAACAAGGTGCTGATATTAATAATGAGGGTGAAAAAATAAAAACTAGCTTTCCTTTTAGAAATCCAAGAAGATGGTTTTCTTTTAGAGAGAAATTAATCCTTAATGAAAAAGGAATAGGTCATATTAAAAAAGGTTGGTTTAAAACTAGACAATCTTTTCTGCCATTTGAATCAATAAATATTTATTGTTACAATGGTGTTTTAAATAAAGATGTCCTACTGGAAGGAGATACAACTATAAGTCTAATTGAAAAACTTTCCAATTCTAACAATGAAAAATTAAAGAAAATTCTAATAGAAAAAGGAGTAAACTCAACTAAGGGCCGAAAATATTTACCTGCTCTTTTAAGTTTTAAAAGAGGCTTGTCTCCAGATATTTTAATCACAACTAAGTCAGGTCTTTACTTTAAATCTAAGAAATTAGTAGGTGGACAAAAGAACATTTTTCTTAAGTATGAAGAAATTACTAAATTTAAAAAAATTGGGGCATTTAAAATATTTGCGCCAATTATGATAAAAGGTAGAAGAGTTGATGCAAGAGCTGGAGAAGGAGGAGATGTAGAGATATTAATTAATGGTATTGTTTTTTATAGATGGAATACATTATTATTTTTTAATGGTTCTCTAAAAAGAACATTAAAATCTAAAAAAACATGACAGAAGGTAGCTTTTTCTCGATAGACAGGTTAGTTGAGTTTGGAATGGGAATGACAATTGCTCAGCAAATGATTAAAACCATGAATGAATCAATGACACATATGCATATTCCTGGGGCTATGAATTCTATAGAGTCGCCTAAACAACTTTTTTTCTATGCAATGATTGAAGGGAAGCAAGCGGGTCCCTTTTCAGAACAGGAAATAACTCGATTGATAGGCGAAAGTAAAGTGTCAAAAGAAACTTATATTTGGATGCCATCACTTTCTAATTGGAAGATGGCTGAGCAAATCCCTGAAGTTTTAAAACTTGTTGCTTTAGCTCCACCCCCTTTCAATCAAAAATAAAAACTATGAAAATAAATTTTGTTCCAACTCTTATAGGCCTTTTTGCTAGTGCTCTTATTTCTTATGGACTCTATGTTGTCCATGTATTAGAAACTAATTTTTTATTGAGTATTGGTAGCTTCATATTCCTGGGAATAACCTCTGTTTTTGGATTAGGTATATCTTTTGAATTCCAAAGAACTACAACTAACATAAGAGTAGTTTCGAGTTTATTTTTTGCTTTAGGTCTAATAACTAATTTAGTCTTTGCATTTTCAGCATTTTCTGTACCTAGTTATGTTATTGTAAATGGTATTCTCTTTCTTGCTTTTTTACTTATTATTTATTCTATTGAAAGAGCTAAACAATAAAGAAAATAAAGAGACACTGTTATTCCAACTTTGTGTAAATTTCAAAATTAATAATCAAGTTTTGAAAACATTTACTGAGTCGATCAATATGGAATATTATTGATGTAATTTGGTTTATAATGGTTCTGTCGCATTAACTCGGAGTAAATAATAATTATTTAGATTTAACTTTAAATAAATTAAATACATAAAATAAGAAATAATTCAAAAAAAAGGCAACTTTAACTACTCAGTAAATAGCTGATATTTAAACTTCTGAGTGTTGGACAAGAGTTTTTCATAAATCTCTACTGCTTTCAGTTGTGATTTAATGTAAGCACTTTCTCTATAGTTGATCATAAAAACTGAGCTCTCTCCAATTTCAAACAAAGTGTTTTCGGAAATAAACAATTGGTTGTAATTGACAATGGTTTCGTTTGCAACTTTCAATTGATTGGCTAAATTTTTAATATTACCATCAATTGCTTGAACTTTATATTTGATAGAAGCTTTCTTTAGCTCATTATTTGCTCCAATTTCTTTCAATTTTATTTCAGATAATCGAATATTAGCTCTTTCTTTTCTTATAAAAAGTGGGTAAGAAAAAGTAGCTCCCCATTTATAATTATTTAAATTCGCATCTACAAAAGGATTGTTTTCAATAGGCTCATTAATAAAATCATAACTTAAGTTCAAAGTAGGCTTTAGTGATTCTTTTTGTAGTCTGTTATCAATTTTTTGTATCTCAATTTTGTTTTGATACAATAAAACTTCAGGGTGATTTTCTATTAATGAATCATTAAAAAAACCTAAATCTTGATCGTAAGTCATTTCTAAATTAGGAATAGAAAGGGAGTCTAATTCTAAGGGAATAAATCCTGCTTGCCACAAGTAGACATTCATTTTTTGTCTCATGCTATTAAAATCAAATTCTGCTTGGTAATAGTTCAACTGCCTATTTTGAAGAATTATTTTTGCTTCCACTGTATCAATTGCCGGCTTGTCTCCAAATACGACACTCTGTTTCACTCCTCCAAGTCTTACCTCAGCATTTACTATAGCTTCCCTGTAAACTTGTAATTTCAAATAAGTAGATTTCCATTTCCAATAGGTTACAGAAGCATTAAAAATAAGTCGATTAAGAATGATTTTTTGTTCCAGCGCACTGCTATTCAAGTATATTTTTGCTTGTTTTAGTTCTGCTCTTCTCTCATCAATAAATAATCCTTTTCCCAATGTTATAGAAAGTCCTGCATTGAACAAACCATTGTTAGGCGAATTAAACTCGGGATTTAAGTATACTCCTTCATTATTGTCGTAACCAGCCTGAGCAGTAATCCCAAACCAAGTTGGCACCTTTAGTTTAGAATTTAAATGACTAAAATACATATTATCCTTAAAATATTTCTGATCTATTCCTGCATCCAATTTTGGATCAAAACCTCCTTTTGCTTTCATTAAGTAAGCTTTTCCTTTCTCTAGTTGTAATCCAGATTGATAAGCAATTGGATGGTGTAATCTCACAATTTTTACAAACTCTTCGTATGTAAAAATTCCTCCTTGAGTTAAACCAAAAAGTGGAAGAATAAATAAAATTAATGTTATATTTTTCATGACAAATAGATTGTGATATTCAGTTTATTTAGACTTGCTCTAGCGCAGTTTGAAGCTTAGAAACCTCATCCCAATCCATATGCAAGACTGGCATGGAGTAAATGATTGGAGGAGTTTTAAAGTTCAAATCTTTAATTTCTTGATTTATTTTCTCGAACAAAAGAGCCTTCGTTCTCCCAATAATTATACACTCCAGATTATTATCAATAATAAATGGTTTTAGTATTAATCTGTTTTCTATCAAATAGTCTGAGATCTTATCTGCTATAGTTTTACTCTCAGCAATAATATGAATTACTATCAT
>TARA_B110000902_G_scaffold179452_1_pt1 | contig 15337 bp, 12 predicted proteins | sample TARA_B110000902 | Tara Oceans TARA_B110000902 (sample SAMEA4398009) | marine metagenome | biome: Polar Biome; feature: [SRF] surface water layer (ENVO:00010504); material: water (ENVO:00002006), including particulate matter (ENVO:01000060) such as... | depth 5 m | reverse complement strand
TTAGTTAACCCACTCAACAAAAAGCTTACTGAAGATGAACTTGCCAATATGGTGAGTGATGTTGATATTATTATTGCTGGTACTGAGAAAATTTCTGCAAAAGTGATGGATCGCGCACCTAATCTTAAGATGATTTCACGTGTGGGTGTTGGGCTTGATGGGGTCGATTTATCAGCTGCAAAAGAGCGTGGAATCATCGTTTCATACACACCGGAAGCGCCCGCACCTGCTGTGGCTGATTTTACACTAGGCTTGATACTGACCCTTTTACGCTCTGTACATATATCTAATACTGAAATGCATGATGGTGTCTGGAACCGTTACTTTGGAAGAAGATTGTCTGAAGTAACGATTGGTATTATTGGCGTGGGCCGCATAGGTACACGTGTGTTAAATAGAACCAAGGCTTTCGGTACGCCTCGTATCTTGGTGAATGATACGATGCCTGACTTTGAGTTAAGTCGTAATTTTAAGTTGGAATGGGTGAGCAAGGAAAAAATATTTCAAGAGTCTGATATTGTTAGTTTGCACGTGCCATTGACTCACTTAACTAAAAATATGGTTAGGAAAGAGCAACTCTTAAGCATGAAAAAAGATGCCATTATTATTAATACAGCACGCGGCGGTATTATTAATGAGCAAGACTTGTATGACGTGATGCAAGCAGGGCACCTCAATAGTGCTGCAATCGATGTATTTGATCTAGAGCCATACGCTGGTCCGCTTAGGGGCATTAAACGTTGTCTTTTGACCGCACATATGGGGTCGATGTCAGAGGATTGTCGCACTAGAATGGAAATTGAAGCAACTGAAGAGGTTGTGCGTTTCTTGACAGAAAAGCCATTGGAAGGCGTTGTGCCAAATGAAGAGTACGATGCTCAATTAATATTTGATGTGGATTAATGAGTGGCTAATACAAATATAACTTTAGCTAAACAGCAGTTTATTATTTGGGATTTTGATGGTGTAATCAAAGATTCTATCTCAGTAAAATCTGATGCTTATGAAAAGCTGTTTGAGCCTTTTGGTGCGGAGATTGCTAAGAAAGTAAGAAGCCATCATGAAAGTAATGGTGGAATGTCTCGTTTTGATAAATTACCGATATATCTTAATTGGGCAGGTCAGCCGATATCAAAAGCATCAGTAGATATTTATTCAAATAAGTTTTCTAATTTAGTAAAAAACAAAGTGATTGAGTCGCCATGGGTCCCTGGTGTGTATGACTATATTTTGTCTCATTCTCAGCATCAGAAGTTTTTTATAGTGACAGCAACACCTCAGTCAGAAATTGAAGAAATATTAAATAAGCTTCAGATAAAACAGTATTTTTGTAAAGTGATTGGAGCGCCTACTAATAAAAAGGATGCAATCAAAACTTTGCTCGATGAATATTTAATAGCAGTTGACAGCGCTATTATGATTGGAGATTCAAGCAGCGATTATGAAGCTGCTGCTGCTAATGAAGTTCCTTTTGTATTGCGGCGAACAAGTTTGAACAGTGTGTTGCAAGCTAGGCTTAGCTGCCTAATGATTGAGGGGTTCGCATGAACAGATTAGAAGTGATTAAAGCCATAAGAAGTAAATTGCGGGATGGAGGCTACAGCATAGGAAGCTGGATTCAAATTCCACATTCATCCATTGCGGAAATAATGGGGCAAGCGGGATATGATTGGGTGGCAGTTGATATGGAGCATGGTGCTGTTTCTGCCCATCAACTTCCTGATCTTTTTCGAGCATTGGAATTAGGTAACACACTGCCATTAGCAAGGCTTGCGCAAGGGTATGTCAAAGACTGTAAGCAAGCGCTTGATGCAGGTGCTGGCGGTGTTATTGTTCCAATGGTAGAAAGTGCCGAACAGTTGAGTGATATTAAAGATATGGTGCAATGGCCCCCAGCTGGAAAGCGTGGCGTCGCATTTTCTAGAGCGAATCTATTTGGTAAGCACTTTGATCAGTATATGATTGAAGCACAGCAACCTTTATTAATTGCTATGATTGAACATATTAATGCTATAGAAAATATAGAAGATATTTTACAAGTCAAAGGTCTTGATGCGATTTTGATTGGTCCATATGATCTTTCATCATCAATGGGTTTGACGGCTCAATTTGACCATCCTGATTTTATAGCTGCTATGACTAGAATTAAGGCGGCATGTGATCAATTTTCTGTCCCCTGTGGGCTGCATGTAGTTGCACCCTCAGTAAGTGATGTTAAAGCAAGGCTCTCTGATGGGTATCGCTTTTTGGCATATTCAATTGACAGTGTTTTTATGAATGAAGCAGTAAAGTTCCCTCTTAAATAATTCAAAGGACGATATATATGAAGGTTATTGCAGTTATTCCTGCTAGGATGGGGTCGTCAAGATTTCCAGGAAAGCCTATGGCATTGATAAATGGTATCCCTATGATAGGACACTGTTACTTTAGAACTGATATGTGTAAAGACCTTTCTGCGACCTATGTCGCAACCTGTGATAAAGAAATCTATGACTATATTCACTCGATTGGTGGTCGTGTAGTAATGACTTCGGATAAACATGAGCGAGCTACTGACAGAACCGCCGAGGCAATGCTTAAGGTAGAAGATGAGCTTGGTGTGAAAGTTGATGTGGTAGTTATGGTGCAAGGGGACGAGCCGATGGTGACGCCTGAAATGATTACTGAATCACTATCAGCCTTTACTGAGGATGATAGTGTTAGTGTTGTTAACCTTATGACTTCCATGGACTCCGTAGAGGAGTTTGAAGACCCTAATGAAGTGAAGGTTGTTGTTAATAAAAATAATGATGCAATCTACTTTTCTCGAGAGGCCATTCCATCAAGAAAGAAAGGGGTGGTGAATGTCCCCATGATGAAACAGGTTTGTATTATTCCTTTTACAAGAGAGTACTTGCTGAAGTTTAATGAAATGCCAGAAACCGAGTTAGAGAAGATAGAATCTGTTGATATGATGAGGATTATTGAGAATGGTGATTCAGTTAGAATGGTACTGACGCAAGCTGAAGCCTTTAGTGTAGATACAGAGGAAGATAGAGCTCGTGTTGAGATGAAAATGGCGAATGATCCACTAATGAGTCAATATAAAAAAATTAGAGGGTAGTTAATGCCAAAGTGTAGACTGTGTAATGAAAGTGCTGAATCTCAAAGCGTTAGGGCATCTTATGTTTTTGGCGGAACACAAGAGCATGCATTTTGGCAGTGTGAGAAGTGCGAAGCTATTTACCTTAACCCCCCATTAGGTGAAGCAGATGAGAAAAAGTTTTATCTAAAAGAGTTTGAAAAGTTTATGTCAACTAGGGTTGGTGATCATCGGGATTGGACTAGCGCAGAAAACCACAAAACTACGAACCAAGACCAAGTAAAAAGAAGAATGCCTTTTGTGAAAAAGTATCTGAATGAGGGTATAGACCTTCTAGAAGTAGGGTGCTCTAGTGGATTTATGCTCGATGCTTTTCGAGAGCAAGGCGCAAAGTGTGTTGGCGTCGAGCCATCAGGAGAGTTTGGTGAATTTCTAGCGCTGTCTGGGCATGAATATGTAGATGATGTTGCTAAGCTAGGAGATAAAAAGTTTGATGTAATTACACATTTCTTTGTTTTTGAGCATATTGCAAATCCTTTTGATTTTTTAACAAAAATGCATGCGTTATTAAAAAAGGGTGGTGTTATGGTCGCTGAAATACCTTGTGCTAATGACCCATTAACTTCCGTCTATAATATTGAAGCATTTGAAAAGTTTTACTGGTCAATTGCGCACCATTACTATTACACCCCAGCTTCGCTGAAGTACGTGATGGAAAAGCTTGGTTATCAATATGAACTGTTACCTGAGCAACGTTACGATCTTTCCAATCATATGGTTTGGATGAATGAAGGTCGACCAGGTGGGCAGGGGCAGTTTAAAGAGCAACTAGGTGATGCTGTCAATAATACATATACCCAACACCTGAAAGATACATGGCAATGTGACACTATGTTCTTGTATATGTGGAAGTCATAATGGCTAATTATTTAGTAACAGGAGCTGCTGGCTTTATTGGCGCGGCGGTAACAAAAAAACTATTAGCAGATGGGCATAATGTTGTATCAATTGATAACTTGAGTACTGGGACTATTGAGAGTATTCCAAAAGGAACCGTGTTTATCGAAGGTGATTGCTCCGCCCCAGAAGTCTATACTAAAATCCCTCAGCACCAATATCATGCTATTTTGCATATTGCAGGCCAAAGCTCAGGGGAGATAAGTTTCGATGACCCTATTTATGATATTCGAACGAATACAGAATCAACTTTATTGCTGTTGAAGTTTGCTTTAAAAAACAGCTGCAAAAGGTTTATCTATGCAGGCACCATGTCTGTCTATGGAGATAAACAAGATAGGCCTATTAAAGAGGATGAAGAGTGTAACCCTCAGTCTTTTTATGGTGTTGGAAAGCTCGCAAGTGAACATTATATGCGGATATATGAGCAGTATGGAATCAATAGTACAAGCTTAAGATTGTTTAACGTTTATGGGCCAGGGCAGAACTTAAACAACATGAGACAAGGCATGGTTAGCATATTCATGGCACAAATGATCAACAACCATTCCATTCTTGTAAAAGGTGCTAGTGAACGGTATCGAGACTTTGTTTTTATTGATGATGTTGTTAATATTTTTATTAAGGCTATCGATGAAAAAATGTCTTTTAATAAAGTTATAAATGTCGGGACAGGTGTTAAAACGACAATAAAGCAATTGTTAGCAGCCTTGTGTGATTTGCATAATGAAACTGTACAGGTTGAATATAAAGGTAATACATCAGGAGATGTGCATGGTATTTTTGCATCTATAGATGAGCTGGAAAGAGTATTTGGGTTAACTTCATTAACGAAATTTAAAGTTGGATTAGAACAAATGTATAAGTGGGCTAGACATGATTGAGTGTGTCAGAAATTTCGCAAAAAAGATTCTTGAGATGGCGGTCTATTCTTCAAATAAAGAAGCTGGTCGACAAGAGCTTGTTAAGGAGTTACAAGAGGAAGTTGAAGACTTAACTAAGCAATATACAACCTTTGATATTTCTACACCATTACAAGTTGCTATGGTGAGGTGTTTACATGCTTTTCAGGTTGAATTGATTCAAATTGCATCTAGCTACCGTAAGAAAAAAGATATTGATGTTGTCGATATTGGCGACTCATCTGGGACACATTTGAAGTACTTGCAAAGAGAGCAACTTTTTCCTAATGTGAATATGAATGCACTTTCAGTCAATCTTGATCCAGAAGCTGTTAGGAAGATACAGGAAAATGGGTTGAAAGCGATCCATTGCAGGGCTGAAGAACTAGTCGGCCACCCAGAGTATAAGGGAAGAAACGTTGATATGTTCTTGTCTTTTGAGACTTTAGAGCATCTATTTAACCCAATATCATTTCTTAAAGCAATTGCTGATAGTCAAGGGGATGCTTATTTTGTTTTAACTGTCCCGTATATTAAAAAAAGCCGAGTTGCACTACATCAAATCAGAGATGGTAGTAAAGCTGATATGTATGCTGAAAATACACACATATTTGAACTGTCACCAGAAGACTGGAAGTTACTGTTTCAGCTTTCTGGGTGGAAAGTTGAGCACGAGTCAATATTTAGATTGTTCCCTAGAAAAAATATATTAGTATTGGCATCTTTAATTTGGAAACGATTTAAATTTGATGGCCATTATGGTTGTGTTTTATCTAAAGATGATACCTTTAGTAATCGATATAAAAGCTGGGATTAATTTTTTGAATTGTTTAAATAGTTTGATATGTAAACTATTAAGGTGCGGGTAATTTTATGTTTATGAAGATGGTAATTTGCATATTATTAGCCCTGTCTATGAGCGTGGAAAAGTAGAAAGCCCTTATGACCTCCGGCAATGTGTTGGACCTTAGTAAGCGTGGCAATATGTCACCTCATTACACGCGGGAGCTTAATCAAGTAGCTGACGAGATTCGCCAAGAGTATGTTAGCTGTATTAATGGCCTGTCAGAAGCATGCAAAGATAATTTGTTAGACTGGTTTGTTACACCTTTTGCTTGTAGGAATACATATGTGTGCTCTGTATTTGAAGATGTAGTTAAAGCTGTTTTTGTACGTTCAGTTATTGATAGAGGAGACTCGGTTGATGTGATCATTGTTGACACTCCAGTTGTTGCAGAAATGATTGGCGCCTATATCGATAATTCTGTACAAATCATATCTAAGCAAACTTTTTTAAAGTACTATCTTTTTCTTTCATATAGTGTGTTTATAGGGTTGTTTAAGTATATTTCTTCAGCACTTCTTCGCTATTTATCTTTCAATTTAGCCGCTTTAGTTTCTACAGGAAAGGCACATGTTGTTTGCAATGAGAGTGTTACTGTCTTAGAGACTTTTATTTATAAAAATTCTTTTAAGGGTGGAGTATTACAAGATCGGCATTTTAATAACATTCAGGTGCATTTAGATGCAACGCAGTTAAATAAATTGCTTTATATACCAACTTTGTACAAAGTACATAATTCTTTTTCTCTTTTTCTCAAAGCAATCAAGTCGAAAACAAATTTTTTATTTGTCGAGGAGTATATATCGGTATTAGACATACTGTACCCATTGCGGCATATGTTTTTTCTAAACTATAAGCATGAAAATGTTAACATTAGAAATTTTGATATATCGAAACTAGTTAACCACTCTCTCCTTCGACATAGTACACATACAAGCTCCTTGTATGCACTTTTGAAGTTTCGCTTTTGCAACAACTTAAAAAAAGACAGCGCTATTCGTATTAGCCACATAGTTAAATGGTATGAGAATCAAGAAGTCGATCATGGTTCAATAATGGGTTGGCGTAGTTACTCAGCATCACTCAATATAATCGGCTATATGGGGTTTTTTTCATCTAAGAATTATTTATGTGCATATCCCATGCCTATTGAGCATGAACTAAGGGTAACGCCTGATAGTATTGGTGTAATGGGAAGTGGCTTAATAAAGCAGCACAGTATATTTTGTGACGCATTAAGTTTTAAAGTTGTACCTTCATTTAGGTTTTCAAAGCCAAATATTAAGGGAGGTAGCAATGCCACTGATATGGATGAAATAAGAATTTTTGTCCCACTACCAATTTCTGAACAACACGTTAACCAGATTTTAAAAGTAATAACAGATACTTCATTAAGAAGTTGTGAAAATTCAATTTCATTTATAATTAAACCTCACCCAGCGGCAGTGTTTTCTTTAAGTGGGTTTCCTGATAATAATGGCAAGGTGAGATATTGTGTCGTCAATGATTCATTAAGTGCTATTTTTGATAGGGTTGATTTTGTTCTTAGTGCAGCTAGTAGCACTGTTGTTGAAGCCATAATGCATGGTGTTGCTGTTTTGTTGTTATCATCAACTCAATCTTTAAGAGAGAATGTAATACCAGACTTCGTGCCCAAAAGCTTATGGGATGAGATTTATTGTGCAAGTGAACTCTGTGGGGTAATTAGCCAATATGGACAGCGTGAAAAGCTATCTACACCACAATTGAATTCACTTAACGCAACACTAATTGAGTTACCGCCAAATAAAGAAAATATTTCTAATCTTTTAGGCTTTCTTGATTGATGATAAAAGGAGCTGTGCGCTAAGGGATCTAGATTCACTACCTGACTCTGCACTTTGTTAAAGTGGCAGCCATAAAAATATGATTAAACAACATCAAATAATTACCGCAGTTATTCCTACACTTAATAGAGCAGATGATCTTAAAAAGGCAGTTTCTTCAATACTGGAGCAGACACGAATGCCGGATGAGTTGATTGTGGTTGACCAAAGCCAAGGGGATGAATCACGCATCTTGGTAGAGGCGCTTATTATGAACAATAAGCAAATAAAACTAAACTATATTCATGACTCAACAATATCAGGGCTTGTCGCAGCAAAGCATGTTGCAGTGACATTCGCAAAAGGAGATTTAGTATGCTTTCTTGAAGATGATATCGTTTTGGAAAAAGATTATGTTCAACAAATAGAAGCTGCATTTTTAGCCGATGATGGCATGATGGGGTGTTGTGGTGTAACGACTAACTTACCCCCTTTATCATCAAATTATGTGTTTTTTTTCCACTTATTTCATCGAGGCCTATTTCATGACACTAGAGTTGGTATTCATGGCTTTACTGATAGGACGGATTTATCACTCATCCCAAGCCGCTACTTAAGTGGGGGTATTTCAGCTTTTAGAAAAGAAGTGTTTGATAAGGTGCCTTATGATTTAGAAAATAACTTCTTCATGTTGGAAGATATTGATTTTTCAACGCGTGCAGCAGACTGTTTTGGTGACCAACACTTCTACATCAATCCGAGAGCTAAGCTCGCACATTATATGTCACCAGTGAATCGCGCCGTTTATGGTAAAAGGTATGCAAAAAAGCTTAGAGAGTTCATTGTTTTTTACAAAAAAAACAAACGACATTTTTTCGATTTTATTTCACTATTATGGCTCTTAATTGGTATGTTAATTGAGGCCTTGGTTGTTAGTATGACTTCATTAAGACCAGGGCCTGTTCTAGGGGCCTTTAAAGGAGTTTATGATGGTGTTCGTTGGAAGGTGTTGAGCCGCGACTCATGAAGATACCATTAATTAATATCAGTTTAAAGGTTTGTCGTAAATGAAAGCCATTCATTTATCCATAAGCGATAACTTTGCCAGACCCCAAATACTTTGGGTTCTGTTTTTTTGTTACTCCATTATTGTGGCCTTAGTTTTTCAAAAGTATATTGTGCCAAATATGCCTTCACTCCATGCTGCTGGAAGCGTATTAACAAATGACGCTACTTATTTTCACGGCATTGCAGCTTCTTTAGCTGATGACATTAGAAATCACGGCTGGTCACAGTGGAAATTATTTCCTAACAATAGTTCAGCTGGGCATGTCAGTATATTGGCTGCTTTATATGTTGTATTTGGTACAGAGCCTATGGTGGCGATGCCTTTGAATGCTGCTTTACATGCATTGGGAGGAGTTCTTATGTTCCTAATTGCAAGTAAAGTGGTAGAGAATAAAGTAATGGCCAAATATGTGGGAGTGATTGCAGCATCAGCCTTTATTCTATTTCCATCAGCAGTAAACTGGTATGGACAAATCCATAAAGATGCGTATTTAATTGTAGGTGCATTACTTGTTTTGTTAGTATGGTTAACAGCATTACATATTAAGCCTAATGCTAAAGTGTTTTTGAAACTACTTTGCTTTAATGCTTTTGGTGTTTTTCTGATTGCCTTTACGCGCCCATCTACTTTAAAAATTCTAATGCTAATATCACTTGTAGTATTCGTGGCATTTGTAATTTTGCTGCTTGCTCAACGGACTTGTAAGTCGAAGTCCATATTAATATTTTTTATGCTAGTCATGCTTACATTAGGCATAGCTATGAAAACCGTTGGTACATATGGTGGAGAAAACTTGTTTGGTAATGGCTATATTGCAGAAGTGGAAGCCCAAACTAACAATTGGCATTGGAAAAATACTGAGATTGTACCAGATGCAGTAGACAAACAATTTCAAGCGCTAGCTTCTATTAGACTTTCGCTCCAAAGGTATGGCGTTGGAATAAAGGCGAACTCAATGATTGATGTTGATGTGGCGCCACAGAACATCTTAGAAGTCATTCAATATACGCCTAGGGCTTTGCAAATTGCCATGCTTGCGCCATTTCCAAATAGTTGGTTTGAAGATGTGAAACTTACAAAAGTTTTAGTAAGCCTTGAGATGGTTATATTATATTTTAGTTTTGTAGGATTAGTCTTTTTAGTGCGATACCAATTTAATGCTTCTGTTTTACTCATTTCACTATTCGCGATTACTTTTTTAAGTATTTATGGTGTCACAATTAGTAATGTTGGGACCTTGCACCGACTTAGATACCCCTATGAAATGTTAATGTTGTTGTTAGGTGTTTCTGGTTGGATGTTATTGCTGACTAAGCAGAAGATGTTGAAATTATGATTGTGGCTATCACTGGAGGTAGTGGTTTTATTGGTGGAGAGCTAGTCTTGCGACACCTTAAAATAGGAGATGAAGTTCGTGTCCTTTCACGCAACACCAAAGATAACTCTTTTTTAAGCGAGCAACCTGTTAAATGGTTTCAGATTGATGTCGATGATAACGCCATTTTAGAGGCATTTGTGGACGGTGCTGATATCTTATATCACTGTGCTGGGGAAACTTACAATAAACAACTAATGCAATCAGTTAATGTTGAGTTTACTCAAAAGTTAATTGTTGTAGCAACTGGGGTCATATCAAAATGGGTTCAGCTAAGTACAGTTGGCGTTTATGGACATTATCATGATGGCTTGGTTTCTGAAGAGTCATCATGTAATCCAGTTACTGCGTATGAAAAAACAAAACTAGAAGCTGATAAACTTGTAATCCAAGCTGCAAAACAGGGGGCATTCAAATATGTGTTACTTAGACCTACTATTGTTTACGGCGAAAGAATGCGAAGCACTGCTCTATACAGATTGTTTTCACACATTAATCGAGGGACTTTCTTTTTTATAGGGTCAAAGGTGATCGCTAATTATGTACATGTCAGTAATGTAGTAGACGCTATGATTTTTTCTGCAAAGTCAGATAAAGCATCAGATCAAACCTACATTGTTTCAGATTCATGTGCGATGGAACATTTCGTTTCGACTATTTGTATTGAGCTTAATGTAAAGAAACCAAGCATACGAATCCCTGAATTTTTAATTAGAAATGTATTGCGGCTAATCAATATACTCCCCATGGTTAATATAAACTTATCCATCGTTGATGCAATGACAACAAGCGTTTTTTATGATGGAGATAAAATACTAAAACAGACGGACTCTCCAAATTTCTTATCTATTGAAGAAGGTGTTACTGAAATGGTAAAATACTGGAAAAAAATTGAAGAAAAACCTCATGGTGGAATATGATTAAATGACAAAACCCCTCAATGATGTTCAGTTAAAGCAATATAAACTATTAATAATAGTACTTGGCCTTGTCTTTTTTTGTTTTTCAATTGCCGCCGCACTGTTTTTTCAGAAGCTCTTACTGCCCAATATGATTACAATGCTGGCTCCCGGTGCGACATTAACGGTTGACTCTGCTTATTATGATTCGGTTGCAGTTGGAATGGCAGAACAAATTAAGTTACATGGTTGGTCAAGCTGGTCACTTTTTCCAAGTATATATACTTCTGCAAACATTTCTATATTAGCTGCTTTATATGCTGTATTTGGGTATGACCCTACACTTGCCATTCCATTGAATGCACTGTTTCATGCATTTGGTGGTATTTTAATTTTTATGATTGCGGTTGAATTGTCGTCAAACTATATCGTTGGTATTTGTTCAGGCGTCGTTGCATCTTTAATATTTATTTTATTTCCTTCTGCTTTAAATTGGTATGGGCAGCTGCTTAAGGACGGGTATTCTATTGCTGCTGTACTGGCTGTTTTATTAATATGGATTAAAGGGATAAATACCTCAGCAAATACTGCTAGATCTTTTTACCTTGTCATCCTCGGCACATTAGCTTTGTGCTTTTTAGTGGCTATTAGACCATATTTTTTCAAACTTACTTTACTGGTTGCCTTCATTACACTTTTTGTAATGATTATTTGGCGATTGGTTTTTAAAAATAAAAATTCTTGGGTATTCTTTTTATATGTTTTATTAACATTTATTCCAGTACAGGCTTTCCTAAATAGTACTGGAGGTCTTGCTTCAGCGGGAGAGGGCTATGCCAGATGGGATGCGAGTCATGAAGCTGGCTTTGTCCCTAAGACAATTGAAAGACAAAAAGCATTAAAGAGTGCATTAGCTTGGAACTGGCAGCCTAGCAATTGGTTGCCTAGTACGATAGATCAACAAATGGCGTCAGTGGCTAAAACGCGAGTTGGGTTGATTATTTTCGGAATACGCATGGAGGCTGACTCTCTAGTCGATATAAATAAAACACCCAACAATGTTACTGGGGTAATGATGCATTTACCAAGAGCATTTCAAGTTGCATTGCTAGCGCCGTTTCCCACAACTTGGGTAGATAAAATTAGTGCTACAAGAATATTAGCCACAACAGAAATGATTGTTATTTATATTTGCTTATTTGGTCTAATACCTTTGTTGGTCTTTAATAGAAATCCGCAAGTATTTTTTGTTTTTTGTTTTTCTGCATTTTTCTTAGTTGTTTATGGGTTTATTTCAACAAATATAGGGACGTTATATAGAATAAGGTATGGATTTGAATTAATTATGGTTATGTTAGGAGTGATTGGTTGGGTTTCTTTTTTAGATAAAAAAGGGATACTTCACCGTTGCTTAGTTAAATTTAAAGAAAAAATCAGACCAGTAACTACTGTTGCTCTTAGATCAGATGATAAAAAATCAAATCTGAACCGTAAAAGTGTCATTGGGTCAGGTGCTGTTGTCAGCCTTTTAACTCTGGTTGGCTTTCTGGGTTTCTTTTTAAGAGATATTTTAATGGCACACCAGTTTGGCTTTGGAAAGGATTTAGATGCATTCTTTCTAGCATTGTTAATTCCAATGTTCTTTGTTACTGTTTTTTGCGCCCCTTTTGGTGCGGCGAGTGTGCCATTCCTAAATACGATTTCTGGAAAAGTATCAAGCATTAAATTAGGTCAAATCACCTCTCACATAGTGGCCATTATTTTAGTGGCAATGTTTTTTGTATCGATTGCTATATACTTTTCTAATCCTACGATATTTGCAAGCTTGAAAATAATTGAACAAGGGGTTACAGGAAATGAAAACTTACCGACACTGTTAGTTTTGGCGCTTGTGATTTTGATTTTTAGTGGCGTCATCATTCTTGGAAATGCTGTGTTGATGGCGAAAGAAAGGTTAATTGCGCCAAGTGCAGCGCAGGTAGTAGTCCCCTTTATTGCAATTCTTGCATTGCTTTTCTTTGGCCCCTCTTATGGAGTAGCAGCCGTGATGGCTGGTATGGTGATAGGTCAAATACTCAATTTGGTTATCGTTCACCTACTTCTTAAAAAACATAGTGTTGGTTTAACTCCAAAATATAGGCCAGCCTTAAATAAAGACTTATCAGGTTTGCGGGCACTATATTTACCACTGCTAGCATCGGCATTTTTTGCAGGTGTGTTGTTACCTATTGATACAATGTTGGCATCTATGCTTGACGATGGGAGTGTCTCTATATTTAATCTAGGGATGAAAATAGTATTATTTATTTCCGGCTTACTAGGTGCTGTAGTATCTAATGTAATGCTGCCTTATTTTTCATCAATTGTCGAAAAAAACAATCAAAATCTGGTTAAAAAAGAGCTTTCATTCTTCATGTTAGTAGCTACTTTTATTTCTATTCCTGTCAGTGTAATATTTTATATAAGTGCTGAGAATGTTGTAGGGTTAGTGTTTTATAGCAATACCTTTTCTGAAGGTGATTTAACGGCTATTAAAAGTGTCATGCAGTATTCGGTAGTGCAAATTCCATTTTTCATCTGTAATATTTTATTATTAAAGTATGCAACAGCGACACGTCATTTAAGTGTAATTACTCTTTCAGCATTTGTTGGACTTTTGTTAAATGTTGGGCTTAGCCTTGCATTAATGCCAGTTATGGGGGTCTCAGGAATTGCATTGGCAACATCTTTAGCAATGATGACGTCTTCAGTCTTAATACTAATAATGCTTTCGTTCTATGGGCATATAAGTTTCGTTGATATGATGCTTGTATTACTAAATTGGATTATTTTTTTAACATTAATCGTTGCGTTACATTTTCAAAGTGTACCTAGTGTCGTAATGTCCATTTTTAGTTATGCCGCACTATTATTTGCTTATGCTAAGTGGGCTAATGTAAATGGAGATGTCTATGAGTTTGCATAAGGCACCTAGAAAAGTTTGCTTTGTCGTTTCGACCGCGATGACGGTTAATGCGTTTTTGCAGGAACCAATAAAAATTCTCTCTCAAGAGAATGAAATCTATGTTGCTGCGAATTTGAATAAGACTGATTTAATTCCTGTTATAAAAGATACTAACCGGTTACTTTTTGTTCCTTTGGAAAGAAAAGTATCTCTCTATAAAGATATTGTTGCTGTAATCAGCTTGATTAAATTGTTTCGGGTACATCAGTTTGATATTGTGCACTCAATGACTCCTAAAGCGGGCCTTATTGTGATGCTGGCTTCTTTTCTTGCTGGTGTAAAAGTTAGAATACATACATTTACTGGTCAAGTTTGGTATACCAGAACAGGCGTAAGAAGACGCATTCTTAAGTTTTTTGATAAAGTGGCGAGTTTCTTTGCGTCACATATTTTGGTAGATAGTCCTACGCAACGAGATTTTTTGTTATCCGAAGGTGTAATAAGCAATAAGAATACTTCTGTGTTAGGTAAAGGATCTGTTTGTGGTGTTGACTTAAATAAATTTAAGCCAAATCCTGCTGCAAGGAATACGTTACGTTCCGAATTGGGTTTTGGTGTAAATGATGAAGTCATACTTTTTCTAGGTAGACTTTCTTTTGATAAAGGCATTTTAGATTTAGTTTCTGCATTTATTAAAGTACAAGCTCATCGGCCTTCAGTAAAACTGCTGATTGTTGGGCCAGATGAAGAGGATTTACTTGGTAAAGTGAATGATATTGCTAAAAATTGCATGGGTAGCATTCGTCATGTAGGCTTTACTAATGCCCCACAAGATTATATGGCGGCTTCAGACCTTTTATGTTTGCCAAGTTACCGTGAAGGCTTTGGCGGCGTGGTCATTGAAGCTGCAGCAGTAGGTATTCCAGCTGTAGGCTCAAGAATTTACGGTTTAATGGATTCTATAGCTGAAAATGAAAGTGGTTTGCTTTTTGAAGCGCGTAATGTTTCAGCGCTAATAGATTGTTTAATGCAGCTAGTAGAAAATAAATCGCTTAGGCTAAAGCTTGGCCAAAATGCTAGAGATCGCGTAAAAAAACATTTTTCAAGCAGCTTGCTCGCTGCTGCATGGCTTGATTACTATAGAACAAAACTATGAAACGATTGATTGATTTTTTGGCAGGTTTTTTTGCACTCATACTAGCGTTCCCGCTAATTATCATCATTATGATAGCTATTCGTGTAAGTTTAGGAAGGCCTATTTTATTTACTCAGCTTAGACCTGGTTTGCACGGTAAGCCATTTAAAATGTTTAAGTTTAGAACGATGGCCTTAACCTATGATGAACGTGGTGATTTGCTACCTGATGCAATGCGAATAAATCGACTGGGTACTTTGTTAAGAAGTGCTAGTTTAGATGAGTTGCCAAACTTGTGGAATGTTCTTGTTGGACATATGAGCTT
>TARA_B110000902_G_C14294871_1_pt1 | contig 15398 bp, 14 predicted proteins | sample TARA_B110000902 | Tara Oceans TARA_B110000902 (sample SAMEA4398009) | marine metagenome | biome: Polar Biome; feature: [SRF] surface water layer (ENVO:00010504); material: water (ENVO:00002006), including particulate matter (ENVO:01000060) such as... | depth 5 m | reverse complement strand
ATATCATTTTCTAGATCTTGGGTTGTTTTTTCTTTTACAGACAACTCGCCCAGTACCGGGAAGTTGATTGTACTATTTTGAGATACCAAATAACCGTCAAGCTTCATAATTTCAATGTTATTGGCAACAACGCTACTAGCTGTAACATTATTATAAGGAAGCGATGCCTCTGGCATTAAAGTGCCCACAGAGATTTTTAAGATATCATCTACTTGAATGGTGTGATTGTTGTGAGTAACCTCAGTGTTATTATAGGTCTCCACATCTTGCAAGTACAACATCTCTTTTTTTGAGACGCAAGATTGTAACATGACAAAAAATAAAATTAAAGGAATAATGCATTTTAATAAGTAACTAGATTTCATTGTTGTTATTTTGATTTTTAATACAAATATTTTTATATAATATATCTAGATTGTTAACACGCAAAAATAACATGATTAATATGATTTACATACTAATTTGTTTAATGTTATTATAATTTAATATTTCTGACTTTTTTCCAATCTATAATATCATTGGCAGTAGCAATATCAGTAAACTCAAAAGCATCAAGTAAATTAATTAATTTTCTCTTTGAAGTCTTTAAACCTACATAAGATTTAAATTTTCTTTGCAAAGATAAATCTTCAATCATAGGTTGTGTTGGGTCAAAATCTCTGGGATGAAAATAAGACATAACATAACTTGATTTTTTTGTAAAACTTTTAATTACATTGTATGGTAATAATCTAAAATAGCCTCCCCCAGAAAACATTAGTGGCTTATCAAAAATATTATACGCGTTTATAGGAAATTCCTTTAATTGGACTCCATTATATTTTAATATTGATGGCTCTGATGTACCATACTTTGCAAATCCACCATGAGATCTCCGGGCTGGAAATACTGAAGAATCTATCTCAATACCCAGCTCATGTAAAACTTCAAAAGCCCATTTATTAGTTTCGGTTATTGAAAATCCTGGTGCTCGAAACATTCTAACCTTTTTTCCAGAAATATCTTCTAGTGTTTTTATAGACCTATCAACATCTTGATAAAATGTATTTCTATCTTGGTCATATACCAATTGATGTAAATGTGTGTGACTTCCAATTTCATGACCTCTATCGCATATTTCACGGATCAATCCAGGATATTTTTCAGCAATCCAACCTAAAACAAAAAAAGATGCTTTTGAATTAGTTGCATCTAATATCTCATAAATTTTATCCATATTACTATGAATTCTTGATTCATAGTTAATCCAGTCGTTTTCATTCTTTGTTGAATCATTGTCTAAAATATGAAACCACTCCTCGATGTCAAATGTTAGTATATTCATTAGAAAAACTTTTTACCGTTTCTTTTAAATTCTAATACGTCTTCTCTTGTTGGAAATGTAAAGTATGTTTTTTTTGAGGCATCATTTTCAATTAATTCAACTGTACCTTTTGCAATCAAATCAATAGATTTTGAGATACACTCCATTCCTATTTTTTTTGTGTAAGAAATTAATTCCTCCTGAGTTCTATTACCTATTTCAACTTTTTCTTGAACAATTATTGAACCACTATCTATCCCTTTATCTACAAAAAAAACAGAAACTCCTGTATATTTTTCATTATTTTTTAAAACCCAAAAAGTTGGCATTAATCCTCTATATTTTGGTAATAAAGCAGTATGAAGATTAATACATCCTTTTGGTGCTAAGTTTAATATCGGAGCTTTAAAAATTTGATTACCTAAAATAGAAACTAATAAATCTGGTTGAAATGATTTTATTTTAGCCACAGATTGAGGATTATTAATGGGATCATCTAGAGTTATTATAGGTATTGAACTAGTTTTTAAAAATTTGAATACATTGTTTTTTGAATTAGCCTTTGATTTCAAGTATTTCAATGAATAATAAGTAAAAAACTTCAAGCCAAAAATATCATAAGTTTTTTTTGCTTTAGTAAAAAATGATTCTCTTTTACCAAATGGAGATACATCTGCAACAACACAACCCACAACTTTTGAATGGTCTGGTAAAATGTCTAGTAGATAATTTAAACTTTTTGTGAGATAAAAAGGTTCGTTTTGTGTTATGATTACTATTCTCATATTTTAATACATTTGAATGATCTTAAATGGAATTCTAAGAAAAGTGATTAGCAATCCTTTGACAAATCCATAATTTTTTATAAACTCTTTAGAAACAAGAAAAAAACTACTAAATCCATTTGTAGTAGCCCCTCCAGGTCCCATTTTAATCAATGATTTAGTGTAATTAGACCATTTAGGGCCCTTATTAAAAATATCTTTAAAATAAAAAAAATCTGCTATTACTTTATTTGATATATCATATTTGATATTTTTGATAAATTGATTTTTATAGATTGTTGGCAAATGTGGAGGTTGTGCTCCAAAATTTAAAAAAAAAGGATACCATAAATTAGATGAATGTTTTCTTTTAATGTTTTTAAATGGAATTGTTTGGTTTCCTATAATTAAATCTAAATCTTCTAATTCCATTCTGTATAAAATTTTTCTCAAATATATTGTATCATCTAAAAATATATCACCTGAATGTATTAAAATAAAATATTTAGTTTTAACTAGACTAATACCCTTATTTATAGCATCGAAAATTCCTTCATCTTTTTCCTCTAATAAAAGAATGTTTCGATGAAATGAATCATATTTAAATTTAGCACCTCCATTAATTACTATACTAGTTGCTCCATGATCCAAACAATCTTCGTAACTATTTACAGTATTTATTAACTCTACTTCATTATTGTAAGCAATTGAAATAAAAGTTAAATTTTCGAATATATCTTTCATTTAGTATTAGGGTTATCTAGTTTGTCTGATTTAAAAAAATATTTTTTTTTAAATAAAAATAAATTGATATTGATTTATTGCCTTATGGTATTTTTTTTTTAAGATGTAACATATCAGTTTTGCACTAACAAAAATTACACGCAAATAAAACATTATCTTGTTTATAAAAGTTCTATTTTTTAATTAACTTTTTTGCTTCTTTAACTTTTAAATCTATCATCCATTCGTAGGTTTTTCTTAATTTACAATACAATAAACCCTCTTTACCATCTAAAAACCCAAAACGGATAATAAAGAGTGTGAAAAACATGATTTGTGGACGAAATGGGATTCTATAAAGTAATTGCTTTTGTGCCTTTCTTCTTTTAATAGGATCTTTTGAAAATATACCTTTAACATTGTAATGCTTTTTTCTTTCAATGTCTAATTTTGCAGCTTCCATTGAACTGTAAATATTATGTCTCTGAAACCACCATTCTATGCCTTTATTAAATGGATAATGTAATAATTGATTTTTTAGATGTCCAATTTCACCAGTGGTTTTATACTCTTCATTAATTTCTCTTTCAACGATCACTGAATTATTTTTAAAAAATCGAGGAAACCAAGTAAAGCTGCCAATACTGCTGTTTTTGAGCCACTTGCCGTCTAGGATGTCCTTTCTCCGAACACAATACATCGTATTCTTGAATTCATCATTCCTTAGTATATCTAAAAATTCAACTTCTAATTCAGTAGTAATTCTTTCATCGGCATCGATCATTATAATCCAATCAAACAATTCAGGAATTATTTTTAAAGCCTCATTTCTTTGAGAAGCGTAGTTGTCAAACTTTCTTTGAAATATTTTTGCTCCTTCTTCTTTAGCAAATTTCACAGTATTGTCATTACTAAAAGAATCAAACACAAAAACTTGATCAACAAAATGCAAAGAGTTTATGCACGCAGAAATATTAATTTCTTCATCATAAGTTAATACTAAAGCCGCAATCTTTAATTTTTTCATATTCTATTTATAATATCATTTACTGCTATTTCTATTGTACTTGAATTATTAATAACAATAATTTCGTTTTTTCGCTTAAGATTATTGTATAATTTGAGCCTAAAATTAAAGTCAGGGTCTTCTTGGTTTTCTAATCTACATTTTAGCAAGTCTTGTTCATTTCTAATTATCAAAAACTCAGTATTCTTATTTGGAAGCATCTTCTTAAACCTAGGGTACCATTTCGAACTCAAAAAATATTCATTGTGAGTTTTGGTTCCCAAATCTATTAATATGTCATTCAACCATCTGTCACAAATCACAATATCTGGTTTGTTTTTAATTTTAAAATTTAATTTCATTTTTCCAATTAATGTATCTAAATAAGTAAACCGAATATAAACCCAAGAAAATAATTTTGATTTATAAAATTCATGCCTCCAAACTTTTCCTTCACTAGAATTATATTGTTTAGATAAACCAAATAGCCGGGCTAGTGCATGTAACGGTTTTACAAAATAATGATTGTATCTCAACCAAATAACAACAGTAGACAGTTGTCTTTCTGTAAAAAAAGTGTCTATACCTTCAATGATAGATGTTTTGCCAGATCCATCAATTCCGCTTATTATTAAATACTTCATGTTTCGTTAGAAAATTTCATATTAAATTATACCATTTTTCACCAACTTTATGCCAGGATAAATGATTTTGCATTTTTAGTTTTGCATTAATCCTCTTTGTATTTACTAATGCATCTTCTTTTGAAACTTTGAGAATCATTTGTGATAATGATTCTTCATTACGTTCAGATACAAATATAGCATCATTTAGGTATTCTGTTGTTCCTCCATTTGAAGTGCTAATGATTGTTGTGCCTAAACTTAAAACTTCAAAATAAGTTAATGGGATTTCAGATGGGATTAAAACAAAAGGTAAAATTACAGCTCTTGCATTTGCCACAAAATTAAACAGAGTTTCTCTAGATACTTCTTCCCATAAGATTTCAATGTTTAATTTGTGTGCTAACTTCTCTACTATTTTGTTAATGTAAGAATTATCAGAACCCGGATCAGTTCTAAGAAAGCAAAGTAGTTTTAAATTTTTATTCTTTTGGCAAGCCTTATCAAAAGCTTTTAATAAGAGCTCTAAGCCTCTTATTTTTGCCGGTGCCCCCATAAAGAAGAAGTATCCATCTTTATAAAACGTTTTTGAATTTATAGAAAGGGAAATATTACTTTTAACTTCAGGTAAAAGATCTTTTCCTGGAGGAATAAAAACAACGTTCTTCTCAGGAAACCCACCTTTTATTATATAATCTCGTGTCAAATCAGATAGTGCAATAACCGTATCAAAGCCCGTCTTTTTTATTAAAGATACCGCTTTGCTTTTTGGAATGAAGGCTTCTGCCAAATAAGGCTTGGCTATAGCAAGACTAATATACCTCAAAGCTCTTAGGGTCTGTGATTTAGCATATACTCCGCCAGGGAAATACGCAATTTTATTACCCTTAAATAATGCTAAAGGATTGATAGACTTTGCAGTGCTTCTCCAAACTACAGGAAAAAAAATAGTAGTAATTTTTTCAGTAGTAAAAAAATCATTACTCATATAATATGCTCTATCCACTGATTGGATATTAATGGTTTGAAAAGTTCTTATACTGGTTTTAGAGCCAGAATCTAAAGAATAAATAGTTACATCACGATTGTAAACTTTTCGAAACACTTTGCAAACTTCTATAATTGTTCGCCATGGCATTAATCGTTCTCTGCCGGGTAATAGATCATAAGTAAAAAAAGCTATCATTAATTATGAATATTTTTAAAAATTGAGACTAAGCTTTCCATAGAAGCATTTTCTGAAAAATTATTATTGAAGCGCTTTTGGGCATTTTCTCCTAGTTCTATGGCTAAACCTTTGTTTATAAATAATTGACTAATGGCATCAAATAATTGTTCAATTGACTTTGAATCAACAAGTAATCCTTCCTGTAAATGCCGAATAGATTCTGGGTTGCCTCCAACGTTTGTAGCGACAATTGCTTTTTTTGCTCGCATGGCTTCCAACAAACCTATGGAATGATATTCAGAAAGAGATGGTAAAGCAAAAATGTCAAAAATCTGAAGCCAATCTGTAATATTGTTTTGATAACTGGTAAAAACAACGGACTCTGAAAGACCTAAATCATTAACTTGTTTTTCTAATACATTTTTCACGGTCCCCTCGCCAATAATAACTAGTTTTAATTTATTTCCAAATTTGTTTTGTAAAGCATAAAAAGCATCGATTAAAAAATTTAGACCCTTTACAGGATCAACCCTTGATGCACAGCCAATTATAAAGTCATCTTTATTTAAGCCCCAGGAATTTTTATCTAAATTGCTTTGAAGTACTGCATTAGGTAAGCCATTATACACAACTGCTATTTTATTAATTGGAACTCCCTTTGTTACTAATATTTTTTTTGAATAGTTCTCAACTGTGATTACTTGACTCGCATAATGTTTATAAATTATAATGGGTAAATAATTATAAAGTGGGGCGAGTATTTGCCGGAGCTTTGAAGTAGCATGATATAGGCCATGATAAGAACAAATTAATGGTAATTTCTTGAAATAGAGCGTTTTTTGAATAATCCCTATTATAGGACCGTTAAAACCATGTACAAATAGTGCTTCTGGATTATAACTCTCTATTTCAATTTTGAGTTTTTGTATCCAAGAAAAATCAAATCTATTTTTTATTACTATAATATTAGAGTCGATGTTATTTAATGGCGTTAAATCCGCTTCTATTGATTGTGGTTGGATAACAATAGTACGAACTCTAATATCTGAAACCTCCTCTAAACGACCATAGGTTAAAGCAACCTTGCCAATACCCCCTAAAGAATATCCCCAAAGCAAGCTAATTACTCTCATGAACTTAAATTATTAATAGATTTTACCTTACTAAAATCAGTTGTGTAATCTGTATTATATTCTTTGGTTATTCTTAAATCACTATTTTTTAAAAAAATTGGAAATTCATCATCTCGCATTTTTTTCAGAAATTTAATGTCATCTGCGATGTAAGCATCTAAAGGTTGTTTATTTAAAAGGGCAATTAAACGCTCCCTTCGCAATATTAAATAACTGATTAATCCATTAAAAACACCTTTTTGTCTAAAAAACCTAATATCTATATCACTTCTATCATGCCACTTACTTCTGGTTACAGAGCCGTAAATTAAAACAGCACTTATTGCATTTGAAGCTATTAATCTTTTTTGCATTTTAGTCAAGTATTCTATAGTAGCTTGTTCACCAGGATTTTTTTGGTTTGGTAATGAATGTATAAAAACTGCCCAGAAATTATCATTTGTAATCCAATTATAGGTATGCACAATTATTGTAACAACTGTTAAATAGAAAAATGTGTTATTAAAATTATTTAAACTCGATAAAATAAATATTGGAGTAACTTCCCACAATACACGATAAAGCATCTCCGTTTTGTCTAAGTAAAAAAATCCTTGGTGAGCCCAATTTCTGAAGAGGGTAAAATATTTTGGATTACCTCCTATAAATGCCTTGCGTGACTTATTCATCATAGTGATTTAAAAAATAATTAATTGATGCAAAAAAATAGCTAACAAATGTTTTGTTTGTTACACCTTCTTTTTAAGACAATATTTCTAATAAAAATAATTAAAAACATATTACATGTTAAAAAATATCATAAAAATGGAAAAAATAAAGTAAAAACATAAGCTAACAATTATATTTAATGAGTTTTTGTGAACTTATTTAAACTTCTTAATAAATATTTATCTATATTTAGTAAAGTTCTGGCTATGAAGTAAATAGGTTTAGAAAATTTCACTAAACTATAATTTACACCCAATTTTTCAGAATAGATTTTGAGTATTTTGGTTCTATCGGTATTATGTTTTCTTATATTAATTTTACTATTAATTGTTTTACTTTTATTATGATATCTATAAGTTGCAAGTAAATTGTTAATAGATTTAAATTTAGCTCCAGACAATATCATTCGTGCAAATAAATCATAATCCATAAAAAAGTCCATGTCTTCTGCAAGCATGTTACTTTTAATTAAAACTGTTTTTCTATAGAAAGATGCTGGTTGGGGAATGGCGCCAATTGAATTTAAAAATCCGAGTTTAGTAAAAGGTATATTTCTAATTTTTTTTAATTCTTTGGAATTTTCATCAATTGAGATTACATTTCCATATAAAAAATCTAAATCCGGATTTTTAATAAAATAATCAGCAACAATATTTAGGGAATTGGGTAAATAAGTGTCATCAGAACACAACCATGTTACAATATCTCCTGTAGATTTTTCAAATCCTTTATTTATAGCATGGCTTTGACCATTATCTTTTTCGGAAATCCAAAATTTAAAATTATCCTTATATTTTAAGATAATATCAATTGACTTGTCGGTAGAACCTCCATCAATTACTATAATTTCTATATTCGGATAGTTTTGACTAATGACACTTAAAAATGTTTCCTCAATAAATTCACACTGATTGAACGACGGAATAACAACTGAAATTTTTGGCAATACTGACATGTTACCCATTAGTTAAAATATTTTTATAAACCTGAAGTGTTTTTTTTGCAACTATTTCGGCATCATAATGCGTAAATGCATATTCTCGTGCTGCACTACCAACTTTTTTTCTTAAATCATTATTAGTTAAAAGTTTTTTAAGAGAGATAAATAACTGATCACTAGAACCTGGATCTATAACATAACCATTCTTATCATGTTCAATCATATACTTTACTCCCCCAACATCTGTGGCAATTACAGGTAAGCCAACAGTCATAGCTTCAGCTATAACCATTGGAGCAGTTTCGTTTAGCGATGTAAGAACTAACATAGATGATTTTGACATCTCAAAAGCTATATCTTTTGGTAGCATAAATGGTTCTATTTGAATTAATTCGATAATATTTTTTGAGATTGAACTTAATACAGAATCATAATATTCTCGATCTTTTATTCTTCCAATAATTTTTATTTTAAAATCGTAATGTTTATGTAATTCGTTACTTGAAATAGTTTTTAAAAGTAAAGCTACGTTCTTTCTAACTTCGAAATCACCTATAAATAAGATTTGATTGCTTAGATTAGGATTGGCATGTACAAATTGAAATAAATTTGAAACAGGATTTGGAATACAAAAATATGAATGATTTGGATTTATTTTGTTGCAAACTTCATTAACGTAGGGATTTATAGAAATAATATTTTGATTTTTTTTTAGTATTTTCTTTTCGTGAAAAGCAAAAAACCTTTTTAATGAAAATAAACCTAAACTTTCATTTTTATTGAAAGCATGCAAAATTCCATGTAAAGTTATAACATTCTTCTTTTTGTATTTCGTTGCAATACTTGGCCATATATGTTCAGTACCAATTCCATGAACTATTACGGGGTTAATATCATCGATTATACTCATTACTTTATAAATTGTATAGTAATATAGTGTAAACACATTAACTTTTGGAGGTGAAACAAAGTATATTACTTTTAAATTACCTTTTTTCACTTTCTTAGTTTTTTTAATTGATTTTGTAGAAGTTATAAAAGTAACATCAGTTTCAGGTAATTCACTTAGTTTAGTTGCAAGATTTTCATTCCATGTTGTAATTCTTTTTACTTTTTTAATGTCAAGTTCTAATTCCTTTGAGAAACTATATGTTGGGAAACTACCAAGTATAACTATTTTCATTTTTTATTTAATTTTTTGTTATTTTTAATAGAGTTTAATAAACCATTTGGATGAAATATATTTAAGTATTCTTCAGCCAAAGAATTCCAATCATTTTTTTCATCTCTTTCATAAAATGTTTTTAAATTTTTATTTGCTTGATTTAGCATTAAATTTGATTTATGAATTCTATTATTGAAAGCAAATAAAACTAATGGCATGATTGACAACTTCATTGCAAAATCATTAAAAGTTATTTTATTAGTAATTAAGTTTTTAGTAAATTTTTTTGGATTTTTTAAAAAACCAAGAACTGTCTTTCTAAAAACAAAATTAAGGTCAACTTTTTGTAAAATAATAATTTGAGAAGAATAATCGAGCCAACTTTTAAAGTTATTATTCAATCTTTTAGATTCAAACCATAAAAAATAACTTGAAAAAATATTAATTGTGTAAATTAACTTTTCAATTTTAATTTTTCTACTTGCAGAGGAAAATGAGGGTTTTAATTTCCAGTGTAGTGCATTTATATATAATTTTTTAATTTCATTACCGTTATCAACATCATTGAAAGAAAGTTCTTGTGCATGCTTAATTCTTTGATTGTATAAATAGTGATATTTTGTTTTTTTTATTAAATAGGAGTCTCCTATTGCAAGAATAGCTTTATTTATTTCAATTTCTAAATTTTCTAATATTAGTTTAGGAGGTGATTCAGCATATTTCATCAAACTATATCCAGCTAAAACTAAACCACTTCCACGAGTTAAAAAATAATTAGCTCCATCTACTAATTTTATTTTATCATGTCTTTGCTTCAGCATTATTTTTTTTATATCAATGTATCCATATAATATCTTATTTCCGTTATACATCTCGTAATTAGCATTATTCATTTTTGCAAACAACAATGTAAATGGGTGACTGAGATCAAGATCAATTTGCTTAATCCCAATATTTTCGGACAATAACTGAGCGCTATCCTCAAGTTCTTTAGAATACATCTTCCTTAGCTGTGTGAGGTTGTTTTTTACAAAAATGGTAATATCAAAATCATTTACAGGGGTTACATTACCGTTTTCAACAATAACTCCACCTTCCCCTCTGCCAAAACTTCCGAAAAGAACAATAGCTTTTATATTATCTTTTCCAACTATATCAATTATTTTTTCTATGATTAGATTGAAATATTTGTCGAGTTTTTCATCAACGATTTTATCACTATAAGTAGTATAAATTCCCATTTAATTTAAATCTAAAAATTTAATTAATAATTTATTAAGTTCCATCATTGATATTGTATCATCTGTATGATCGGTTTCTTTCTTATAAAGTACCATTGTATTATTTTCTATAACTTCATTTTTGTATCCATGCATACCCTTTATAAAATTTGTTCCTTGCCAAAAATTTGGGGAAATAAGAGTTCCACCTGAAGCCCACCATATTTCTTCACCGAATTTATCATGCTGAAAGTTAATTTGATATTCTGTTTTTTCCTCATCTGAAATCCAGTTTCCAAACTTATCATTAGATAGAATTTTTTTTATTTCCTGTTTTACTTGCTCATTTTTAAACCAAAATCTAGCTAAGGTAGAATCAAGAAAATAAATATAATCGTGATTTATTTTAAAATTAGTACGTTCTATCTCTTTTTTTATATTAATTGTTCTTTTAATGTCAACCATTCCGTGATCTCCAAAAATTAAAAATTCATATACTAAATTTTTACTTTTTAGATATATTGCAATTTCCTCTAAATAATTAATGGTTTTGCCTAATTGTTGAGAATATTCTTTTGAACTACCACCAAACTTATGTCCAATTGCATCAAGGTCAGTAATGTAAAGGAAAAATATGTTGTTATTGTCTAAATCACTTGTGGATAAATTCTCTCTAATATTTTCTAATCTACCACTGATAAATGGTTCGCCAACATATAAATACTTTTTATCTTTATTTTTTAATTTATTAAATATAGTATCATATTTGAAATTACAATTGGAATCAAAAAAATTAAAGTCGTGTGATAATGAAAATTTTGACAGAAGCTTGAATGGAATAAATCCAATATCAATTTTTTTATTGCTGTTGATTTTTTTAATAAATTTTATATATTTTATTAGTAGAACTTTAATTATTTTTCTTAGTAGGTATGGTTTTTCGGGCAAAAACCCAATAAGAAAATTATTTTTAAAATATGATGTTTTTTCATCCATAATATACATTGTTCCGCTATCAGTTTTTTCAGGTGAATAGCCTGTTAAAAAAGCGGCTTCTGGCTTAAAGCTAAATGGTGGTATAATTGTATTTTGATTATATTCTTTAAATATATCAGAATCTTTAAATGCAGTAACATCTTTTAAAGCATCAATTATAACTACAATTTTTTTCATTGGAATAAATGATTTTATTTATTAATTAAGTTCATGGTAGTGCCTAAATTAAGATTTATCTTTTATACTTAAACTAACAGAGTAATTAATTATAATTGAAACTTGAAGTACAAAAAGGACATGATATGTAGACATAAAATTTATAGAAATAAAAAAAACTAGTAAAGAATAAAAACAAAGCTTTATATCTCTCTTATTTACAACATTTGAATTAGAAAATATTTCTTTTGAAAAATCTTTAAATAACCTAAACCAAAATTTTAAAAATAAAATTACTGATACAACACCAGATGAAACTAAATATAATAAAGATGCATTATGATTAGCATATCTTAAACCTGTTATTCTATATAAAAACTCATTGAAACCCCTATCTTCAACACCAAGTAGTATATATATAAAATTATTAAATATTTCAATAATTGAAGGTATCCATAATTTGTAAATACGAAAAGAGAAGGTATCTTCTCCTTCAGTATTTAAATCAATAAGTGTATTTGAATCATCTCCTCTAGTTAAGACATTAAGTATTTCAACTCCAAAAAAAGAAAACATGACAATACTGAAAGCTAAAAAATAAATTACATTCATTTTTTTGTTCTGAAATATGAAAAAATCAATTAATAATATTAAGAAAAGTGATATGAATATGGTTCTTGTGAAAGTAAATAACAAAGAAATTAATAATAAGAAAATTATTAGATAGTATAAGGTTTTTTTAAAATAACTATGAATATGTTTTATTTTTAAAAGAAACATAAAAAGAAATATCCCTAAAAATGCGGCAGTACCATTAGAGCCAAAATAAAGATAATTTCTTAATCTATTTTCAAAATCGATAGAATTAACTTTCTGAAAATATGGGATTACACTAAAATATACAAACAAAAAAAATAATATTAATGTTGAGTAGAAAAAAAAATTAAATAATTTTTTAGCGGACTTTTTAGTTGGAAAAAAATAAAGGATATTTAGTAATGTAGTCGGAAAAATCAATAAAGTTGTTAAGTTCAATAAGATTGATAAATCACCATATATTAATGTTTTTATCAATGTTATTATTAGTATTCCAATAATAAACATATATAATGAGCGTTTCGAATTTGCAAAAGAATTTAAAATAGTTATTTTCTTTTCAAAAGAATTTGCCAAGGGATATAACACTGTCATTAAGATAATTCCAAATTGGTTAATTGATTTAAAAGGGACTCCTCCTAAGTAAAAAATAAATAAACTTGGTTTAGGAATGTTTAAAAAATAGCTAATTACTACTGGTTCTAAACAGTTTATTAAAAAAAACCAATAAATAAATAACTTAGGCCTTAGAAATATAATTACAATTATTAAAAGGCCGTATAATGCAGATAAAACCATTTTAATTATCCTAAATTGATTTTAATTGAAAAAGAAAATAAAATTTTATTTGTATACAATATATCTTCTTTGCTAAAATACTTATCCCATTGACCAACCTCTCCTTTTCGCGCGAAAACAAAGTTAGAATTAAGCGCTTTTTCTGCAGTTTTATCTTTTCCTTTATTTAATTCCATCTTACGAATATTTTTAAAATTTGACTTATTTATTGCTTCTGTCAAATTAACATCATCAATGTTATTGATTTCCATCTCATGAAGTATTTTTTTGATAACAGCTAAAGCATCTATTTTCATTTCTTCGTATGATATTGTAATTGTAGCGTTTTCTTTCCAAAATATAAAATGTTTGCACCAAGCTTTAATTCCATACTCTTCTGATCTTATGAATGATCCAAAATCATCAAGATAGGCATTTTTACCTTTTAGATTTCGGCTATACTCAAAATAAGAAACCATTGTATCTCCTGGATTTCTGTATAAATGAATTGATTTGTTTCTTAGTAGAAAAGATGCTAGGTATGCCTTATGTGTGGCCATAAGTACTGGTAAAGAATGAAATGCTGTTTTAGGCCTAATATTAGAATCAATAGAGCTTTTTAAATCACCATTTAACCTGTGATAATCTATAAGCTCACCTCCAAATTCATTAATACTAATAATATTATTCCAGATGAACCTAAACCAGGTTGTTCCAGATTTTGGAAAAGTAGCTAAAATTAAATCACTTTTTTTTATCAAAGATTTTTTTACTGCTTTGTTTAAAATTTTCTTTATGAGTATTTTTATATTCATCTTTTTCTATATTTTTCTTTTATTTTATCTAAAATGTAAAGATCCTCTGTTGTTGGTTTTTCTATTAGAAAATAGTATATAGAAATACTTATGACAATAAAAATTGACCCACAAATTATACTTATTATTTTAAGGTTTAAGAGGAAATTAGTTTGTATAAATATAATGTTGTGTGCGAATATTACAAGAGCAATAATGGCTAGTCTAGTCACAAGATAATATAAGGACATAGGATATATTTTATAATTGGAAATCAATGTTGTTAAGCACAAGACATTGACTATTATAAAGATTAACGAAATTGAAATAATTGAGCCAAGTAAACCTAAGTAAGGGGTTAAATATGCGATTGATGTAAATCCTATCAAAACGGATATATAACTATATAAAATAAAATGATTTTTTTTATTCCCCATAATTAATACATTTCCAATAGGACCGATTAAAACGATTATTAATTGGGAAAAAGCAAATATTTTTAAAGCAAAACCTCCTTTAATAAAATCGTTTCCAATAAATAATAATAAGTCATCTGAATAAATAAAAATAATGCAAAACAACAAACTACTCACAAAAACACTCCATTTGGTGATAAAAGTATAAATTGATGCAAATTCAGTCATCTTCCTTTGTGAAAACAATTTTGAAACAGTTGATGCTATCATTGGGGAGGATAATGATAATGGGAGAGATATCAGAAGGCCAAATCTTTTTACAATTGAATATACACCAATACTCTTTGGTTCTAAATACTGGCTAATAATCAATGTGTCAACACTACTTATTGCAATATTAATGAGAGGCACTAGAACAAGTGGTAAAGAAAAATATAAATATTCTTTCAAACTAACCTTAAAATAGTTTTTTTCGTCATTGTTTGATGTCTTTTTTAAAATTAATGTTTCCTTTTTTAGTTTAATTAACATGAAAATTACACCTACGGTGATTGATAAAATAGTAGCAAGTAACAAAGAATACAATACTCCCAAAAATAGAATAAGTAAAAAAAGAAGTATTATTCGAGAAATTGGATAAATAATTGATTGCTCAATTTTATCATAGTGAGGTCTTTGCAATCCCCTTAAAATTCCTATTATAGACTGTTTGAAAACAAAAACTGGTAAAAAATAAATAAAAATTCTAAGTATTTTTAATATTTGGGGGTTATTGGGAAATACAAAATATAATATTTGATTATCAAATGTAAAGTATAATCCCAAAACCAACCCCATGCTAAATAGAGGAAATAATAGAGAAAAAAGTATTATTCTATTTACGTTAGTATTATTCTTTAAACCTAAAAA
>TARA_B110000902_G_scaffold97108_1_pt1 | contig 15480 bp, 12 predicted proteins | sample TARA_B110000902 | Tara Oceans TARA_B110000902 (sample SAMEA4398009) | marine metagenome | biome: Polar Biome; feature: [SRF] surface water layer (ENVO:00010504); material: water (ENVO:00002006), including particulate matter (ENVO:01000060) such as... | depth 5 m | reverse complement strand
ACAATCAAAAAATAAATAAAAGTTTATTTAAAAATGATAAAAAAAGACGACCAGAAACCATTAAGGAAGTAATTTTTGAAGGTTTTACTTACTAAAGTAATTGTGAATTTTTAGGAAGAAATATTTTTAATAATTAATCACTAACTTATTTGTGTTATAGTTTCTAAAGAAATATTTCTTTCTACCTTAAAAGAACTCACAGAGACTAAATCTAATGCATTAGTATCATTCTTTTGAGATAAGTATGTATTGTAATCAAAATTAAGAGGCTCATCATGGGTATAACCAAAAAACCCTAATAAAAGTATTAATGAAAATAATTTAGTCCTTTTTGCAGAATATAGAAGTGCCTTCATCTTTTAAAATTTTAGTTAAAAATATTATATTATAACACAAAGACTTCAAAAAAAAGATGATTTACATAAAAGTATCGATAAAAGGGTATTATTTAATATAATGAACTGATTTTTAAAATTAATTGCAAAAAAAAATCACACCTAAAAAGTGTGATTTTTATAACAATTGGGGGAAATATTAATCTACATTATCATGTAAAAAAGAATTGTTTGATTTAAAACCTAAATCATCATTATCCTTGTTTAGTAAAGTTTCTGATTTACTTATTGATGTATTTTTATCTAAATCAATACCTAATCTTTTATATGCTGGTTGACGCTCTATTTCGTCAATATTTTTGTTTAATTGATCATTAAACTTATAATTGAAGCCTTTCATTTTTTTACGTCTTTCTTCTGCTCTTTTTTGTAGTTCAGAAATGGTTAAATCTAATGGAGAAACTTCTTCAATCATCGTTTTAATCTCATTAATTTCTGATTGAGGTTTTGCTGTTTTTAATTCAAATTGAATTTCTTCTTCCTCAACTACTTTTTTATCAGCAAAACTAGAGCTTTTACCGATTGTTGGCTGTGCATCAAAATCTTCTAGAATATATCTTTTTTCAACTTCATCTTTTTCAACCTTAACTTCTTGTGCTGCATAAACTTCAATTGCATGAATATTTAATTCTTTCTCTACATTTAAATTAAATCTAATTTCTTCTTCAGACTTTACTCCTGTATTAGGTTTTAAAGGTAAATCGAACATTAAATCTGTTTGAAGTTGCGTTGGTGCTTCTTCAATTTTTTCTTCAACCTTTAGAGCGTCAGTAATAATAAAATCATCCTCTGAAGCAGTATTAAGAAGAACTTCTTCAAAAACAACTGGCATACTTTCGATAATTGAGTTTGTAGCTACTAAGTCCATTTTTGGCTTTGTAGGTAAAACATCATCTTCTAAAACATGTATAATCTTTTGTGATCCTGTAATAGAAGTTGGGGGATTTAAAGTGGGGGATTTAGTTACAGTATTTTCTGTGAAGTTGTAAGTCGCTTTTTGTTCATCCTCAAGCGTATGAATAATTTTTTTTACCTCTGTATTTATAATTGTACTTTGTTGATCTGCTGCAAAACCAGTCGCAACTATTGTTACAGCAATTGCATCTCCCAATTCTTCATCTTCTCCAATACCCATAATAATATTAGCATCATAACCCGCTTCATCTTGAATATAATCGTTGATTTCGCCAATTTCATCTAATGTAACTTCGTTAGTTCCAGATACAATTAACAACAATACATTTTTTGCACCTGTAATTTTATTATCATTTAATAAAGGAGAATCTAATGCTTTTACAATTGCTGTTTTAGCTCTGTCTTGCCCTTCTTCTTTTGCAGAACCCATAATTGCTGTACCGCTATTAGAAAGTACAGTTTTAGCATCATGCAAGTCAATATTTTGCTTGTAGTGATGTGTAATTACTTCTGCAATTCCTTTAGAAGCAGTAGATAAAACTTCATCAGCTTTAGAAAAACCAGCTTTAAAGCCTAGATTTCCATATACTTCCCGTAATTTATTATTATTGATTACAATTAAAGAATCTACATTTTGGCGTAGTTGATCGATTCCTAATTGAGCTTGTTTTGAACGTCTTTTTCCTTCAAAAGCAAATGGCATTGTTACAATACCAACTGTTAAGATATCCATATCTTTAGCAATCTTTGCAATAATTGGTGCAGCTCCTGTACCAGTTCCACCACCCATCCCAGCAGTAATAAATACCATTTTTGTTTGAGTATTTAGCATTTGCTGAATTTCTTGCATACTTTCTTTCGCTGCTTGTGCTCCAACTTCTGGATTTGCACCTGCACCTAAACCAGATGTTAAGTTTGCTCCTAATTGAATTTTATTAGGAACAGGACTATTTTCTAAAGCTTGTGCATCTGTATTACATATTACAAAATCCACTCCTTTTATGCTTTGGGTAAACATATGATTTACAGCATTGCTTCCTCCACCACCAACACCAATTACTTTTATAGTATTAGATTGTGTTTTTGGCATGTCAAATAAAATGTTATCAATTTCTGAGCTCATAATAACGTTTATCTTTTTTAATTTTAATTATTTTTAATTATTTTTAACCTTAGTCTTTTTACTGATTTTACTCAGCATTGTCTAAAAATTCCTTTAATCCTTCTGTAAATTTCTCGAAGAAAGATTTCTTTTTGGATTTCGGTTTCTCATCAATTTTTGGTTGAGTTCCCTCTTTTACTTCTTCAACTGATTCAGAAATAATTTCTTCATCTTTATCTGTTTTTAGATCTTTTTCTAAACCTACCATTAACAAACCAACTGCTGTAGCGTAAGAAGGGCTTGATAAACCGTCATCAGAATCACCTGCTAAATGCTCGTTAGGAAAACCTATTCTTGCATCCATGCCTGTGATATACTCAACTAATTGACGTAAATGTTTTAGTTGAGAACCTCCACCAGTTAAAACAATACCTGCAATTAGTTTTCCTTTTGCAGTTTCATGTCCGTAATTTTTTATCTCCAAATACACATGTTCAATAATTTCTTGAACTCTTGCATGTATAATTTTTGATAAATTCTTTAATGTAATTTCTTTTGGTTCTCTTCCTCTTAATCCAGGAATAGAAACAATTTCTGTTTCCTTATTTTCTCCTGGCCATGCAGAACCAAACTTAATTTTTAATAACTCAGCTTGTTTCTCTATGATAGAACAACCTTCTTTAATATCATCTGTAATAACATTTCCTCCAAAAGGAATTACAGCAGTGTGTCTGATAATTCCGTCTTTAAAAATTGCTAAATCAGTCGTTCCTCCTCCGATATCAATTAAAGCAACTCCTGCTTCTTTTTCTTCTTGACTCAATACTGCGGATGCGGATGCTAAAGGTTCTAAAGTAATTTCACTTAATCCTAAACCTGCACTTTTTACACAACGCCCAATATTTCTGATAGATGAAACTTGACCTACAACAACATGAAAATTCGCTTCTAACCGTCCACCATACATACCTACTGGTTCTTTGATATCTGCTTGAGAATCTACTTTAAACTCTTGTGGTAAAACATGGATAATTTCTTCTCCAGGTAACATCACCAACTTATGAACTTGGTTCACTAAATTTTCAATATCATCTTCGTCTATAACTTCATCTGCATTATTTCTTGTAATATAATCGCTATGATGTAAGCTTCTAATATGCTGACCAGCAATACCAACAACTACTTCTTCAATTTTTACACCAGAAACACTTTCTGCTTCATCTACAGCTTGTTGAATGGATTGAATGGTTTGTGTGATATTACTTACAACTCCACGTTTTACACCTAGACTTTTAGCCTTTCCAATACCAACAACTTCAATCTTACCATATTCGTTCTTACGACCAATCATGGCAACAATCTTGGTTGTACCAATATCTAAACCAACAGCTATTTTATTGTCTTCCATTTTGATTTATTTAGTGCACACAACTTGGTTGTGATATTTTAAATTTATTGTATTATAATTTTTAATAGTTTTATCTTCAAATGTTTTGTTGTAAAACGCTTTTAACTTCTTAAATTTAACATCAACTTCAGATAATTTTCCGAAATCAATTTTATAATTTCCACTCCTTACTGAAAATTGATACTCATCAACGTCAGATTTTTGAATTCCAACAATCTCTTTTTGCAAGAAACTATCCGCTAAAATTAAAGCCACCAAAGGCAATATTTCTTTAATATCTTCATCATTCATAACTCCAGAAACCAATAGTACTCTCGCAGAATAATTATCTGACAAAGGCACTTTTATACCTTGCTTATCAATATAATAAGAATCATTTTTATTAATAATTCTTGCAACCGGAATACGTTGCTTGATAATTGATTTTAGCCGACCACCTATCGTTAAAAAAATGGCTGCTTTTTCTACATATGGATTCTTTGAAACCCTGCTTTCTAAGCCATATAAATTTATTACAGATTTCGCTTGGTTTTTTACTGTTTTATTATTTTGTATTAACAATTTATTAACCATAGAATATGTTAAAAAATTATTGTCTCCATCTTCAAATTCGATTACAATTTCAGATACTTTTTTTTGTTGATTTCTTTCTGATGAAAAATGAAATAAAAAACCTAAAACCGATACCAACACTAGGAATAACAAGTATTTTAAAAACCGTCTAAACCTCATTCTCTTGTGGTTTTAAAAGTTGGTTTGTTACCTCGTCAATCATCATTCCAATATCACCAGCACCTATCATTAAGACAACTTTTGCTGATGAATTTTTAATATCTTTTACTAAATTAATTTTTTGAGTCAATTTTTTATGCTTATTCTTGATTTTATTAAATAACCATTCAGAATCTACTCCAGTAATTGGTAATTCTCTTGCTGGATAAATATCTAACAACAGAATTTCATTAAACTTTGATAACGCTGTTGCAAAATCATCAATAAAGTCTCTTGTTCTAGAAAATAAATGTGGTTGAAAAACAACCAACACTTTTTCATTAGGATACATTTCTCTTATCGAGTTTTCTACTGCATTTATTTCTGTTGGATGATGTGCATAATCATCAATCAAAACAAAATCATTGGTTTTAATTTTATAAGAAAACCTACGCTTTACCCCTTTAAAAGTTGATAAACCTAACTTGATACTTTCTAATGAAATTCCATACACATCTGCCATTGCTAAAGCAGCCAAAGCATTCATCACATTATGGTTCCCTGGTAAATGAAACTCAATATTTTTTATAATATCGGAAGGCGTTTGTACATCAAAAACATATTTTCCGCTTTCAATCTTCATATTAAAAGCTTTGTAATCCGCATCTTCATTTACTGCATACGTCAACCCTTCTAAAGGCAAACCTTTTGCAACAATTAAAGTGTCAGAAACTTTATTTGTAAAGGCAACAAACGATTCTTCTAAAGCGGCTGCTTCTCCATAAATATCTAAATGATCTGCATCCATAGAAGTTACACAAGCAATATTAGGACTCAATTGCAAGAAAGATCGATCAAATTCATCTGCTTCAACAACAGAAACTTTGTCTTCACCCAAAATTAAATTTGAGTTGTAATTTTCTGCAATTCCGCCTAAAAAAGAAGTTGCTTTTTCTTGAAACATAATATGCCCCAAAATAGCAGAAGTTGTTGTTTTCCCATGCGTACCTGAAACTGCTAAACAAAAAGTATTTTCAGTGATTTTTCCTAAAATTTCTGCTCTTTTTAAAACTGTAAAATTGTTATCTAAAAAGTAATTTAATTCTGTATGATTTTTAGAAACCGCAGGCGTATATACAACCAAGGTTTTGTTCTTATCTAAAAAAGAAATTGGTATATTTTTTAAACGATCTTCAAAATGAATTTTAATCCCCAATTCTTCTAAACCCGAAGTTATTTGAGAGGGCGTTTTATCATAACCAGCCACGCGTTTTCCATTGACAGCAAAATAACGAGCAATTGCGCTCATTCCTATGCCTCCAATTCCAACAAAATAAATGTTATGTATATTTTCTAAATTCACTTTTTTAATAATTTTTCAATCTCATTTACAATATCTGTTGTTGCTCCTGGCAATGCTAATTCTTTTATGTTTTCTGATAAATGCTCTTGCTTTCCTCTATCTTTTAAAAGCGTTTCAAAAACAATAGGGAAGGTTTCCAGCTCACTTTCTTTTAACAAAATAGCGCCATGTTTATCTACAATTGACTTTGCATTTTTTGTTTGATGATCTTCTGCCACATTTGGTGACGGAATAAAAATTACAGGTTTACCAACAATACACAATTCAGAAACAGAACTTGCACCTGCTCTAGAAATGATAATATCTGAAGCCGCATACGCCAAGTCCATTCTATTTATAAATTGATGTACTTGCACACATTCTAAGTCGTTGTGTTTTTTATAGTCATCAAAATAAAGTTTTCCACATTGCCAAATAACTTGTACTTCTTGCTCTTTAAAGAACTCTAAATTGTTCTCTATTAATTCATTTATTTTTCTTGCTCCTAAACTTCCACCTAAAACCAAAATTGTTTTCTTAATTTTATCTAACTTAAAAAAAGTTACTGCTGCTGCTCTTTTTGAATGAATAGTTAACAAATCTTGACGAACAGGATTCCCTGTTTTTATAATTTTATCCGAAGGGAAAAAACGTTCTAAATGATCATAAGCCACACAAATTTTGTTTGCCTTTTTACTTAATAATTTATTCGTAATTCCTGGGAAAGAGTTCTGTTCTTGTATTAAAGTCGGAATTCCTATTCTGTTTGCAACAATTAAAGTTGGTCCACTTGCAAAACCACCTGTACCAATTGCTATATCGGGCTTAAACTGTTTGATGATTCTTCTTGCTTTCCATAAACTACTAATCAGTTTAAAAGGAAAAGATAAATTATTTGCTGTCATTTTTCTTTGTACTCCAGAAATCCATAAGCCTTTTATTTCAAATCCAGCTTGCGGAACTTTTTCCATTTCCATTCTATCTTTTGCCCCTACAAATAGAAAATTTGCATCTGGATACCGTAATTTAAATTCATTCGCAATTGCTATTGCAGGGTATATATGACCTCCTGTTCCTCCTCCCGAAATAAGTATATTATATGGTTTCATGTAGAATATCTAAAGGATTATCATCTAAAATATCATCTTCTGTTTCTTCTTTTGACGCACTTACACTAAGAATCATTCCTAATGCAAAACAAGTCATCCAAATAGAAGTACCTCCACTACTAATTAGCGGTAACGTTTGGCCAGTTACTGGAAACAAATTGGTAGCAACAGCCATATTTATAGTTGCTTGAAATATAATTGGACAACCTACACCAATGACTAACAATGTTGCAAAAACTGTGGTTGTTTTTCTAATCACTACAAACAATCTGAAGAGCAATAAAAAGTAAATAAATACAATTAAAACACCACCTACTAAACCATATTCTTCAACAATAATTGCAAAAATAAAATCTGATGAAGATTGAGGTAAAAAATTTTTCTGAACACTTTTACCAGGACCAACACCTAAAGGACCGCCTGTTGCAATTGCTATTTTTGCTTTTTCTACTTGATAAGCTTCTTTACTTTTTGCATCCGAAAAATTTTCAATTCTATTTTGCCAGGTTTGCACTCTATTTGGCATTGCATCTGGAAAAGCTTTTGCTGTTAAAACAAAAAATGATAATGCAAAAATTCCTACTCCAAGAATAAACGCTATATACTTTATTGGGTAACCTCCGATAAAAGTCACCATTAAGATCATTGTAAAAATGATGGCTGTTGTTGAGAAATTTGCAGGTAATATCAATATTAAAACAGTAGCTACTGGTAACCAAAGCTGTAGTAAACTTTCTTTAAAATTGATTTTATTTTCTTTATTTTTAGCTAAATATCTTGCGACATAAACCATCAAAACTAACCCTGCCAAAGTAGATGTTTGAAAACCAATGCCTACAAATGGAATGCGAATCCACCTACTTGCATTTGCGCCTCCAATTATTGTTCCTTGAGCCAATGTAAAAACTAACAACAGTATTACAATTGGTAACATTAAAACAGATCCTCCAGAAAAATATCGATACGGAATTTTATGAACTCCATATATAATTCCAAAACCCATAATTAATAAAACCATGTGTTTTACTAAATATCCTAAAGTTGAACCGGAACCAACAACATACACCAAATTTGTGCTTGCACTGTAAACAGGCATAAATGAGAATATCGCCAAAATGGCAACAATTGCCCAAATGGTTCGATCTCCTTTTATATGTTGAAAAATGATTCTCATTGGCCTTTATTAATCTCTCTAAAAGATAGAAATTGTTGTGTACTATATATTCTTTTTTTTATTAAACGCTTATACAATTAAACTTTCTACAAGCTTCTTACCGCTTTTTTAAATTGGCGTCCTCTATCTTCATAATTATCAAATAGATCAAAACTTGCACATGCAGGAGATAATAAAACTACTTCTCCCCTTTCAGCTAACTTATGAGAAACTTTTACAGCTTCTTCTGCTCCAGCAGTTTCAACAATAATATCTACGACATTGCCAAACATGTTTTTAATTTTATCGTTATCAAGCCCCAAACAAACAATTGCTTTTACTTTTTCACGAACCAAAGGCAATAAATCGTTATAATCATTTCCTTTATCCACACCACCAACAATCCAAACTGTTGTTTTGTCCATGCATTCTAATGCATAAAAAGTCGCATTTACATTGGTTGCTTTAGAATCATTGATATATTCTACACCGTAAACCTTTGCTACGTTTTCTAAACGATGCTCTGCTCCTTCAAAGTTTTCTAGACTCTCTTTTATATTTTGTTTTCTAATCTTTAATAATTGAGCAGCCATTGTCGCTGCTAAAGCATTCTTTGTATTATGTTTTCCTTTAATTGATAAAGTTGATATTGGCATGTTAATTTTATCTTTATTAATGTTGATGATGATATTATTATCTTTTATATAGGCTCCGTATTCTAATTCTTTTTCAAGCGAAAACGGAACTAATTTTGCGCTTGTTTTATTTTCTTTTAACCAATTATTGATTGCTTCGTCATCTGCATCATAAATTAAATAATCAGTTTCTTTCTGGTTCTTTGTAATTCTAAATTTTGATGCGATATATCTATTAAAATCATATTCATATCGATCTAAGTGATCTGGTGTAATATTGGTTAAAATTGCAATATGACTATTAAAATTTTCTATTCCATCTAACTGAAAACTACTTAATTCTAAAACATAATTCTCATACGTTTCTTCAGCAACTTGTTGCGCAAAACTGTCTCCAATATTCCCTGCAATTCCAACACTTAATCCCGCATTTTTTAAAATATGATGTACTAATAATGTTGTTGTTGTTTTTCCGTTTGAACCTGTAATTCCAATAATTGTTGCCTTTGTAAATTGAGATGCAAATTCAATTTCAGAAATAACAGGTATTGATTTTTTAATCAATTTTTGAACTAACGCAATTTTGTCTGGAATTCCAGGACTTTTCATTACTAGGTCAGCATTTAAAATCTTACTTTCTGTATGTTGATTTTCTTCAAAATCAATCTCGTTATTTAAAAGAACTTCTTTATATTTTTTTGAAATCACACCTTTGTCAGAAACAAAAATTTCATATCCTTTTTGTTTTCCTAAGATTGCAGTTCCAACTCCACTTTCTCCACCTCCTAAAATTACTAACCTTTCCATTTATCTCAATTTCAAAGTAACAATTGCAAATACCGCTAAAAGAATTCCAACAATCCAAAAGCGGACAACAATCTTACTTTCATGATAACTTAACTTCTGATAATGATGGTGTAAAGGCGCCATTTTAAAAATCCTTCTACCTTCACCAGATTTCTTTCTAGTATATTTAAACCAAGAAACTTGCAAGATCACTGAAAGGTTTTCTACGACAAATATTCCCGCTAAAATTGGCAGCAACAATTCTTTACGAATTGAAATTGCAATGACTGCTATAATACCTCCAATTGTTAGACTTCCTGTATCTCCCATAAAAACTTGAGCAGGATATGTATTGTACCACAAAAAGCCAATTAAAGCTCCCGCAAATGCCAAGATAAAAACGGTCATTTCTCCAGAATTTGGGATGTACATGACATCTAAATAATCAGCGAAAATTATGTTCCCAGAAACCCATGCAAAAACTGCTAATGTGATTACAATTATTGCTGATGAACCTGCAGCTAAACCATCAATTCCATCCGTTAAATTTGCTCCGTTTGAAATTCCCGTAACAATAAAAACGGTAATAAAAATAAAAACGATCCAACCATATTTTTCATAACCATCACCTAAAAAGTTAAATGCTTTTGAATAATCTAATTCGTTATCTTTAAAAAACGGAACGGTCGTTTTAGTCGATTTATGTGCTTCCCCAAAAACTTTTATCCGTCCATTATCTTGCATAACTTGTTGATCAATTGGCAATTGTTCTTTGATTGTGACGCCATCATTAAAATACAGCATTGACCCTACAATTATCCCTAAACCAACTTGTCCTAAAACTTTAAATTTTCCTTTTAAGCCTGCTTTATCTTTTTTAAATACTTTAATATAATCATCTAAAAAACCAATGAAACCCATCCAAACTGTAGTTATAATAAGAATTACGATGTAAATATTATTTAGTTTCGCTAATAAAATCACAGGAATTAAAGTTGCTAGAATGATAATAATTCCGCCCATTGTTGGAGTTCCAGATTTTTGTTTTTGTCCATCTAAACCTAAATCTCTAACGGTTTCTCCTACTTGTTGATTTCTTAAAAAAATAATAATTCTTTTACCATAAATTGTTGAAATCAATAAAGACAAAATAAATGCTGCTGCAGCTCTAAATGTGATAAATTGAAACACACTTGCACCAGGGAAACTAAATTGACTTTCTAAATATTCGAATAAATAATACAACATTTTACTACTTTTTTAATTGATTAAAACAGCTTGTCACTTCTTCTAAATCATCAAAATGTGAGCGATCTCCATTCACTTCTTGATAATTCTCATGTCCTTTTCCAGCAATTAATATAATGTCTCCTGTTTCAGCTAATTTACAAGCCGTTTTTATTGCTTGTCTTCTATTTAAAACTGTTAATGTTTTTCTATAGTTTTCAGCAGAAACTCCTACTTCCATTTCATCTAAAATAGTTTGCGGATTTTCTGATCTTGGATTATCTGAAGTGAAAATTGCTTGATTGCTTAATTGAGATGCAATCTGCGCCATTTTTGGTCTTTTTGTTACATCTCTATCTCCTCCACAACCTACAACAGTAATCACTTTTTCATTGCCTGTTCTAATATCATTGATCGTTTCTAATACATTTTTTAAGGCATCAGGCGTGTGCGCATAATCAATAATTGCTGTAATTCCGTCTTCAGACATTACATATTGAAAACGACCACTTACACTTTCTAATTGACTTACAATGGTTAAAGTTTCTAATTTTTCTAATCCTAATAAATCTGCAGTCGCAATAATTGCTGTTAAATTGTAGATATTAAAAACGCCAATTAACTTTGTCCAAACTTCAGTTCCATCAACAGAAATCAAAGTTCCAGAAATTTGTTTTTCTAAAATTTTAACTTTGTAATCTGCGATTGTTTTTAGAGCGTATGTTTTCTTTTTTGCTTTGGTGTTTTGCAACATAAAGTTGCCGTTTTTATCGTCAATATTTGTTAAAGCAAAAGCTGATTTTGGTAAAGAATCAAAAAACATTTTTTTTACATTTCTATATTCAGCGAATGTGTCATGGTAATCTAAATGATCATGAGAAAGGTTGGTGAAAATTCCGCCAGCAAATAGTAAACCCTCTGTTCTTTTTTGATGAATTCCATGAGAACTCACTTCCATAAAACAAAATTCCACGCCAGCATCTAACATCTTATCTAAATACATATTGATTGTTACTGAATCTGGAGTTGTATGTGTCGCTTTAAATTCAGCTTCGTCAACCAAAATTCTAACCGTAGAAAGTAGTCCTACTTTATAACCTGCTTTATGAAATAACTGATATAAAAGAGATGCAATAGTTGTTTTTCCATTAGTCCCTGTAACACCAACTACAGGGAATTTAGTTGAAGGATTTTCGTAAAAATTAGCCGCCATAATTGCCAATGCAACATTGGCATCATGAACTTTAACATAGGTAACCCCTTCTTTTTTATCCGAAGGCAAATCTTCACAAACAATTGCAATTGCACCTAAAGAAATCACTTTATCTATATACAAATGACCATCGACAGAAAACCCTTTCTGAGCAATAAAAACATCATTTTGTTTAACTTTTCTAGAATCGAAAACAAGCTGATTTACATCAATATTTGTATCACCAAATACTTGTTGAATTGCAACCTTATATAATATGTCTTTTAAATTTTTCAGTTTATGATAATTTTAAAATAATAGTTGCTCCTTCTACTAATCTTTCTCCGTTTTGTATCGATTGATATTTCACTTTTCCTACTCCAGTGATTTTTACTTTCAATCCAATATTTTCTAATAAAGAAACCGCATCCATGCCTGGCATTCCTCTAACATTTGGCACGTATGTATATTCTTTATTAATAACTTTATTATATTTTTTATACTGATTTTCTATACTTGAAAATTCAACTTTATCTTCTACAGATTGATTATCGATAGGTGTTGTTGTATAAATTTTTTGAGCAATCTCTTTAAAGATTGGCGCTGCAACAGTAGCTCCATAATACCCTTTCTTTTTATCTGGATCATGGACAACTACAATGCAAGAATATTTAGGATTATCCGCAGGGAAGAAACCCGCAAATGAAGCTACATAATGATTGTTAGAGTATCCTGCAGCAACTGTATTACCATTTTCATCTTTATGTTTAAGAAGGTATTTTTTCGCAGTTCCTGTTTTTCCTGCCATAGAAAAATTAGGGGAATATATATTCTCTGCAGTTCCTTTAATGACTACATTTTCCATCACTTTTCTAATCTTCTTTAACGTTTCATCAGAAGCAATTTTAGGATTGACAATTTCAGTTTCAAAAATTTTTTCTGTTTTATCTTGTCTTCTTAATTCTTTTACAAAGCGTGGCTTTACCATTACACCATTATTTGCAACAGCATTATAAAACATTAATGTTTGCATAGGTGTAACCGAAATCCCATACCCCCAAGACATCCATGAAAGAGAGATTTTACTCCATCTTTTTTTGTTTTTAGGGTTCGGAACATAAGGCAATCCCTCACCCTTTATTTGAAAACCAATTGGTTTTGTAAATCCGTATTTTTCTAGCTTACTGATAAACTTTTCTGGTTTATCATCGTAATGTTTTCGTATTAATTTTACAATTCCAACATTAGATGAAACCTCAAAAGCTCTAGCAGCAGAAATCTTTCCATAACCACCTCTTTTAGAATCTTCAACCTTACTATTATGAATGAAAATTTTACCTTTTTCAGTATCTACAACTGTAGATGTATCAATTACTTTATCATCTAAAGCAGCCATTAAACTTGCTAGTTTAAAAGTGGAACCTGGCTCATGACTTTCCCAAAGAGCATAATTTCTTTTCTCAAAATATTTTCCTTTAGACGTTCTTCCTAGATTAGATATTGCTTTTATTTCACCTGTTGCAGTTTCCATAACAACTGCACAACCATGATCTGCCTCAAAATATTCTAGTTGACGTAACAATGCATGGTGTGTAATATCTTGGATATTAACATCTATTGTTGTAATAACATCATGACCGTCAATCGGTTCTTTTTCGTTGACATCAGAAATTGGTTTCCATTGATTTTTTGCAATCTTCTGTTTCCAACGCAAACCATTTTCACCTTGCATGAAATCTGCAAAAGCACCTTCTATACCAGCCTCCCCTCTATAATCATCATAACCAATTGTTCTTTCTGCAATTTTACCAATTGGATGTGCACGTACTGTTTTATGTTCAGCTATAAAACCTCCTCCATAAACTCCCAAATTAAAAATTGGAAACTTTTTCATTTTTAGATAATCATTGTACCCAACATTTCTAGCGATTAATAGATATCTGTTTTTACGTTTTTTTGCTGTTATTAATTTTGTTTGATAATACATTATAGGTTTACCAAACATTTTAGATAGTTCTTTAGACAAACCTGCTACATTTTTTTCAAAAGCACGATTTTTAACAGCTGCAACAACATCCATTCTAATCGTAAATTTAGACATTGAAGTCGCCAACAAATTACCATCTGCAGCATACACATTACCTTTATTTGCTCTAATCGTATCTTGCTTTATTGTAAGCTCTGTAGAAAGTTTCTTGTATTTTTCTCCTTGTACGTATTGTATGTTTACGACCCTAAAAATAATCGCCAATAAAAAGAGCGTCATAAAAGCAGCTACTATATAAAATTTGGTAAGTATGCTTTTTTTCTGAGTTGCCAATTTATTAATCTTTATACGTTACTTTTATTTTTTTTGGAGGTGTTTTTGAAGGAATCAAACCCCTTTCCTTTGCTTTCTCCCTGATGCTAGATTCCATTTTCATTCGCATTAAAATGGTACCTGTGTCTACATACTCTGCCCTTAACTCTCTTTTACTTTTATTTAATTCTGAGATTTTAATTACTTTTCTATCCGCATTGTGCGCACTTGATATCATAATTAACAACAGCGCTACCACAAAAATTATGATTCGCCAGTTATTAAAAGCTGACTCATCTGTAAGGAAACTCCCTCTTAAAAAATCATAAACTCCTTTTTTAACTTTAGACATAATTAGCTTTTTGCTTTTGGCTTGTTATCTCTCAATGTTGCTATTCTTAATTTTGCACTTCTAGACCTGTTGTTTAGTTTAATCTCAGCAGCATCTGGAATAATTAATTTTCCAACTTTTTTCATTGGCTCGTTAGATCTGCCAAAAGCATCTTTCTCTAACTCTCCACTAAACATGCCTGTTCTTATAAATCTTTTCACCAACCTATCCTCTAAAGAATGATACGAGATAACACTTAACCTTCCATCTTCGTTTAATAAATTAGGCATCTGTTGTAAAAACTCTTTTAAAACATCTAACTCCTCATTTACTTCAATTCTAATTGCCTGAAATATTTGCGCTAAAATTTTGTGCTCTACAGCATTTGGTAAATATTTTTTTAAAATGTCTTTCAACTGAAAACTCGTTTCAATTTTTTCTTTCTCTCTTTCTTCAACAATTGTTTTTGCAATATTTCTGGAGTTTCTTAACTCACCATACAAAAACAATATTTCAGCTAATTTCTCTTCAGAATATGTATTGATAATTTCTTTTGCTGATGTTTTAGATTTCTGATTCATTCTCATATCTAAATCTCCATCAAAACGAATTGAGAAACCTCTTTCTGCTTCATCAAATTGATGAGAAGAAACACCTAAATCCGCCAAAACTCCATCAACTTTTCTAATTCTATGAAACCTTAAAAAACGAGAAATAAATCTAAAATTCTCAGGAATCAACACAAAGCGCTCATCATCAATTAAATTTCCTAAAGCATCCGGATCTTGGTCAAATGCAAATAACTTTCCTTCACTTCCAAGTCTTTTCAAAATTTCTCTTGAATGACCTCCTCCTCCAAAAGTTACATCTACATA
>TARA_B110000902_G_scaffold154831_1_pt1 | contig 15631 bp, 17 predicted proteins | sample TARA_B110000902 | Tara Oceans TARA_B110000902 (sample SAMEA4398009) | marine metagenome | biome: Polar Biome; feature: [SRF] surface water layer (ENVO:00010504); material: water (ENVO:00002006), including particulate matter (ENVO:01000060) such as... | depth 5 m | reverse complement strand
AAAATAGTATAAATGTCATTTTTTTCCTCATCTGTTAGGAATTCAGGGATATAATCAAAAAATTTTTCTGGTGATGTTTGTAATGCACCACGTGCTGCTGTTCCTGATACTCCACCTTTAGTTATAATTGTACGTAATTCAAGGTTAGGGTATTTAGACATTGATTTAGTTCTAGTGGCTATATCTGTAAAATCGTCTTCATTGCCCTCTCTAGCGCCTATAACCCATAATATTTCATCAGTTGGGTTATCTTTAGCTATATTATATATAGCTTGAATTGGTGGTTTAGTTGATGCTTGTACGTTAACTTTAAATGGTAAGTATCTTTTGTATATGTCCCATACCTTAACGGAATCTTCTTGTGTAATACCGTTACGTACGCCTTTACCCACATAAATAATTAACTCGTTAACTTCAGGATTTTCTTCTAGTGCAAGTTTAACTACTTCAAAATGTCCTTTAGTGGGGGGTTTAAAACCACCTCCATAGACACCTATAGTACGTTTTTCTTGTTCTAAAAGGCCTTTTGTAATTTCTTTAACTAATTGATTCATCTATGAGTTTAAAAATTGTGCTATTCGCATTTGTGCCTCTTCTTTGGATAACATTGACTGGAGTACTTCATCATTAAAATCACTACTTAACATAGTTTGAATAGCGGCATTTAATTCTGATTTTTGTTCTTCAGACTTTTTTATTTGAGCTGGTGTTTTTTCTTTAGTACCCGTTGGTTTGAATGGGTCTAGGTATTTTTTAATAATATCCTCTACATCTGCTATTTTTTCACCTTCTAAGGTATTAGCTACTGCTATAAAATTAGGTGAGAATAAATCAAAATATGGGTCTAAATTATCTGTTACACTTTTCCAAGTACGTAATACAATAGCTGGAGCTAGACTTCTATCTTCACCATCTGATTTTTCAAATCTATCTTGGTTTTGTTTAAGTGAACGTTCTAGATCAGTATAAACATAAAGCATTGCTACTTTATATCCTGCTTCTTCTAATTGAGTTTTTAGTATTGATGTTTGTTTAAATGAAGCGGCAGTACCATCTAATATAAATGATTCTTTACCTGCTATTACATTTTGTAACTCACCTTTAAACTCTTTATTTGACGCAGCCATTGCTTTAGCTTGCTCACTTCTTTCTTCGGGAGTAGCGTTTTTTAAATCTAAAGTAACATTAGCTGCTTTTAATTTATTAATAAAAATGTTATCAATATTCATTATTTTTAAGTCACTTAAGTCAAGTCCACTTAAAACATATCCTTTGCCTGCCCCAGGTGCCCCTGCTAAGATAACCGCTTTTGGTTCATCTCGACCTTCGTTTAATAAATTAATTAGGCTAATCATAAAATAAGTTTATTATAAATATGGGTTATTATTAGGAAAACATATTAAATATATCATTTACATTAGTTGTAGGTTCTAATGACATCAGTTCTAAAATAGTATCAAATTTAAGTTCTGTTATTGCAACACATGATTTTAAATCATCTATAATTTCTTGTGTTGTAAGGGGATATTCAATTGATTTTTTTAATAACTTGGTAGTAATAGTAGAATTTAATCTTTCGTAACAAATGGGCATAACCTTTATTTTTAATATTAATATGCCATAAATATACGAAAAAAAAACCGCGGAACCAAATGGGGCCGCGGTTGTCTTTAAATAATTACACTTTCCTTTTAGATACTGTTTGGAATGTACTGGTATATGGGGTTAGTTTTGGATTTTCTATATCAAATAGAGCCCTAACATGACCAAATATTTCTATATTTTGTTCCTGTGTTCGGGGTGACTCATATACTTCCCAATTTTTACCTTTTAAGCGTTTACCAGTTTTATCTTCACCTCGAGATTTTGATTTTAACCATAAAACACCTACTCGATCAATTTTCTCTCCATAACATTCTTCCCAACATTGAGTGTATATTGCTCCTTGTAAGTCGTAAGTTGTTTGTAAGTGGTTTGATGTTTTAAAATCGATAATCCAACGTTCCATTTTACCATCGATTTCTATCTCACATACTAAATCACAGGTACCTGCTACTTTTAGTTTATCGGAAAATAAATGAACTTCAGCTTCAATTAAAGTTGGGTTATAAGTTTCCCAAAAGTCTACAAAGCGTAAAAACATTGACCAAACATGAGCTGGCATTTTTGGGTTACCATTATCGTACAAAAATTTAATTTCTTTACCGTTTAACCAGTCTTCAATCATTTCGTGTACTTGAGTACCTTCTTCTGCTGCTTTTTTAACAATCCATTCTGCACTGTAGCCTACTTTCTTTAACCAGTCTTCAAAATATTTACCTTTTGGGTAATGACTTAAAACATGGGTTACTGATGGGTAGTAGTTTCCATTTCTACGATAATACCTAGAGTCGGGCATTGTTACTTGTTGGTAATCATCGGATATTTCTAATAACCTTTTAAACGATTTTTTAATCATAAATCTAATTTTCTTTCTAATAAACTAGAATAGCTTAATGGAAAGGTGGTTTGTACTAATTTAGTGAAATTAACAAAGCCCATTTCACTTGGGTCTTTATCTTGTAAATCTACAAGATATACTTCCTTATTTTCGGCCATTAAATTCTCACAGAATCTTAAGGCTTGTTTCATTGCATCTTTATCTAATGCAATGTATATTTTTTTTACAGCTGATGTAATTACTCTTTTCATTAGGTTGGTTTGAATGTTTTTACCTAATAAAGGTACAGCATTACGTTTTATAGCGATAGCATCAAACATTCCCTCACATAATATAATGGGAATATCCCAGTTAATCAAATGTTCATTTGGGATGATATCCCTTGATGCTTCTGGGTTTCGATATTTAACATATGGTTCTGCTTCAAATGATCTACCTGTAAAGTAATTTAAGTTACCTTCAGCATCATATGTTGGTAAAATAATCATATTTTTATATTTACCACTTTTACAGTACCCAATGTTATACTTTATAATATCGTATTTACTTATGTTTCTTTTATTTAAGTATGCCATCGCATGTCTAGCACCAATATCGCTTAAATCACCGGTAGATAGGGCTATATATTCGTCAGGTAATGACACACTATATTCAACTTTTGTTTCATTTATGGATTTAGAAGTTGAAATTAAAGAACGTGCTTGTTCTAACTTACCAGGTGTTGATTTAGCTGCTTTAAATAAATTATATAATGTTTTTCCCTTTTTATCACAAGCCCAACAATGCCAGGGGTTTTTACCTTCTCGATTTTCAGTTAAATTAACCTCTAATTTAGGTTTGTGGTGGTGACAAAAGGGGCAAGTGTAAGCATAGTTATTTCTAGCTGTTGCTCTACCTGACCCCAATACGGAATTAACTAAATTGACTAATAACTGATTTACCATAAATGGTAATATACGATTTTATATTTGGTTAGACAAATACTCTTCAAATTCAATTTCCTTAAGGTCTTTAGTAAAAAATTTACCTAAAATATTATCATTAAAGAATTCATCTGGCTTTTCTAGCACCTGGTATATCATCTGATATTTCACCTCGAAATATGTCATTGATTTTTTGTCTGGGCACATTTTTAGGATAGTTCTTTCAAACTCATCTTTTTTACCTTCTAAAAGTAATTGTTTGATATCAGTTTGTGAACCATAATAATTCAACCAATCTGATTCTTTGACTATTAATTTATATGAAGGGCGACGACCAACTACACCTTGTAATTTGGCTAACTCTTTTTTCCCTAACTTCTGTTTCTTATTGTGGAATAATACTTTTTTTCCAATATAAGACTTTCCAGAAGGTATATGTTTGTTGATATAAACAAAACCAAATGTTTTGTTGGGGAATTGAGATATGTCACTTATTTCGTGGCTTTTATATTTCCAACTCATATTAAGTGTTTTGTGGTTCATTATAAATATTAAATTTAAATTAAAGGTATAGTTGCGTTTTTAACCCAACCCCTATTGTAAATTTCTTGAAATATTTTTTCAGCAATTAAAGCATGCCCTTTTACACTTGGATGGGCACAAGGAGTAAACCAACCATCTTTAGTCCCTCCATTTTTAAAAGCATACCAATACCAATCTTGGGTTCCAATCCAGTCTTCCCTTCCTTCTTTTACACATAATAGATCTGAGAAACAGTTATAACCTTCAGGATAATAAAAATCATTTTCCCAATCAATAATATCAATAAATCTATTATAATGATAGTGAATTAAATGATGTTCAAAATATTTTTTAGTGTATTCTTGACTAAAAGCACTGGTTAATATTAATTTAGCATCATGAAGTTTACACCAATTTTTTAAGTCTTGTATATTAATTAAAAATTCAACACAACCAAAACCTTCACTCCAAAACCCTCTATAACCTGTCCATAATGCTTTTTTCCATTCGGGGTCTTTTTCAGCCGCTGTATGGGGCCACATGGTAGTATAATGGTTATGTTCATTAGTATTAGAAAGAGGATCATTAAGATAGTCATATCTCATCATATCAGTTAAATGGAAAATAACTATTTTTTCTTTTGCAGATTCTATATTTAAATCGGAGTTTAATGTTGTTAAATTTTTTATAGAGCTTTTATTACCGTTACCCCTAAAACCCAAATTAACTGGGGTATAACTAGGCATGTGGTTTTTACACATTTGGTGAACCCAACTATTAGATAATTCTTCCTCTAATTCATCGTAACGGAGGTCTTGGGTTCTCTCTTCACTACTATAGTTATAAAGTGACCATGTTTCATCAGAAAGTGCCCCTTGACCTTCAGTAAATGAATCCCCTAAACCAATTAATAATCGGGAATCTGAGGTTATATTATATTTTTGTTTAAAGTCTTTGTGCATATTTCTTCGTTTAATAATTCTAATAACATATGAAACCCTGCTGGGGGTTGGAATATCGTGTTAAATTTTAATACTTCTAAATTTCTTTCTACCATATGTCTAGTCCAAAACATAAAGTCCTTAAGTTTATGGGGTTGATAATGGATATGTTTTAATAAGTCAACTATACAATACAATCTTTCTATGTCTTCACATTGGTCATATCCCTCACTGAAAGCCGAAGAAAATGTTTTATATCCCATTTTGTGGAGTTCTTTTAAAGAACCTTTGTTACCTAATATAATAAAGGGTTGGGAACAAGCAATTGTTTTAAATGTTTTTTCGGATAAAAATACTGTTTTTTGTTCATCATCATATTGTGCTTCACTAATGATACTTATAAAGGAATTTAAATTAATATCTTCATTAAACCTATTAATATAATAAAGAGCATCTTCATCCATATTTCCTTTATTGTTAACTTTTTTTGGTAGGGTTTTTGAAAGTTCATCTACTAAATTTGGGTCTAGTATATGATCACTACTTATTCTAACAAAATCCCCATTGGGTTTGTTCATACTAATTATCCCTTCATCTAACATCTTATATTCATCCAATAAAGAATAAAGCCAAAGACGATGGCCACGTGGTTTTCTGTTTAAAAAATTATAAGTTTTTATTTGGTCAAAATTTTCTTTCTTATATTTGTAATGGTCTAACCATGTAGGTAATGTTTTACCCCCAAATATTAAATTTTTCATATTATTACCCATATCCCATTCAAAATGAGAATAACCTATAACATTAACGTTTTTTTTATTGTTATTCTCTAGTTTCCACCTATCTAAATCATCTTCAACTATTGAATTACCTGTAATATATACTATTTGTTCAATAGGGATACCCCATATAATACACCCCTCTCTAAAATAGTCCCATACCCAATCTTCATGATAACCTTCTAAGGAAGAATCTATAGCTAAAAATGCCCTTTTTGATCTTAAATCTGATAGAAATTCAGTATTTATTAATTCGAATAAATGTCCCCAATTAGTATTAGGTAAATTTACTACTGATTTACTCCCATATTTTTCCATTCCTCCCCAAAAAGATGGATCTCTATTTACACCAACGGGGATAATATATTTTCCTTGAAATTGTTTAGGGGAGCTATATACATTGTAAGGGTGGGATTTGTATAGGAATTCTATTGTATTTTTTGTTTCACTTGAATCCCCCAACATACTTGTACCATTTTTAGGTGGGTCATCTAATATGGTTTGTCTATTTTGTAAATCTAATCTATTAAAATAGGGGGACATGGTTATTCTGGTGTACCCCATTTTATCAGATTGAATTCTATTAAACAAATTGAGTTTGTTGTTAGTATCTTCATATACTATGTTCATATAATTGTTTCTTTAGTATAGATACTATTTTCATCAATATCTTTTATTATTGAAGTACATAATGTTGAGTGAGATTTTTTACCCGCATGTACTATATCTCTAGCTCTATCTTCATCTATTTTATATATAAAAAAAGGATAATCTCTATCTAACATAAACCCATTATACATACTAAGTTCAGGTTCTACACTAGGCCAATGAAAGTTTAATACTGGGATGTTTAATCCTTTCCATAATAAATTAGTAGCATCAATATAAAATAACATTTGTTTAAGCATTTCCCCCTCATCTGCTAAAAAACGTTCATCATACCATTTATCATCCATATTTAATAATTCACACCTATTTTTATTTTTATCATCATAATGAGCAGAAAGAAAATCTGTGCCAAAGTTAAATGGGGATATTTTTTCAGCATATAAAAAAGATTTTCGAGTTTCGAATGGCCATTGATATACTACAAGTTTAGGCTTTTTTTTCATTTTGTTAATATAATTGATAGTATTATAAAAACAATAATCTATACCTTGACCACCATGGGAAAGGTTAAGTAAATCTAAATTAAAATGTTTAGATAATTTGCTAATATAAATATCTTCTTCATTTAGTCCTATACCTTCAGTATAACTACATCCAAATGCTAAAAGGTAATTGTCATCTAAATCTTCAGGGTTTTTTGAACGGTAACCCATAGAGTTGAAATTGTAATCAATGTCAACTCCATACCATTCCCATTCTTTTCCTAATTTCCTGACATTTGAAGAATATTCCTTAGCACTATCCGTTGATAAAAAATTTGAATGTTCTACTTCAAATTGTGGTACTAAACGAAAAGCATAATATTCGTCTTTATAAATCATATTATTTTCTTCATATTTATTCTAGTCCACTTTTTAGCTCCATCTTTTCTTGCTGCAATATCAGGACCATATTCTCCTTTTTCAAATTGAGTTATACGACCATCATTCATTTGGACATCAGGGATAGATTGATCTACTTCAATTGTATCATACCATTCTGCTAAATCGGGGAAAGTTTCTTTAAAGTTTTTTCCTCTACGTTTATCATATTGTTCATAAAAGGATTTGAAATCATGAAAATGTAATTCTATATCTTCTTCACTATTTACATGCCCCTGTTCTACAACATCTATATAATCAATAAGTCTTTTAACTTGAACACGTTCATGGTCTAAATAACGATGGTTATGGTGATTTTCATTATGCCATTTAAGTAACTTAGCATGTAATTTTTTCTTTATTTCTTGTGGGAGGTTTAAAGGAGACATAAAAGCGGGCCATCTAAGTATATTAAGATCCACCATCGGTGTATTATAACCAAATTCTTTTTTTAATGACATCATATCGTCTAAAAATTCAGTGATAGAAAATAAACATAATGAATTAATAGTCATCATAATTACCACTTGTCTAACATTTCCTTCTTTAATAACCCTAATTAAATTGTTTCTCCAAATCGTATAGTCTAACCCATCACGAATATATTCAGCATGTGCCCCGAATGATTCATTTGACGTATAGATATCAAATTCTTTTACATCAATTTCATGGGTTGTTTTTATTAATTTATCTACCAATTTATCATTAATACCTAAATTAGAATTAATAGCTAACCTTAAATTTGGTGCTGGGTATTCTTTAACTGTTTCAAAAAACTTCCAAACATTATGTGATGCCGCGGGCTCACCCCCTGTAATCCTTAATTCTGTGAGTTCAAGAGCAAGTTGGGGCCACCATCTTAAAAAAGCATCTACATAAGGGTTATCTGTAGAATTTTTACCATAAGGTTCAGCCCATTTACCCGTTGTATGGTAGGCAGCAGCACCATGGGTTTTAAATTTTTGGTATGCACCATTTTTTTCCATCTCACTCCCCCACGTGGTTGAATAACCACTGTTACAGTAGGAACAAGCAAAATTACAAGTTCTATCAAAAGATACTTCTACTGTTTTTAACATTATATCTGAATCCCATGTAAAATCTGCTATTTTAGCTATATCTTCGTGGTCATAAGGTTTAGATTTAAATACTCTATCGCCAATAGTATCTCGACTTATATCTTCTACTTTCCAACAGTAAGAACATTCAGAAGGTCTTTTACCTTCTAACATCATTTTTCTTTGTTGTTTTTTATGTTTAGTGTTATGTAAAGCAGAGGGGTTTTTTATAATCTCTTCTTTATCAATAGGGTGAGGTAAAGGAAGATGACATGAATTAGTAAAACCATGTCCTAAATGTAAGGAGGCATTATACCACTTAGCAGCACAAAAAGATGGGGATATACTATTTAAGTGTTTATCTCTCCACTTCATTAATTTTAATGTTTCTTTACTCATAATTTTATATTAAGCATTTTAGCCCAAGGTGTAAGTATCTCCTCGTTTACTAATTCGTATTGTAGTTGTTTTATACCATCTTCTTTATGGTTAATTTTACCTTTTTGCATCTGCATAACATATCTATATTCGTTTGCAGCTGTGGTAGCTCCTTTTTTAAATACTCCCCCTACTATACCTTCATCTTCATGTGGTAAACATCTCATTTTTCCTTCAATTCTATGAGGTAATATAGAGTTAGGGCATATTATTATATCCTCTAATAATTCAGTATTTTCACTTTCTATAATATCCTCGTTAAAATCTTTAGATATAATTAAACCCTCTGTAGGTAATTTTTTGTGGAGGGATTTAACATCTTCTGGGTTTAATGATTTGTTCCATACATGGACCTGGGCTATATCTCCTCTGAAATGGGTTGAATTGTCTTGTTTTGAGTATTCATTCGGTGTATGTCCTAACCAAAGTTCTTTTTTATCTAAATACTTTTTTAATAGACCCTTCCATTTATATGGAGAAGGGCTACCATATCCTCCTTTAGAATCAACTTCAGTCCCATTTAAATATAAATGAGATAATCTTGTATCCTGATCAAATACTGCTGTTAACCAGGTCCATTGGTTTTCATAACGTTTAACCCACATATAATTATGTTCATCAAAGTTATTCCAATATGTTAATGTAAGTGCCCGTGAATTATTAAACGACAGACCATAATCATATCCTGGTATAGATATAATTGGGTATTCAACATATGTACTATTATTATTACCTATTAAATATATAGGATTTTTTTCTTGTATTTGGTACCCTCTAACAAGTATGGATATAGTATGGGATTTGTGGTTGAATGACCTTTTTAAAGGGATTTTAGCCCAAGAATCAATACCATTAAATTTTAAATATTTTTGTTTAGGGTTAGGTAACTCTAAATTATTATTAATTGTATACCCCTCTTGGTGACATCTCCAAAATAAATCATCATCTTCCATTCCCCAATCCCAGTATCCATTTGAATATCCATTAGTTTTTTCGACTTGTTCTTTTGAAAATAATACAGCACCACCAAAGTATTCGTGGTATTTTAACTGCCAATCCATTTGCTCTATTTTAGTAGCAATATGTCTAGGGCCTTCAGTTGGGAATGAGTAATCTGCACCACCATCTTCTAGAGGAATCATGTCAATATCATGCCAAACTATATAATCACATCCTTCTTCAAAGGCATGTTTAGCACCTATATTTTTAGTAGCACCTCGATTAAAGAGTTTATCGTCTACTTGATGGACAATATATATTTGAAATTCTATATTTTGGCCTTTAAGGTACTCCCCCAATTTAGGAATAAACTCATGCATATGAGCTTCTCTATTTCTATAAGGTACACAAACTCCTAATTTCATAACTTAACGCTTAAATGGTGATAACCTGCTTCATTATAAATATCAACTAACTTATACTTTAATGTGGATAAACCGTCATTTGTATAGTTAGTTTTTTTAGAATAATACTTATCTAAATATTTTAGTTGATTTTCTCTACTAGACCAACTTACCCAATACCCATCTTTATATCCATTTTCTATATGGGGTAAAACTTTAAATTTTCCTGGTTTTCTAGGGGGTAAGGGAATTGTTTTATCTAATGTTTTTTGAATATGTACCTGTTTGCAATTCTGAATAAAACCATTATTACTATTTTCTATATCAATTAATGAAGTACCTCTAATAATACCCATATCATAATAACCCATGACATTATCACTTATATCTAAATAATTAATAGTAGTTGGACTAGATATTTCTTCTATTTGTTTAGTAGATAGGCAACCTCTAAATATTATAAACTTATCTATTATTCCTTTGAAATAGTTGTTTTTTTCTTCACGTTTTGGATCCCCAACTCCTAAATATAAATATTGTTCCTTTTGGATTGGATAAAAGGCATCATATGTATTTTCCCCAACTTTCTCACCATTAACATACATTTTAACTATAGGAGGTTCATGAGTTGGATTAATATTAATAACACAATTAACTTTACCTTCAGGGTACAATTTATAAGGTAATGATATAGAATCTAGGTTTTTCTTCCAGAATTGGAATGCTAGGTCAAAAAATGAATTTAATGATAATGATGTATCAAACCCGGGGATTGAAAAAATAGAATTTATATCTGTGATATTTTCAGGTGTTCTACTTAATTCGTTAAATTGGAAAGATGTAAATATACTATAATCTCTTCTCCCACTTAATTTATTAGGTATTGCTACATAGCTATCTTTACCATTGAATTCTAAACCTATACCCTCATTACCCCTTTGGATAACTTTTTTTATATCTAAGTTTATTTGATTTTCTCTACATCTTAAAAATAAATCATCATCTTCAAAACCCCACCCAAAATAGTCGTTTGAATACCCGTTAATTTGTTTATATAAATGTAAAGGAAATAAAGTAACACCCCCAAAATAACTATCAAAAGTTGTTCTAGTAGTACCCTCTGGTAAATCTAAATTACCTATTAAATGGTGGGGTTTTTCTTCATAAGAATAATCCGCATTAATGGGTAACATATCTATATCATGGAATACAACATAATCACATTTTAATTCTTCAGCTTTTGTAAAACCTATATTAAGTAATTTACCTCTATTAAATTCTAAGGTATCTACTTGGTCTACTATTATAAGTTCAAAAGGTGTTTTTATATATTCATTAATGTGTTTTTTAAATACAGATAACTGTTTAGGTCTACTCCTGTATGGAACTATTATCCCCAGTTTCTTCATTTAAAAATTTTTCTTTAATAATATGTAAATAATATTCTGCTCTTTCCCCCCAATCGGAGTTAAAATCATTTTTCTCTTCCATGGAATTAGCTATTCTATTGAATGAGGAAGATAATTTTTCTATTGCTGTTACTAATCTATCAGTTTGTAAACCGTCCATAAACTTAAATTTTTATTATATATTTTCTTAGGTGATGCCATTTTGTATAGTTAATATACGAAAAGTCTTTTGATTCTTCAACCATATATTCAAGGTTTTTTATATCTATTTTAAAACCATTTGATTTAATAGCATCATACATTACCTGGTATTCATCTGAGTATGAGGTTGCTGATTTTGTATCTGCTATTTTTTTAATACGTTCTATACAAGTTGAATCCCATTTAAAGTGGTGAACTTGAACAAAACAGTCTAACGTAGGCATTCGTTTTTCATGTCGTTTACCCCAACTATTACCATTTTTAAATAAGGCATAATGCTGTCCTGCTGTTACTTTTTGATGCCCTTTCATTAAAGTAACTTTATTTGGACAAGCACCAGACATTGGGTATCTAAAGAACCCAACATTTGGGAACGCCTCTAGTAAGTTAGTTTCAGGTGTTACAACAGGAAATGTGCCGTCTTTACCAATCCTATCTAAAAATCCCCCAGTAACGAAATCGTATCCGTTACGTTCGCATTCATCGATTATATCACGTACAGGACGTGGATACACTTGTAATTCGTCATCATCAGACACTATCCACCATTCATTTGGTTTTGTTGATTTAACATAGTTATATAAATCAGTTACACGATCCCAATTATATTTTTCTTCAGTAACAACCAAAAAAGGTTTTATACCTAAGGATTTTACTTCATCTAAAATACCATCATCCTCTGATTGGCGATAAACGACTACATAGATTTTATCTACTATATCTTTATAGTGATTAAGCATGTGGGGTAGTAGGTGTGTATTTTCTCCTACTACTGTAACTAAATTAAGCATAACGAAACAGGGTTAATCCGGTGGAACTAGGTTTATCTTTTAAAATACCATTATTAAATAAATCAAAACGTTGGAATTCAGGTCCAATTTCTTCTATAAACTTAGAAGGACCATTAGCAAATTCTGCATGGTGGTCTTGATCACTTATGTCTTTGGTAACTATATAATCATCTGAATATGTTTTATCTGTATCGTGTATTGATATTATCCCGTTGGGTGAAAGTAATTTAGAATATAATTCAAAATCTTGTTTTACATCTTCATAACTATGTCCTGCATCAATATGTAGATAATCTATTTTAATATCTTCTTTTACAAAGAAATTATAATATGCTTTTTCAGTTGTTTCTAATATTATTCTAGGGTAAAAGTTTTTTCTTAAAAATGAATCTTCTTTTGTCCAATCTGTGTTACCCCCTACACCATTTGCAGCGTCTACAATATATGTAACTCCAATATCTCCCCAACTCCATTCATTATTACCTGTAAATATTTCTTGTTCGTGTAAATCACGTCTAGCTTGGGACATAATACGGGGTATAAAACCACCCCCAGAACCTAAACAAACGCATGTTTTAGCCCTCATATATTGTATTAAAGAGTAAATTAATAGACCATCTCCTAAATGGTAATCTGTTGCACCATGTGTCCATCTATAGGAAACAGGATCAGAACCATTATTGGAAATAAAACCTTTTATAAAATCTTTATTTGTTATAGACATTGGATAAGTCTAGACTTTTTATATTAATACAATTGAGTAAACTTTGAAGTTCACTATTATAATCTTCTAAAGGACCATTAATTATTAGTGGTTTAAGAGGACCATAATGGTGATAATATACGTAACTATCTTCTATACTCCAAATACCTTTTGAATGTTTTTTACCCCAATCCCATTTATTGCACTCCCAATTAGTTGAAATTATACTTTGATATTCTATGTTTTCTCTATCCAGTAAATGTCTAAGTAATAGTTGTTCAGCAAATATAAGATACTGTGAATCAGGTACACTCAATTGAGTAAAATCTTCCATCATTTGTAAGCTGGTGGTAGCGTACATATTTAAAAATATTGGATCTGGGAAATATAGAAATGATACATTTAATGAATCTGATTTCCATTTTGGTTTGTAATCTAATTGTCTAATGTATGGATCTACATTATTTGGGTAATATCCTTTACCATTCTCTAAATTAGATACTAATACCTTATCATTTAAATATTGATGCATCGGTTTATATACCAATGTATCATGGTCTAATATAATACAGGGTTCGGTCTGTTCGCTTAATACTTTGACCTTGTTACAAGCCCAGAATATAGACCGATCTATGTTTAATTTGTGTTTATATAATATAAGGGAATCCCATAAGTGAGTTACTTGTAATTCTTCTAATAGACTTTTGGTCATAGAATCACAGTACAAAACACATTCAAATGTTGGGTGGTTTTTCTTCCATAAAGTAACAGAAGATAATAATAACGCAACATTTAATTTAGAATAAAACTTTACATCTTCTTGGATGTTTTCATATACCCAAATTGTTTTCAAAAACTCTTTTTTTAATTTATTTTATACTCCACCACCACCTTCATTACATTGCACATTACTAGCCCAAGAACCAGCTCCAAGGTAGTTCCAAGCATCGGTCCCATCAGAATAATACCCTCCTGAGGCTTCTGTTGTACCTGCACTAGAAGTGTATAAATGACCATTATACCAGCTTGAACCATTGTAATAATAGGTAGAGTTTGATGCGGCACATGATAGTGTTGCGTTTGAACCACCATAACCTAAACTTATAGATGATAATGAAGTTGCACCAAAATGGGCCCAAATATTACTTACATTGGGGGATGTAGATGATTGAGTTAGGGATAAAGAAGTAGTACTTGTTCCTCCTGCTACAAGTTGTGTTCCTCCTCCACCTGTAGATGTATAGAATCCTAGTACGTGGTGTGGATAAGTTGCTGTTGCTGTAATTGTAATATTTCCTTGTGATCCTGCACCCATATCTATATATTTCATATGGTTGCTTGTACCTACAGATTGGGCACCACTAGGTGCACCAGTATAACCTGAGATTGTATAAGTTCCCCCTGCGCCCGATGCTTTTGAAGCGTTAACTACAGTATCTAATAATATAGCGTTATTAATAAATGAGAGCACACTAATAGGGTTACTAATGGATGGGTTATTACTTGGGATCACTCTATCAAAACAAGTTTCTAGACTGGTACTTTCAAGTTTAGTAACGATGGAAGCAACTCCACTCATAGTATGTAATCCCATTATGCTTTTTTTATTTGGAGGTTAGGTATAATACTTTTTAATTCTTCTGTTAATATTTTATATGCAAAAGATAAGGGTTTGTTCATTAAACTCCAATCAATTTCGTTTTTTACTCCTTCACCAATTTTAGTCTTTTCTTTAATTTTTTTCTCTGTTGTTCTTAACAGTTCAACTTCATTTCCCTCTTTATCAAAAGACACATAAGGTGTTGTAACTTCTTTAATTACTTCTTTAGTGTCAAAAATTGGGGTTTTTATAGGTTTTGAAAAATTAGCTTTTAAATTTTGAGGTAAAGATACTTCAATCCATTCTTTATCTTTTAAATATAATACTGAATGTGGTGTAAATTTAGCATCATTAGATATACTTAAAATATTTGCAATGTCTTCTGTGTATTTAGGTAATGATTCCTTTACATATTCCTCATTTGTATAATATGAAATTGCAAAGGATATTTGACCCGTATTTTTTCTAACAGTATAACTTTCAATACTAACATAAGCACAGTCTGTAGAGCCTATGTTAGTTTCTAGTTCTGTTTTTATTATTAAACCCATTATTTATTTTTTAGGATTTCAATCTCTTTAAATAATTCTTTAACTGCTTCAATTAATACACCTGTGATTTGAGCATAATTAACAGATTTCATTCCTTCGTTATCTGTAGCTACTAATTCAGGTAGAATTTCTTCTAATTCTTGTGCTATAACACCTATACTCCTTTTTTCATCAGCAATACGTGTAAATTCTACACCTCGTAGATTATTAACTTTACCTAAAGCATTGTCAATTGTATTAACATCTTTCTTAGTTCTAGCATCCGAAGTAATGTTTACAGTTGTAAATTGTGGTGAGGAAGTTGTACCAACATACTGGTTCATTGCCGTAGCATAAGTATTTGATGTACCTGATGGACCTGCTGGGCCTGGAGGACCATTTGGGCCTGCTACAGTTGAATTTG
>TARA_B110000902_G_scaffold81185_1_pt1 | contig 15665 bp, 12 predicted proteins | sample TARA_B110000902 | Tara Oceans TARA_B110000902 (sample SAMEA4398009) | marine metagenome | biome: Polar Biome; feature: [SRF] surface water layer (ENVO:00010504); material: water (ENVO:00002006), including particulate matter (ENVO:01000060) such as... | depth 5 m | reverse complement strand
AAATGGATCGAGATGATACACAGGGGTTAATAGCAGTTTAAACCCGCATAAATATGGCAACCTCAGAGGGATTAAATAATGATCAATATTGTTTGGTCAAAAAATAATCCCTCCGTCCCTTTTGCGTTTTAACAATCGCTAAATGCGAATGCATTTTGAACGCCGCAGGACTTGTTGGCCTGCTTATGGATTTTAACAATCCCAGAACGCAGAGCGTTATCAAGACTAGGCGGGCCTTTTATAGGCCTTTTATAGGCCTTTTATAGGCCTTTTATTGCGTAAAAAGGTCAGAGGCAGAGTAAAAAACGGGAATAACTTTTCATAATGTATGGGCATTAGTCGCTGACACAGATCCATGAGTTTGGCGTCGCTGCCGACTAAAATTCGACTGCGGTTTTTCAATACCCCATCGAGCATAATCTGTGCAGCGCGGCTGGGATGCATGCCATTTTGCTGAAAGAAGTCGGCCATTGCTTCCTGGTCATCTCCTATACCTGCTAGTTTGCCCATAAGGCGCTGAAATGCGTTGGCGGATTCCTCGCTCTTATTGATTCGCGCATTGCCGAGGATATTGGTGCCTATATGGCCGGGATGCACGCAATGTATTTGCACAGAGCTGCCTTTTAGCTCTTTGACAAGGCTTTCGGTAAAGCCCCGTACGGCAAATTTTGCGGTGTGATAAACCGACTGCCGTTCAACCACAATCATGCCAAAAATAGAGGAGGTGTTGATCAGGGCTGCCTCGGGTCGTTGCTTCAGATGAGGTAAGAAGGCGCGACTGGAATTGATAACCCCTTGCAGGTTGATATTCATTACCCAGTCCCAATCTGTCTCCGACATGTCTTCAAAAGTTGAATCAACGGTCACCCCGGCGTTGTTGAAAACAAGATCAACATGCCCATGTTGGGCAATAACCTGTTCAGGCAATGCTTCAAGCGCTGCTTTGTCGGCAACATCAAGTACATGGCTAGATACTTTGACAGGGTAGTCTTGGAGCATCGCAGTGGTTTCTGCGAGCGCTATTTCATTGATTTCACAGGCGGCTATATTGGCGCCAGATTTTGCCAGTAGTATGGCGAGGTAGCGGCCTATGCCTGAGCCAGCGCCGGTGATTACTGCGACTTTGTTGGAAAAAGTTTTCATTAAAATTGGCCCGTTGGTCATTTTTTATTATTGTCTACGGCTTGAGGTTGCGCAGTACTGATAGAACAGTACCACCTATAAAGGGGACGGAGGGATTAAATAATGATCCATGTTGTTTGGTCAAAAAATAATCTCTCCGTGCCCCCTTTAGATGCTTTAGACCCCTTAGAGCCTTTAGTGTTATTGAGGCATTACCTGGCCTTGGCCATATTTCTTATAAGTCGCTTCAAGCTTGGTAGGCAGTATATTAACCTTACTCAGGTCACCATTGATATGCGGTAATGCCAGCACGCGCTTGTCCATGACTTTGAACCACAACCAGGGAATATAGGCGAGTAGATACATGCCGTAGTAGCCATTGGGCAGTTCGGGGATATCATCAAAGTTACGCAAGCTCTGATAGCGGCGAATAGGGTTAGCATGATGGTCTGAATGACGTTGTAGATGAAACAGCGCGAGGTTGCTCATAATATAATTGGCATTCCAAGAATGATGTGGCTGGCAGCGCTCGAAGCGACCATTTTCATTTTTTTGGCGGAGCAATCCATAGTGCTCAATATAGTTGGCTGACGTCAGCTGATACCAGGCCCAGAAATTATGCACCGCCAGAAATGGCAGCATAATCCAGCCGAACAAATAGATCAGTGTGCCCTGCAATACGAGGCTTATAAGGTATGACTGCAAAATATCATTGTGCACAGACCAAGTGGCTTTGCCCTGTTTATTGAGACGGGTCTTTTCGAGGTTCCAACCGCGTACAAAGGTGCCGGGAATTTCACGCAGGGCAAAGGCATAGATATTTTCACCCAGTTTCGAGCTGGCTGGGTCATCAGGTGTCGCCACCAGTACGTGGTGGCCGCGATTGTGCTCGACACAAAAATGCCCATAGACGGGAACCGCCAGTACTATTTTGGCCAGCAGCTGCTCGATGGCAGTTTGCTTGTGGCCCAGTTCATGGGCGGTGTTAATACCCAGGCCGCTGTAGCCGCCGGCAATAATCGCCATAACCAACACTGTCCAGGGGCTCAGGTCGTTGGTGCCCACCACATAGGCCATCACACCGAGTACGGCAAAATGCAGGGGAACTGTGAGCATGGTTAGAATACGATAATACCTGTCAGACTCTAACTGAGGCACAAGTTCTTCCGGGGGATTGTTGTTGTCGCTGCCGATAAGGTAATCGAGAAGGGGAAAAATCAGATAGTTAACGGCCAGGGGCAGGGCAAGGGTCCACTGGATGCCGGTCTGATAAAAAATAGCCAGACCCATCAGAGGGAATGCAGGCATTAGCATTGATATCAGCCATAGGTAACGTTTTTTATCGGTGTAGCTAATTAAGCCTTTGTCTGGGTGCTCTAAGGTATAAGTTGTCATTGTGATCGCCTTCCATATTGTTTTCGGAAATTCTGTTTTGAAGATTGTAATTGACATTCAGCTATTTAAGGGTGTCAAATACAGTCAATCAGAAAGTCATTTACCGTCAACTTTATGGCTTGCCTATGTGTTTTTGATGGCTTTTTGACGGCTTTTTGATGGTATTTTAGCCACGGTTTTGAGGCGTTTATGATTTCTTTTGTGTTGCCTGTATTGATAGATCTGCTTGCGGAGCAGGGTATTTCTAAGACTCAACTGCTTAAAAATACTGGCTTGGAAGGCTTCGATTTGAGCACAGCACAGTTTTTTAGTGCCGAGCAAGCGGATGAGATTTGCAGCAAAGCGGTTGCGCTTACCGGTGACAGGTTACTGGGTATTAAGCTGGGTGTGAGATTGGATATGGTCTCCTTAGGGATCTTGGGTTATGCCCTGATGACCAGTGCCACAGTGGATGATGTACTCAAGTTGTTGGTGCGTTATAAGCGTGCACTGCTGCCGAGCATGCGTATTGAGCTAATACACGGCGAAGGATCTGTGGAATTGCGTAGCGCCGCACCACATCTACCTCAAGCATTAGAGCAGTTTTATAAAGACGCGCTCTATGCTGGCCTAGTCACTAATTTAAATTTGCTCACCGATAACCACGCGGCAGCAGCAATTCTTGAGCTGAACTACGGCCAGCCAGAAGATAAAGCGTTTTACGAGTCGGTATTTGGTTCAAAGATTCTGTTTAACTCCAGTCGTTGTGGGCTGACCTTTGATGCTGAGTGCCTGGCGGTGACTATATCCACATCTGACGCGGTTGCTCAGGATGTGTTTCGCCGTGAATGCGATCGCATTTTAGCCAGCGATAGTTATTCTGGTGCGGTGAGTGACCGGGTCAAGCAGTTGCTGTTATTGTCGCGCTCAGAATTTCCAACAGCTGCAGCTGTGGCGCAGCAGATGTATATGAGTGAAAGTACCTTACAGCGCCGACTGGCGAAGGAGGGAAGTCGCTTCCAGCAGCTACTGGACCAGGTGAGGTATCGGCTAGCCCTTGAGTATTTAGCGGGTACCGATTTGCCGGCATCAGAAATTGCCGCCTTGCTGGGCTTTAATAATTCAGCTAATTTTCGTCGTTCATTTAAACGTTGGTCAGGAACCACTCCTGCGCACATTCGGCAGGCTCAGCGCGAGTTAATCCCCGCGGCGGTTTAACGCCTCCGGTCCCGTTACGCCGCCAATGAAGTCTAGGCTTATGGGTTTTTAGGCGTAGCAAGGCGACTAACTAAAGGTGTCGTCCAAATAGCTATGGAATGGCTCAGCGAAGGCAATGGCGTTTTTCTTCCAAAATACACTGTAGCCGAGCTTTTTTTTATCTCATGGTCGTAGTATGCCGAGGCCCCACTCCACAATTCAGGGGGAATTGACCCGTCTATATTTTGACAGTAGAGGTATTCCAAGGCATTGAATTGCATTAAGTGAAAATTGTCGCAAATCACTAAGTCTGCCTGCTTAAGGTCGCTGTCATCAATGTCACATCGGCTGATCAGGCTGCTTAGCTGGGGGTTTTCGATGATCATAGCTGCAGGGGCCCGTACCAGCGTCAGACCATTGTAATGGGCCTGGCTGCGTAAAAACCAGTTGCTATCAGCCACCTGAATTGACAGGTATGAGATAGAGATAATAATCGCGATACCACCAATGATTTCGGCAATGTGCGCCAGCACTTGAAGGGAGACTGTTCGGCTTTATTCGGCTTTGTTTGCATTGGGACACCCTGTGTAGGCTAGCTGTGTCTCTTCTGACATTGGCTAGGGTGCTGAATGGCTTTGAGTATAAACAGCTTTCTGAGTATACAGACACAAGAAAAACAGCTCGGTATCTCTACCGCAACTATTTAAATGAAAAAAAATGCATCCATGAGTGAACTTCTCATCAGACAGGTGTCTTACTTTAAGTGCATGATTCTTCCCCCGAGAAAATACACGTTTATGTCCCCCTCGAAAAAGCCCTGTTAATTCAGGGCTTTTTTTATATTTGAGAATTGGCACTCCTATAAAAGTGCGCTTTTGAGATGTCTGTAAGGCAACGGTAGCCTTTTTAATCTCTCCCGCTCTGCTTCATTCGAGAGCTTTTAGGGCCGATTATTGTCTTTATGACAATAAAGATACCCATATGCCCGCCTTTATCCCAGTCTTAAACAGAGTAATAATAGCCGCTCTTGTGATGACTCCTTTGCGCCCGCGCCTAGTGAATAGCATTAATAAAAACAACAATAGCTGAAAGATGAAACCTAACCGGTTTCAGCCTAGGAGAAAGCAATGCCCGCGAGCAATAATCCGATGATCAAATTTCTAACCCGAATTTCAAAAATTGAAGCGTCGGAGGCAAAAGCCGTCGTCAGCTCTTTTTTGTTTGTGGTGGTGTTGATGTCTGCCTACTACATTCTACGGCCGGTGCGCGATGCCATGGCCAGTGACTGGACCGATGCCGAGGTAAGTTGGCTGTGGACGCTTAACTTTTTTATCAGCACCGCGGTGGTTGCGGTCTATGGCATAGCGGTTTCACGGTTTCGCTTCCGGCTTTTGGTGCCGGCGATGTACGCTATTTTTGCCCTGACCTTTGTGGTGTTTTATCTGTTGGCGTCAAATTCTGTGGATCGCACCTTAATCGATAAATCTTTTTATGTGTGGGTCAGTGTCTTTAGCCTGTTCCATATCTCAGTGTTTTGGAGCTTTATGTCGGACCTGTTTAGTAAAGAACAGGCCGGCAGACTGTTTAGCATTATTGCCGCAGGTGCCAGTGTCGGCGGTCTTATCGGCCCCTCTATCCCCTCATTTTTCTCGGCATCCCTAGGTACCGATAATCTTATGTTGATCGCTAGTCTGATGCTGCTGGTGCCTATACCGATTATCTTTTATTTGCAGTCGCTGAAATCATCGGAGCTGGGTAATCAAGAGCTGGAACTGAAAACGCCCACCGGAGCCATTGGCGGCAATCCTTTTGCCGGCTTCAAGATGTTTTTCTCAAACCCCTATTTACTCGCCATTGGCCTGTTTATTTTTCTCTATACCGGCATCAGCTCCTTTGTCTATTTCGAGTTAAAGAATTTGCTCAGCGAATTGAGCCGCCCAGAGCGCACCGCGGTGTGGGCGCAAATGGATCTGGCGGTGAATATCCTGTCCATCGCCACGGGCTTGTTTGCTACGAGTCGGATTGTCAGTAGATTTGGTATGCCCACTACTATCGCACTGGTTCCAGTAATGATCTGTATCGGCTTGCTGGTGCTGGCGGTTTCACCCTTTTTAGGGGCAGTCGTGGCCTTGCAGGTCATCCGCCGCGCCGGCAACTACGCGGTTACTCGGCCTGCCCGGGAAATGTTATTTACCCGGGTTGACCGGGAAACGCGCTTTAAAGCCAAGCCGGTAATCGATATTGTCGCCTACCGTGGTGGTGATATGCTGATGGCCTGGTTGTTTACCGGGTTGACCCAGGGCCTAGGTCTTGGTTTAGCGGCTGTGGCCATAGTGGGTGCCGGCATCGCCGCGCTCTGGTCACTGGTGGGCATCTATCTGGGTCGCTGGTTTGAACGGGATGAGAGCGTCTCAGTAGACGAGGTGAAAGAAACCATCACTATGACGTCGGGCAGTACCAGCGCATAAACATTATCAACAGGCGGTAATGCCAATTAATCGGTATTACGTTTAGTAAACTATAAAAAGGTAACGGATCAAGATCATGAAAAATTTCTCTATTATTACAGTTTTGGCGCTTTTTTTAGGCTCTACATCACTGGTTGTTGCAGCTCAGGGGCAAGAGGAGCAGGGCAGCTTGAAATACGTCGAATTTAGTCAGATGGGCAATCCTGCTGAGGTGCTCGAAGTAAAATACCATAGCTCCCAGGCGCTAAAAGCCGGTGAAGTCAGAGTCGGCGTATTGGCGGCACCGATTAACCCATCAGACCTGTTGCAGATTGCCGGCAAGTATGGCGTCGATCCGGTATTGCCTTCGAACCCCGGCAGCGAAGGTGTTGGCCGAGTGTTGGAAGTGTCTCCAGAAGTGCAGCATTTGGTAGTGGGCCAAATGGTACTGCTTGCTAGTGGTAGCACTTGGCGCGAAGAAATAGTCGCTCCAGCAGCAGGCTTTCTTGCTCTGCCGGATCTGGGTCCAGTGGGTCCTGAGGTGATTGAACAGTTGGCCATGTCAGCGGTTAACCCCCTGACTGCATTGCTCATGCTGAACAGTTTTACCGACCTTAAAGAGGGGCAGTGGATTGTTCAGAGCGCGGCCAATTCAGCGGTGGGCGGCTATGTGATTCAACTGGCAAAGCAGCGTGGCATCAAGACCGTCAATGTTGTGCGTCGCGAAGGCCTGGCCGAGGACCTTATGGCCAAGGGTGCGGATGTAGTATTGATTGATGGACCGGATCTCGCTGCACAGATCGCTCTTGCAACAGACAATGCGCCGATTGTTCTAGCTCTGGATCCGGTCGGTGGTGAGACCTACACGCGACTGGCCGATAGCCTTGGCTATGGCGGCACTCTGGTGGCCTATGGTGTGCTTTCGGGACAGCCTGCAACCCTGAATACCGGCAAGATTATTTTTAACGATATTAGCCTGCGTGGCTTTTGGCTTTATAAGTGGTACCAGACTGCTGATATGAAAACGAAGCAGGCGGCTTTTGGACAGGTTATTCCGCTGGTTGCCCAGGGTATTTTAAAGGCCAATGTTGACTCGCGCTTTACTGTTGATCAGATCAAACAAGCGGTCTCTCGTGCTGCTGAGCGTGGAAGAGAAGGCAAGGTGCTGATTGTGCCAAAGGCGCTCTAATGCTCTTTTTTGGAGGCTAAATAGCCTCTTATAATAAGGTTTAAGCGTTTTGAATGGGGTATTCAGCAGTCTGGCTGAGTATCCCATTTTTCTTTTTTGGTACGGGGGAGGCTACTTGAGCCTCAGCTGGTTGAAAAACGTGCGACCAAAAAATCCACCGCGACTTTCACTTTCGGCATCAGATACTGCTGCTTTTGATAGAGCAGGTATATCGCCAGATCCGGGTTTTGACTGACTCTCAGTGTTGGCTCGATAAACAATTCCTGCAATTCACCGCTGTCTAAATAGCCCTGCACCGACCATCTGGGTGCCATTGTAATTCCACGTCCAGCAATGGCCTGTTGACCCAACCAGTTGCCATTATTAGAGATGGCGAGGGGAACGGCTGAAACATCCAACCACTGACCATCCAATTTGCAGAGCCAGGGGCTGGGTCCGGCTGGTGTGCGGAAAAATAACCCCTGATGTTGTTTTAATTCAGTGGCCTTTATCGGTGTACCCATGGCGGCTAAATAGCTGGCTGCTGCCACCGGTATAAACTCGTTCTCCATTAGGCGCACTGCCTGTACCCGCTCATTGGGTGCATAGCCGCCGCGGATGGCAATATCGACATCGTCACGCGACAATGTCGATAGCTCATCGCTGAGACTGACATCCAAAATAATCTCTGGGTAGAGGGTTTTAAATTCTTCCAGTAGGGGTAGCAGCAGGCGCTCACCAAAACTGACCATAGCGCTGATGCGCAGAAACCCTGTGGGCTTAGCCTGATAGCTGCGCACGGTTTCATCACTTTGCTCTAGCTGGGCGAGAATTTCCTGTACCTGCTTAAAGTACAGCTGACCAATCTCAGTTACCTGAACCACTCGAGTGCTGCGTTTTAGTAGGTTCGCACCGAGGGTTTTTTCAAGGTCGGCAATGCGTCTAGAAAGGGAAGAGGGGGGTACTGAAAAGGCTTCGGCGGCCCGGGTAAAGCTGCCGGTTTCGACAACCTTAATGAAATATCTCAGTGCTCTTAGCTGGTCCATGTTGAGATATTCCTCTAGCTCTGCGGCTATTGTTGTCGTAAAGACAATAGAATAGCGCACTTGAGCCTGTATACCTATCCGATAAGTAGAGGAATAGGTAGGGGAATAGACAGCGGAATAGATAGCGGAATAGATAGAGCAATAAATTGCTGCTGAGCCATGGCCTTGTGAGAAATTGTTGAGCGCTCAACAGAGCTGGGTACAGAGGATAGTTAGTGGTCTTTCTTTTTACGCACTATGGTGGTTTCAACATTGCCAGCTTCAAGGCGCTTATCGATTTCTTCCAAGGAGAGGTAATCCAAGTCCCAGTGATTGCAGATATCGTTTCTGTAGCGGGTACGGTTTTTATCGGTAGAGTCTGATTTCTTCCGGTTGAAGTATTTGAGTAAACGATCGCTTATTGACATAGGGTTTATACTGCGGGATTTAACAATTGGATTGAATTGTGTCTGCAGCGGCGCTTACAAGACTTAAGAGTACACCCTGTGTCGAGTTTAGATTCCCTGTCTAAAGGTCGGTAACATCCTTCCAAACACTGTCTGCGGTATATTCTACCGACAGGACAAACTCATATGCCGTCCAGCTTTCAATCATGCTCAATAGATAGCGTCCATCAAGCTTTTTGTATAAGTGATACTGTTGACCAACGCGGGGAACGAAGTTGTAAGAGGCGTTGTATATAAGCTCGTTTAATGCCGCAAGGCTTTTTATCGCCTCATATTGTCTGTTTAGTAGCTCAACGGCATTCTCAAAATAGTTCTTGGTTAGTGAACCGCGCTCTGAAAGGAAAAGGGCAGTATCAGGCAAGACTATAGGGGGGGAGCTTGATGTTGTCCCGTAGGGCAGCAGTGCTTTTTTCAAATTAGTCATAACAAATACCTTGGGCGACAGAATCTGCACTGATTACGCACTTAGGCAGAGCTTTGGACCATTATAAGTTGAAAGGCAAAATCTCTGCAGACCAAGCACGCCTATACGCATCCTTTAGATTACTTCTGTATTATGTTGGCATCGTAATATGATGACGACCGCCATGAAAAAAACACCCAATCCCATGCGCTACCACGCTGACTTTGATCAGCGGGTAGTGATCTATCCCGATGACTATCGCTGGCTGCCATCTCCTCTGCCGGGGGTAGAGCGGATGATGCTAGACCGCATCGGCGACGAAGTGGCTCGTGCCACTTCGATTGTTCGCTACGCGCCGAACAGCACTTTTTCGCCCCACACTCATGGCGGCGGTGAAGAGTTTTTTGTTCTCGAAGGAGTATTTGCCGACGAGCATTATGTCTACCCAAAAGGCAGCTATGTGCGCAATCCCATCGGCTCCTCTGATACACCCAAAGTGGGTGTTGAGGGGGCGCTTATTTTTGTCAAACTGCATCAGTTTTCTCTGGAGGATACGCAGCATAAAATAATAGATACCAGCACCGCTCAGTGGTTTCAGGGAATGGTTGAGGGATTGTCAGTGATGCCATTGCATGAGTTTCAAACCGAGCACGCCGCATTGGTCAAATGGCAGCCGAATACCCGCTTTAATCGCCATCAACATTGGGGTGGCGAAGAGATACTGGTACTTGAAGGGACCTTTTATGACGAGCAGGGCACCTATCCGAAGGGTACTTGGCTGCGCAGCCCGCACCTAAGTCAACATAGCCCTTACACCAAAGATGATGGTGCGCTGATCTATGTCAAAACCGGGCATCTAGGCGGAGTTAAATTATAGTCCCTTAGTGCGAAATAGCCTGTATATAGAGTCTATACTGCCATTTAAAATTTTTGTATTTGGATAGATTTTTCGTTGCTCTCGGTGATCTGAATAAGTGTAACGGGATGCAGGTGGATGGCGCCTACGGTTATTTTATTACCGGCAATTACCCTTATATTATGGGCTGCCTAAAATGACAGATGGACCCCAGTTTTAATTGACGAAGAGTGTCTCTGGGGCTATCTGTTCAAAGCAGTCGAGCAAGATGTAGCGGGTTTAGCCAACGACAGTGCGGTGCAATACGCGCTCATATCCCTGATAACCGCCATTGGCTTTATGCAGCAGTGAGCGGTTGTCCCACATCACTAACATGCCAGCCTTCCAGTGATGGGTATATTGAAATTCTTCACGGGTCTGCCAGAGGTATAAGTCTCCGAGCAGTGCCACGGACTCTTCGTCGTTCAGACCTTCGATGCCGATAATATAACCGAAGCAGCCATAGAGGCACTTTTCACCGGTCTCTGGGTGCTCGCGTATAAGCGGATGCGGTTGCACTGCATAGGCAGAGTCGGAGCAGTTTATGGTAAACCCGCGCTCGGCATCTTTTTCCTGATCCCCATAGGCCCCGTCTGGCGCATAAGCTTTTTGTGCCGAGTGTAGGGCAACCTTATTGCGAATACGCTTGAGTAAGTGTTCGGGCATAGCGGCAAGCGCACGGTGCTGGTTGATAAAACTGGTGTGACCGCCATGGGGAGGAATAGTAATGCCATAGAGAATGGTTGCAGCCGGCGGCGTTTCACCAAAGCTCCAGTCGGTGTGCCAGGCTTCGGCGAAGATGGGAGTTTGCTCATCGGCGGTGCGGCGCAGTTGAATAATGTTTTTGCGATCTTTTAAAGGGGCTATGTAGGGGTCGCCGGCAAATTCGCCGAAGTACTGGCTAAAGCGTTCGAGGTCATCGTCGTTAATGTTTTGCTCGGGAAAGCAGACCACATGATGCTCGAGCCAGGCTGCGCGAATTTGCTCGACGGTTGCGCTTTCTAGTGGCTGGGATAGGTCTAGGCCTTCTATATTAGCGCCGCAGGCCTGTCCTGAAGCTATTACTGTCAATGTCATTAGATACTCCCCGATAATTTTTTATAGGCCTAAAAAAGCCCCCAACGTTAGAGGCTGTTTAGTTATCGACGGAAAGTTAACCTAACCAATTACTCATCAATTGCAGCCAAGTTGTTGCGCTCATTTATGGCTTTCAGAGCCCAATAGCGGTTTTGCTCTTGTATGGCGCTTGGCTGCACAACTGAAATGGTAATCTGACTGTTACTTTCACCGCCGAACCAACTAGGGCCATTTGTTTTTTGAGTCTCGATTGTGGCATAGCGGCCGTCTTTGGTATAGGTCAATACAATCTCTTCGGCAACTGTGGAAGAAATTAGAGTCCACCCGGTCAGTGTCATGGTCAGGAGTAGCAGTGTTATTATTTTCATATGATCATCCTCTAAGACTTTTTATCGGACTCCATCCTAATCGTAAAATATGAATAGTTGCGGCGCATAATAGGTCTTGCTTTAGGGATGGCGGGTTAGGCTAGAATGGCAGCATTATTATAATAATCAGTGGCAGGCTAATCAATTGACCACTCTGGGGGCGCTATCAATACAACGGACTTGAGTGCAACGCTGCTAAGTTGCATTTTCTTTATGCTGCTGGTGGCTTGGATCTCCTATCGCAAGAGTAGAGGCGAAGTGGCTACCCGCGACGGCTATTTTCTTGCGGGTCGTGGCTTAACCGCGGTATTTATTGCTGGCTCACTGCTGCTGACCAATCTCTCTGCGGAACAGCTGATCGGCCTCAATGGCTCGGCCTATGGCTTTAACCTCAGCAGTATGGCCTGGGAAGTCACTGCCGCGATCGCCACTATCTGCATGGCGTTTATCTTTCTGCCGCGCTATCTGGCCGGTGCCTTTTCAACCCTGCCCGAGTTTCTAAACAGCCGTTTTGATGACGATGTACGACGTCTAACGGTCCTGCTCTTTATGCTCGGATACGGCTTGGTGACGATTCCCTCGGTGCTCTACTCAGGCTCTATCGCGGTGCTGCGCCTGTTTGATGTGCCAGAGCTGTTTAATCTGCCCTACAGTCAGGCGCTGACCTTGACTATTGTGCTAATCGGTAGCACTGGCGCGCTCTATGCCGTGTTTGGCGGCCTTAAGGCGGTCGCCGTGTCAGATACCTTAAATGGTATTGGGCTGCTGCTAATCGGCCTAGCGGTGCCAGTACTGGGACTCTCTGTCCTGGGCAATGGCAGTGTTGGTGAGGGTCTGCATATAGTGGCGAACACCCACACCGAGAAGCTCAATGCGATTGGTGGACCGAGCGATCCAACACCCTTCGGAACGCTGTTTACCGGGATGATCTTTGCCAATCTGTTCTATTGGTGTACCAACCAATATGTTATTCAGCGCACCCTGGCGGCGAAGAATCTGGCCGAAGGTCAGAAGGGCGTGCTGTTCTCTGGGTTCTTTAAAGTCCTGGTGCCGTTTATGATGATGATTCCCGGGGTGATTGCCTATCATCTCTATGGTCCAGTGGGCTCAGAAGGCGGCCTGCCTTCAATTGATCTGGCCTACCCGCAACTGATTCGCGATGTGCTGCCGACCTATGCCATGGGCTTCTTTTTGGCGGTTCTGCTGGGTGCGGTATTTAGCTCGTTTAATTCTCTGTTAAATAGCGCGGCGACACTGTTCTGCTTGGATATTTACCTACCGTTAAAAGAGCGGCAGGGTGCTCCAGCAGTGGCGGATAAACAGCTGGTCAAGGTTGCCAAGCGGGCGTCGGTGGTGATTGCGCTGTTCTCCTTTGTGGTGGCGCCAATGCTACAATTTGCCCCCGAGGGGCTGTGGCAGATTATTCGTATATTCACCGGTTTTTATAATATTCCGGTGATCACTATTGTGATTGTCGGCTTATTTACCCATCGTGTGCCGGCCCTGGCGGCGAAACTGGTAATTGTTTTTCATGTGATTGCCTATGGGCTGTTGAAGTTTGTTTTCGACGACTGGGTGACGATTCACTTCCTGCACCTTTATGGGATCCTATTTGTTATTGAAGTGGCGATGATGCTGGTGATTGGCCGGCTTTACCCCCGCCCTGAGGCCTGGACTTTTAAGCGCAGTGACAAAATAGACTTACAGAGCTGGCGCTATGCCGTGCCCTGTGCGGTGACCTTGGCTTCATCAGTGGTGGGGCTGTATCTGTTATTTTCGCCGATCGGTTTGGTGGATGGCTTAACTATGGCATTTTGGCCACTGATACTGGCACTGCTTAGCGTTAATATACTGGTCTGGTTGCATGCTGCCAGACAGAAATTCGCGATAATACAATAATAAGTGCGGACGCCAGATTGAATAATTCTAAAGCACCATCCATACCCAGCAAATCAATAGCCAAGAAACCTCGGTTACGTTTCTTTGAAGACGCGGCGGGTCAGCAACATATTGCTCAGGGCGATCAGTATCTCTATCGACGTCCAGTGGCCAACCATAATCTGGTGGTGATTGGCACTGGCACTATAGGTCAAGAGCATATGCGTGTTGCGACGCTGCTCGGGCGCGCACAAATCCATGGCATTTACGACACCCAAGAACAGAGTATGGATATTGCCGAGGCTAACTTTTCCCGTTACTCGGATAAGTCACTGGTACGCTACCCTGACTTAGAATCCGCCTGTAATGATACGGCTGTGGATGCGCTATTTATCTGCACGCCCAACTATACCCACTTCGCGATACTGCAAACCGCGATCAAGTCGGGCAAGGCAATCTTTTTAGAAAAGCCTATGGCTACGGACCTGCAAGATGCCGCGGCCACCGAGGCAATGGCGCGAGCCTACTCCTCGTTTATCCAGATCGGTTTGCAATACCGCTACAAGGCCCAGTATGTGGAGGCCTTTCATGAAGCGTTGAGCAGAGGGTCTCTGGGTGAAATCAAAACCATTAGTCTGAGTGAATACCGGCCACCGTTTTTGGATAAGGTAGGTCAGTGGAATAAATTTAATCTCACCAGCGGTGGCACATTGGTAGAAAAATGCTGCCATTATTTTGATCTGATTAATTTGCTCGCTCAGTCCAAGCCGGTAAAGGTCTATGCCAGCGGTGGGCAGGCAGTGAACTTTGTCGACTTCGAACGGGATGGTAAGGCGTCGGATATTGATGATCACGCCTTTGTGGTAATCGATTATGCCAACGGTACTCGGGCCAATTTCACCCTCAATATGTTTTGCCATGACTTTAGCGAAGAGCTAGTTGTCAGTGGCGACCGCGGTCGCTTGACGGCCAAGGAAGTATTTAACTTTCATCAGCAGCAGGGCTCTAAATCTACACTGGTGATCGAAGCCGGTGAGCTGGGGCCATCCAAAACCATGGATGTGACTTACCCTGCTCTGATAGAACAGAGCGGCCATCATGGCGCCACGTATTATGAGCATATCGCGTTTATTGATCAGCTCGAGGGAACCTCCGTTTCGGCAGCGACACCACTGCAGGGACTCTGGTCAATGATTGTTGCCAGTGCGGCGCAGGCGTCTATGGCCAGTGGTGGGGCAGTGGATATTAATCAATTTATGGCGGCCAATGGCTTAGCCCATTACTTAAACGATTAGGAATATTATGTCTCAAGCTATTAAAGCGCCGGTTATTAAAGTCTCGGCGAAGTCTATGCCCGCGGTGGGTCTGGGTCTGTGGAAGATCGATCAGGACAGTGCTGCAGATGCAGTCTATGAAGCCATCAAGGTTGGCTATCGCCACCTCGACAGCGCCGCGGATTATGGCAACGAGCGGCAGGTTGGCGAGGGCATCGGCAGGGCTATAGCTGATGGCCTCTGCAGTCGCGAAGAGCTCTGGGTAACCAGCAAGCTGTGGAATACCTATCACCGTGCAGAACATGTTGAAGCGGCCTGTCGCCGATCAATGGATGATTTGGGATTGGATTACATCGATCTCTATTTGGTGCACTTTCCGATTGCCCTGCGCTATGTGGATTTTAATCATCGCTACCCCGCTGAGTGGATATTTGATCCCAGCGCCGAGAGTCCGGGTATGGAGCTTGACCAGGTGCCGCTGAGCGAAACCTGGGGGGCTATGGAACAGCTGGTGGAAAATGGTTTAGTTCGCCAAATTGGCGTCTGTAATTACAGCTCGGGTCTGTTGCATGATTTGATGAGCTACGCACGAATCAAGCCCGCCATGCTACAGATTGAATCGCACCCTTACCTTACTCAGGAAGCCTTATTGCGCACCGCGCGATCTTACAATATGGCGGTCACAGCGTTCTCGCCGCTGGGTTCTCTGTCCTATGTTGCGCTGAATATGGCCAGCGCCAATGACACAGTATTAACTGATCCAGCGGTATTGGCAGCGGCCCAGCGGAATGCGGTCACGGCGGCTCAGGTAGTGTTGCGCTGGGGTATTCAGCGGGGCACGGCGGTGATTCCTAAAACCAGCAATCCTCAGCGCCTAATTGAAAATTTGACCCTCACTGAATTCACTCTGAATGATGATGAGGTGGAGGCTATTTCGAGGCTCAATCAGAACCGCCGCTTCAATGATCCG
>TARA_B110000902_G_scaffold214695_1_pt1 | contig 15668 bp, 15 predicted proteins | sample TARA_B110000902 | Tara Oceans TARA_B110000902 (sample SAMEA4398009) | marine metagenome | biome: Polar Biome; feature: [SRF] surface water layer (ENVO:00010504); material: water (ENVO:00002006), including particulate matter (ENVO:01000060) such as... | depth 5 m | reverse complement strand
GAAAAACTTTACTGTTCCTTTACTCATAATAGTGTAATTAAATTTATAATATTTTTGCAAATATAGAATCTTTTATTAGATAAACAACTATATAACATCTTATTTTTAAATAAATTAAAAAAATGTACACTGTGTTGGGTGGATTAATTCCATTGATATCTTTTTAAAAATTGATTATATAGCAATAAAACTATTATAATTTATCCCCATTCCAAGCTTCAAATGATTTTACAATTTTACCTTCATCATTAAATCGATGGTTCAACATTACTGGAATTGTAATCGATTTAGTATCTGATTTACGCACAACCGTTAATCGCCACCAAGACTGTACAAGTCCTTTTTGAGAATCAAATTCATAGTATTTTATCCACTTATTGTCTAAACTCTCAATGGTATAATTATTTAAAAAATCTGTCTGAATACTTTTAAACTCCTCCATAGATAAGTCCTCGGAACCCCAATCGCTAAAAAGACCATCAAATGTTGCAGTTTCATCAAATGCTTCAAAAAAGTGATCCATGTTTCCGTATTGTAGCGCATGCATCGATTTTCTTACCGTATTAATATTTGGATGATTCATGTAAATTTTCCCATCGCTTAGATGACTTCTACTTTTCCAACTTTCCATAAACGGAATTTGGTTCATGTACGTACGAACAAATGAGATTTTATTATCTGAGTTCACCCCATATTGAGTGTGTCTTGGTTGCGTGAATTTCACACCTGTCATTCCGCCGACTCCTGACATCGTTTCCCATGCTAAAACCCATGTTACACCCTTAAAATCATCATCACTGTACTCAATGGCGTCTGGGTATGCATTTGAACTACTTTTTAAAGAGAAATATCTGTTTTTCGTATTCCAAGCATCAATGTTTTGGATAAATTCTTCCTTTGTTTCTGGTTCTTGGTCTTTATTCATCCCATCTCCAGAAATACCTTTATAATTATCTGCAATAAGATTTTTTAAGGACTCTAAATCATTACTGTTTACAGCATCATACATTTGATTTACGACCTCAATTGCAGGATGATTAATGTAAATATTTCCATTTTTTTTCTTTTGAGCAAATACAAATACAGTACTTACTACTAAAAGTAACGTTGTTAACTTTGTTTTCATTTTGGTTAATTTTTTTGGTTAGTTTTAAATCACAAGTAAAGATATAAAAATATACAGTTTTATAAAATAATTTAAAACATTATTTATAAATAGTGATTCACTAACAGGTTTGAAAAATAAAAAAAAAGCGTTTGACAAAAGGTTAATGATATTAGTATCTATAATTCTTTTGCAACTCTATTATCTCAATAAGATACTTTCAATTTGTAACGAAAAACGTTCATTGGTTTTATTGCCAATTAAGAATGCAATTTGATTAATTGTATTGGCATTAAAATTAGGAAGCTCTAAAGACCTACCTCTAAATTTTGGTATAAAGCTATTCAAAGGAATCACAATCTCTTGCTTTATCCCAGTAGTTTCAAACGTTTTTACGTAGGAATGTCGTTGATTGGTAGATTCTTTTAATCTGAATTGATACGATTTTCCGTCTCCTTTTAGAGTTAGAACGATGGATTCATAGCCATTTGTTTTAATGCCATTGAAATCATATCTCAAGGATGAGAAGCCGCCATTGTTTTCAGTTGTTACATAGCCTTTAAACATACCAAATCCTTCTGAATCGAGCTCAAATTTTCCCTGAGACATCCCTCCCATCACACGATCATCTACGATTTGCCATCCACTTGTAGAGACTCCAGATTCAAATTTAAAGATAATTGATGGCGATTGAAATGTATTCATAACTAGAAAAAAAAGGAAAGTATAAAACATGGTTGAGAACATTAAACTCTAGGGATTTCGGCTAAAATTTCATCGAAATTTTCTCTTAAATAGGCTCTTAATTTTTTCTTATAATCGTCTTTAAGCCATGATAAAAAGTTATGAGTACTCTTGCTTATACATTTAGAATACCGATGAATTCTAAAATCAATATCATCTGCTAACAGTTTTACAAGATCTAATGCATCGTAAATATCTTCACTATTTTCAATACAAATAAGCGCGTGTTGTTCTATGGAGCGTTTCAAAACTACTTTTGATGATTCGCCATTTCGAATGGATTGTATATAAGTTTTGTTGACATCAAAATAGACTTCCTTTGAATTAGAAAAGGACCTTCTAATATCTTCGGGCATCTCGTAAATAAAATTACTCTCGAGCTCTTCGTCACTTAAAACGCCATCTAAATAATAATTTGGATATCTAAAAATACGTTGCCAATCTAAATTTGTACTTCCCCAAGGTCCAAAGCGATGAAAATTATTTCCTAAATCAATAACATCAAAAGAGTTCTTATTTTTTAAGATACGGGACCCTCTACCAATCATTTGGTAGTATAAGGTCAACGATTTGGTAGCTCGATTTAGAATGATGGCTTCCACGGTTGGTTCATCAAAACCAGTCGTTAAAATACTCACAGAGGTTAGGATGGCATTTGGTGTTTCCTTAAACCATTTCAGAATTTGAGTCCGTTCTTTTTTGGACGCTGTATTGTCTAAATGTGCTACAGGATATCCAGCATTCCTAAACAAATCATACACAAATAAGGAAGTATTAATACCATTGTTAAATATAAGCGTTTTTTTGCCTTCACAACGCTCATTGTAAGCTTCCATTAACTTGGAAAGCATTTCATTATTGGTGTATAAATCCTCCGAAGATTTTACGGTATAATCGCCATTAGCACCCACTATTAATGAAGTTAAACCAACATTATAAGAATACATGTTTGCTTGCGCTAAAAATTCATTTTCAATCAGCGATTCGATACTTTCACCTACAATTAACTCATTGTAATTGTCGGTCATTGGAAGTTCAATATTTGAGCTTAAAGGGGTTGCAGTCACTCCTAAAATAAACGATTTCTCAAAAAACTTAAAAAGCTTTGTAAAGGAGTTGTAGTGCGCTTCATCAATAATAATAAGTCCAATATCTGAAATATCCAACTTATCGTCTTTTAATCGATTGTTTAGAGTTTCAACCATCGCCACAAAACACTGAAAATTTGACTGATCTTCTAAATTGGCTTTACTATCAATCACTTTATTTTGCACCCCAAACTCTGTTAAAACAGAAGATGTCTGTTTACAAAGCTCAATCCGATGCGTCATTACTAAGACTTTTTTCTTGTGAGTTTTTAAGTATTGACTTACAATTTCGGAGAAAATAACGGTCTTTCCTCCACCTGTTGGTAGCTGGTACAATAAATGGTAATCCTCAGCAGCAGTTTCAAAGCATTGAAAGATTTTTTGGATCGCTCCTTTCTGATAGCTGTAGAGCTCTTTGCCAGTTTTACGTTCTTCTTGTTCTGAAATGGAAAGCATAGTTAATATTGGTTGATTTTTGCAAAAGTACGTTCTTTATTGAGTTTACAAAGAATAATTTTTGTTTATTTTTATTTTAGTCAACATTATCTATATCATACTGAAAGTTAAATTTATGTGAATTTATTTTTGTTTGTAATGAAAATTGATACTTTTAATTAACTATTATAATTCTCTAAACTTATGATAAATCAACCACCCCGCCCTACAAATAATTTTTGGATTATTAGTATCCTTGCCATTTTATGTAATCTTATAGGAGTATTTGCCTATATAGGCCAATCATTTATGAGCGAAAATGTTATGAAATTGTTATCTGAAAGTGAACAAAAATATTTTCATAATCTTCCAACTTGGGTAACCGCTGCATTTGCATCGGCTGTTTTTGCCGGCTTATTTGGATCTGTTGGTTTATTGCTTCGAAAAAAAATTGTGTATCCACTATTCCTTTTCTCTCTAATTTCGTTGATTGTACATCAGAACTATAATTTCTTTATTCAAAATGATATACAAATTACAGGTTTGGATTTAATACTCCCCCTAGCGACCATTTTTATTGGAATCTTTTTAGTGTGGTTTTCTTCTAAAATGAATAAAATCGGGGTCTTAACTTAATCCTCTTTAGATTCTAGTTTATGAATTTTTTTAGTGCCAGCATACATCTCAAATTTTAAAAACTTAGCTTCAAGCTTCGCATTAAAAAGCTTAATTTTTCTTGAAGGTCTTAGTGCAATAAATTTTAATGCTTCCAAGTTTGACGAAATCATCCACGCATTTGTGCCTGGGTATTTATGCTTAAGCGTTGATCCAATAGCTCCATAAAAACTTTCCATTTCAATATCTAATCGCTCACCATAGGGCGGATTAAATACCATATGTAGATGTTCTTCGCCTCCTTTTTGAGTTTTAAAAAAATCTTCGTGTTTAATGTATATGAAATCCTCTAACTTGGCATTTTGCACATTCTGAATGGCTTTTTCAACAGCACTCGGAGATTTATCAAACCCCATGATTTTGTGATGAAAGTCACGCGTTTTTGAGAGTAAGGATTCCTCAATTTTTTCAAATAAATCGACATCCCAATCTTCCCAACGTTCGAAACCAAATTCGTTACGCATTAAATTCGGGGGAATATTACACGCAATCATTGCAGCTTCTATAAGAACTGTTCCTGAACCACACATCGGATCCATAAAATCACTCTGTCCATCCCATCCAGAAAGCATAACTAATCCAGCAGCTAAAACTTCATTTATTGGAGCAATATTAGTAGCAACTTTGTAGCCTCTTTTATGTAAAGATTCTCCTGAACTATCCAATGAAACAGTACAGAAATGTCTATCGATATGGATGTCAATTTTTAAATCTGGAAACCGTAAATCTACGTTTGGACGTTCGCCTGATTTTTCTCGAAAACGATCTACAATAGCATCCTTAGTTTTGAGGGATACATATTGAGAATGTGTAAAAGTTTCTCCATTAAGGGTGGCACCTACAGCGAGAGTTCCATCAGATTTTAAATAATCCTCCCAAGGAATCGCTTTGACTTTATTATATAAATCTGTTTCATTTATTACCTTAAAATTTGCAATTGGTTTAAGAATTTTTATTGCAGTACGAATGCCTAGATTGGCTTTGTACATAAATCCTTTATCACCAACAAAACTCACATGTCTTACACCTATTTTAACAGCTTGTGCTCCGAGTTGATTCAATTCTTTCGCTAAAAGTTCTTCAAAACCAAATAAGGTTTTAGCAACCATCTTAAAATTATTCTCCATCAAAATTATTTAGTAGATGCCAAAAATACAGTATTTTTGTTCGTGTTAAAGAAATTGAATGACAAAAGAACAACCAAAGTGGTATCAATCGTGGTTTGATACCCCTTATTATCATATACTTTATAAAAATAGAGACTATCACGAAGCGGAACTATTTTTAAAGAAGCTCGTTCGCTATTTAAATCTAGACAACGAAGATTCAATATTGGATCTGGCGTGTGGTAAAGGCCGTCATTCTATATTTCTAAACAGTTTAGGATATCAAGTTACAGGATTGGATTTATCCCAAAACAGTATCCAACAAGCTCAAACTCATGCCTCAAATTCTTTACACTTTGAGGTCCATGATATGAGAGATTTGTATGCGACTCAATTTGAGATTGTTTTAAATTTATTTACAAGTTTTGGGTATTTTGATAATGACACAGATAACTATAGAGTCATTCAAACCATCAAATCTAGCTTAAAACCAAATGGTATTGGAGTCCTTGATTTCATGAACAGTCCTCTAGTAATTGAAAATTTAATTCCTCAAAATTTTTATGAAGACGAACAAATTCAGTTTGAACTAAATCGCAACTTTAAAGAGGGTTTTGTATCTAAAGATATCGAAGTGACCGATGGGAATCAAACCTATCACTTCCAAGAAAAAGTACGTGCTTATACGTTTCAAGATTTTGAAACGATGCTTTCCAAAGCAGGATTGCATTTGTTAGATTGTTTTGGAAATTATAAATTAGAGCCCTTTAATGTTGATACTTCAGAACGATTAATTTTAATATTTATGACCAATGATTAGTTTTTTAGGACCCATTATGGCAGTTGTTTTTGGGGTCGCTATTGTACTTTTGTATAGTAAATCTAAGCCCTTAAATTTAAAATTATTTTTGGCCTTTAGTGGTGCTTTTTTACTTTCTACAACCATTTTTGAATTACTCCCGCAAGTGTATATTCATCTCGAAACCAAACGCATTGGCGTCTTTATTATGGGCGGTATTTTGTTGCAAATATTATTAGAGTTTTATTCTAAAGGCGCCGAACACGGCCATCTGCATCAGCATGATTCCAAAGATAGATTTCCTTGGTTTTTATTTATTAGCCTTGCAATTCATGCCTTTTTTGAAGGCTTTCCTTTAAAAGATCACCATAACATTATTATTGGGGTAGTCATTCATAAAATCCCTATCGCTATTTTAATCACCACCTTTTTACTAAAATCAAAATTACCAAAACCTCAAGTGGTTCTCTTTTTAATCGTTTTTACGCTTATGACCCCCCTAGGGTCGTTGGCTGCAGAATTTTTGAGCATATCTCCAACCGTTATTTATAGTGTAAATGCAGTGGTTATAGGGATGTTTTTTCACATCTCGACCATTATTTTGTTTGAAAGCAGCGAAGGCCACCATTTTAATTTAAATAAAATTTTAATGATTATTGGTGCAGTTGTTTTAGCATATTTCATATAAATCATGTTTAGTAAAAATGAAGCGAAACGATTAAGACAAGAATTTTGGATCAGTTTTGGAAAGTCATTCCCAAAAAATTGGATTCTCTATAACACCAAAGTCAAAGGGCTCAACTTTAAATTTCATTTTGATACCAAAACCGCTTATGTCGCTTTGTGTATTGATATGAGTCCAATCAAACAACAAGCGTATTGGGACAAAATAGTATCCCACAAATCGATCTTAGAAACAGATTTTTTACCTCAGGTTATTTTTGATGCGTTTTTTAAACTTCCAGAAGACAAAATAATATCAGTAGTTTACGTCTCAATAGAGTCTAAGGTTTCAATACACGATAAATCTTCCTGGAGAGATGCGATGGAATTTCTAAATGATTTCATGCTAAAGTTTGAAGAATTTTATACTTTATACGAAAATACGATTAAGATTTGAGTCTTAACCGTATTTAAAGTAGGTTTAAAATAAATGGGGCAAAAAAGTCTAATTAATTCTTAAATTCTTTAAACAAATCTTGTGATTTATTTCATTTCAAAATAACTGCATTTAGTTCAGAATACAAAGCGCTAAGTAACAAACGGACGTTCCATGTAACAAACGGATAGCATCGGGCAATAAACGGTATTTGATTTATTTTAAATTCGCTTTATTTGTAGCTATTTTAGGGTTTCCACTCTTCAGAAAGCTCATAGAGATTAAACTTATTAAAGGATTTTTGATATTCGAGTCGCCCATTTTGGAATTGTCGTTGCAAAATATCCTCTATCAAATAATCTTCTTCTGACGTCCAAGGATCAAACGGAATCTTTAAAGACATATCAAATAATAGAGCGGTATTATTATACCAAAACGCGCGCCAAGTACTCCTTAGTGATTTTATCAAATCAAAAGCGGTTTCACCAGTTTGTCGGTGAATTAATTTAATTAAAATTTGGCCCTCAGTTTTTGTGAATTTCTTAAGTTTTTCGGCAAACTCATCTTCTATAAACTTCTGAATCATACGCATATATTTCTTTCGCTTTCGTCGACTCTTAAGATTGGTGATCCGCTCATTCAAGCTTTTTAATCGCTCGGATGCTAACTTTGCGTACGGATATACTTTGATGGTTTTGCGCTGTAAAATTAAATAGCGTCGTCTCGATTTAGAATTACGAATTTTTAATTTTGGAAGAATATAAACCTCATTTAAAACAATCGAATTATTCGTGATAGTATCCCCAACAATGACTAAAAACTTATCAGAAATAGAATCGTTTTCTATAGGGAGGGTCTGCCCATAAATGAGTACTGGAAACCAAAAAAGAATATAATAAATCGATCTCATAATTATCTTTACTACAGCGGATTCAAATTTACAAAATATGCTTTAATCTATGTGTGATTATCATTCATAATTGTTATTTTTAACGAAAATTAAACTCAAAATGGCACAAAAAACGATTCTTGATAAAAAAGCACTTACCTTTTTAGAAGACTACCTAAATAATGCAGCCCCAACAGGGTATGAATGGGATGGTCAAAAACTTTGGATGGACTATTTAAAACCGTATGTAGATTCCTTTATCACCGATACGTATGGCACTGCAGTGGGCATCATTAATCCAAATGCACCATTTAAAGTGGTGATTGAAGGTCATGCCGATGAAATTTCGTGGTATGTCAATTATATTTCTGATGACGGTTTAATTTATGTCATTCGAAATGGTGGAAGCGATCATCAAATTGCGCCCAGCAAAATTGTCAATATTCATACCAAAAAGGGGATTGTTAAAGGTGTCTTTGGGTGGCCAGCCATCCACACTCGGAGTTTAGCAAAAGAACAGGCACCAAAACCGGATAATATTTTTATTGATATCGGATGTAAAACGAAAGAAGCGGTCGATGAATTGGGCGTTCATGTCGGGTGTGTCATTACCTATCCAGATACTTTCCATGTGCTTAACAAAGACCATTTTGTGTGTCGTGCCTTAGACAATCGAATGGGTGGATTTATGATAGCGCAAGTGGCTCGATTGTTACATGAAAATAAAAAGACCCTTCCTTTTGGTTTGTATATCACGAATTCCGTGCAAGAAGAAATCGGATTACGTGGCGCTGAAATGATTACACATACTATTCAACCCGATGTTGCCATTGTAACTGATGTGACACACGACACCACCACTCCAATGATCGATAAAAAGACCCAAGGCCATTGCGAAATGGGCAAAGGGCCTGTGATAGCATATGCACCTGCGGTTCAACAAAAATTACGTGATTTAATCACAGAAACAGCCGAAGCGCATAAAATCCCGTTCCAACGTGCCGCACTTTCGAGAGCGACTGGAACTGATACAGATGCCTTTGCTTATAGTAATGGCGGCGTTGCTTCTGCACTGATTTCATTACCATTGCGATACATGCATACAACTGTAGAAATGGTCCACAGAGATGATGTTGAGAATGTCATTAAAATGATTTACGAAACTTTATTAAATATCAAAGACGGTGAAACGTTTAGTTATTTTGATTAATTTTTAGTGGACGAATATTTAGACATCTGGGATTCTGAAGGGAAGCCAACAGGAAAAACGTGCTTAAAAGATGAAGCCCACCAAAAGGGTTGGTTTCATCCGACAGTGCATGTTTGGTTTTATACTCCTGCTCCTGCTCTTTTACTCCAAAAACGAAGCCTTACAAAACAAACCTTTCCAGGGTTTTGGGATGTTTCGGTCGCAGGACATGTGAGTGCAGGAGAATCCATTATTGAAGGTGCGATTCGGGAGGTAAAAGAAGAAATTGGGTTAGATATACTTGAAAAGGATTTAACCCCTTTTGATATCCGAAAAAATACCAATCATTTTGATACCGGTATTATTGACTGCGAATTTCAACATGTATTTTTAATAAAACTAGAAACAACGGTTTCTCATCTCACCATTCAAGAGACTGAAGTGGATGACCTACGCCTTTTTTCTTTTGAAGAACTCAAAGAGTGTATGCTTCAAAATCACCCAACGTTCACAATAGTCCCTGCCGATATGCCTTATTATCAGTTTGTGATGGATGCGGTATTGAAAGTCATTTAAATAGCAGTAATTTCGCCTGATGCAAAACCAACCTGCACTCAAAATCGAGTTTATTGCCATCATGGCTTTATTAATGTCGTTAGTGGCATTATCTATTGATGGGATTCTTCCCGCTCTAGCGGTTATAGGAACCGATTTAGGAGTTACTGACACCCAAGACCATCAATTACTCATCACAATGATTTTTCTGGGCTTAGGATTCGGTCAGTTGATATTTGGCCCACTATCAGATAGCTATGGTCGGAAACCAATTATTTATGTGGGGTTTTTAGTGTTTGCTGTTGCGAGTGTTATTTGCGTGAATACCAATAACTACGAAGTGCTGATTGTAGGTCGTATTTTACAAGGGATTGGATTGGCATCGCCAAGAACCTTAAGCATCGCCATGATTCGCGATTCATACGAAGGTGATTATATGGCTAAAGTGATGTCGTTTATTGTGATGATCTTTATCTTGATACCGATTGTTGCTCCTACCCTTGGTCAGTTTTTAATGAATGCCTATAACTGGCAAGCCATTTTTAATGTACAATTAGGACTCGGAATTTTAGTTATTTTTTGGTTTTGGAAACGACAACCCGAAACCTTAGCACTCGCTAACAGAACGCCATTTAAAACAACCGTATTAATTTCAGGCTTTAAAGCATTTTTTAAAGAAGAACAAGCAGTTGCTTTTACGCTAATTTCTGGGTTTATCACAGGATCTTTTATGGTTTACTTGAGCACAACTCAACATATTTTTGAAGTTCAATATGGTTTAGGAGATGACTTTCCGTTAATTTTTGCAAGTTTGGCTGTGGGCGTCGGAATTGCGACCTATCTTAATGGCGTGTATGTGGTCAGAGTAGGAATGAAACGGATCGCCTTAGTTTCCTTAGCAGCCTTTAACTTAACGTCTTTAATTTATGTCATTTTATTTTTCAATCAATCGAATCCGCCTTTATGGATCTTATTAATCTTTTTCGCATTACAATTCTTCTCCATTGGTTTTCTATTTGGAAATCTTAGGGCTTTGGCAATGCAGCCCATTGGGCATATCGCGGGCGTTGGAGCAGCCATCAATGGATTTATTTCAACCGTTATGGGAGTAGTCATTGCAAGCGTTATAGGCGCTTATGTAGACACAACTGTATGGCCTCTTTTTCTTGGATTTACGGGATGTGGATTTGTGTCAATGGGAATTTTCCTTCTCAACAAACCACTGGAACGCACGATTTAAAACGTGCCGTTATCCACCTCTTTTATAAATTGAATTAAGCCTTCAAAATAGGTTTTTTGATCGTCAAATTGTGATAAGTGACTCCCATTTGGACACAATAAAAAACGACCGTTTTGCACTTCTTCAGAAATAAATTTCATTTGTGCGGGATCCATGGTATCATGAGTGGCCCCAATGCTTAAAGTCGGTACGGATATTTTGTGTAAATCGGCTTTAACATCCCACTCTTTTAAATTAGCATCGCCTTTAATTCCAAACTCACTAGGTCCTTGCATGGTGACATATACATCGGTATTGATATGTTTAAAACTACGGTTTAAGGGTTCTGGCCATTCATCAACTGGCAAACGGATAATGTGTTTGGTGTAATAATTATTGACGACCAATTCCATATAACGTTCGTTGGTGTAATCTTCTAAATTTTCAAACGCCATAATTTCTTCTAAAACGTCTGGATCTAATTTAGGGGCTAAGACTTCATCCGAATACTTTTGGTAATCTGGAATCGATGGCACCATGTTGGAAATAATCAATCCTTTTAAATGTTCTTGATATTTTAGTGCATATTGCATGCCCAAAATACCACCCCAAGATTGTCCATACAAATAAAAATTATCACTCGACAATCCCAATGCAATTCGCACTTGTTCAACTTCTTCAACAAATCGGTCTAAGTCCCATAATGACAAGTCTTTAGGTTGGTCGCTATAATAAGATCCTAATTGGTCATAGTAATAATATTCGATGCCTTCATTTGGAAAATAACCATCAAAACTTTCATAGATTTCATGTGTCATTCCGGGGCCACCATGGAGTAATAAAACTTTCATGGTTGGATTGTTTCCAACGCGTTTGGTCCAAACTTTAAAATCTCCTTTGGGAGTTGAAATAGGAATCATTTTTATACCACCTAAATACTGATCGTCCTTTTGAGAACTGTCTAAGTAATCTGTATTTGAAGTATTTATCGACGTTTTAAATTCAGTTTTGCAAGATAAAAATAAGACAGGAAAGAGAATCGTGTAAATTAAATTGGTTTTCATAAGAATCTATTTTAAGTATTTAATATCTGTTTAATTATTATAAATTTTAAAGTGAATTTTTCATAATTGTTTCAACGACTTCAGGGTTTAATAAGGTACTGATATCTCCTAAATTTGAAGTATCCTTACTCGCGATCTTACGAAGAATCCGACGCATAATTTTACCGGAACGCGTTTTTGGAAGTCCCGATGTAAACTGAATTTTATCAAGCTTTGCAATCGGCCCTATTTGTTTGCTTATATATTGGTTGATTTCAGCTTTTAAAGCCTCGTTAGAATTCGCTTCATTTTTTAGGGTTACAAATCCATATAAGGCACTGCCTTTAATGTCGTGTGGATAGCCAACAATTGCCGATTCAGCGACCATTGGATGTTCATTAATCGCATCTTCAATGGGTGCGGTTCCTAAATTATGCCCCGATACAATAATTACATCATCGACACGCCCTGTAATTCGGTAGTGACCGTTTTCATCTCTCAAAGCGCCATCGCCTGTAAAATACATATTATCATAGGCTGAAAAATACGTCTCTTTGTAGCGTTGATGATTCCCCCAAATAGTCCGTGCCATGGATGGCCATGGAAATTTGATACACAAACGTCCTTCGACCGAATTCCCATCCATCTCCTCCCCTTTTTCATCCATAAGTGTAGGTTGAATCCCTACAAACGGTAAGGTTGCAAACGTTGGTTTTCCTTCAAAACTGTTGGGGATTGGCGAAATCATAATACCGCCTGTTTCCGTTTGCCACCAAGTATCAACAATAGGGCATTTGCGTTTTCCAATATGATCATTATACCAATGCCAAGCTTCTTCATTTATAGGTTCACCAACAGTTCCTAAAATTTTTAAAGAGGATAAATCATAGGGATCTACAACGCCAAGCCCTTCTTTCGCTAAGGCTCTAATAGCGGTTGGAGCCGTATAAAACTGAGTGACCTTATGTTTTTCGATAATGGACCAAAAACGTCCATAATCTGGATAACTCGGAACGCCTTCAAACATTACGGTCGTAGCGCCATTTAAAAGGGGTCCATACACAATATAACTGTGTCCAGTAATCCAACCGATGTCGGCCGTACACCAATACACATCATCCGATTCGTATTGAAAAACATTTTTAAATGTATAAGCAGTATATACCATATACCCTGCGGTGGTATGCACCATGCCTTTAGGAGTTCCTGTGGAGCCAGAGGTATATAATATAAATAACGGATCTTCTGCATCCATAACCGTCGGCTCACATTGATCAGAAGCAGTATCTAAAAGTGGTTGCAACCAAAAATCTCGTCCTGAGACCATCGGAATATCAGAATGAATTCGTTTGGCCACTAATACCGTTTCTATTCCGTCACATTCTAAAAGTGCGGTATCCACAATCGATTTTAAGTCAATGGTCTTTGCCCCTCGGTAGCCACCATCGCTTGTGATCAGCATTTTACAATCTGAATCATTGATTCTTGTAGAAAGTGCTGTTGCTGAAAATCCCGCAAAAACAACGGAATGAATGGCTCCAATTCGAGCACATGCCAACACAGAAATTGCAAGTTCTGGAATCATTGGTAGGTAAATACAAACTCGATCCCCTTTTTGAATGCCTTTTGATAGTAATACGTTGGCAAATGCATTCACACGTTTATGTAAATCTTTGTATGTAATTGCTTCGGAAGGTTCCTTTGGATCATTTGGTTCAAATAAGATGGCTGTTTTATCGCCTTGAGTTTTCAGATGACGATCGATACAATTTTCTGTAATATTCAGTTTTGCGCCTTCAAACCAACTGATTTTTGGTTTCGAGAAATCCCAATCCAACACCCGGTCCCATGGACGTTTCCAAACGAAATTATCTTTTGCGATTTCTGCCCAAAAGACTTCAGGGTTTTCTGCAGAATTTATATAATTTTGATGGTAGGACTCCCTGTTTTTGAGTTGGTATGAAATCATTATTTTAAGATTTAATGGGGAAGTTAATAAATTTTCAGATACTCTGAGTCTTTGATTCTAAAAATACAAACTATTATATGTTAAAATTATACCCTAACTTTGCATTAAAACTAACCAATTTTGCAAATCAATCGTCTTTATTTTATTGACGCTGTCAGAGCTTTTGCTATTTTAATGATGCTTCAAGGGCATTTCATTGACACGCTATTAGCCGATGAATTTCGAGACCCTAATAATTTGGCTTACACTACTTGGCGTTATTTTAGAGGCATCACGGCCCCTACTTTTTTCACTATTTCAGGCTTAATTTTCACCTATTTGCTTATCAAGGCAAAAGAAAAAGGAACTCTGAAATACCGAATGCGTAAAGGCGTCATCCGTGGATTGATGTTGATTGGTATTGGATATGCACTCAGAATTCCAGTTTTTAGATGGTTTACAGGATCGTTTGGGACTTATTTTTTGGTAATTGATGTCTTACAATGTATTGGACTCTCCTTAATTATGATTGTATCTATCTATGCAATCACTCAAAAAAAAACATTGGTATTTTCAATGGTGATCTTAGGTTTAGGAACCGTCGTGTTTTTAACCGAACCACTCTATAGGAACTATGCTGCGGAAGGGTTTCCATTGCCAATTGCCAATTATTTCACGAAAGATAACGGGTCTGTCTTTACCATTGTGCCTTGGTTTGGATACATAGCCTATGGAGCATTTATTGCCACCTTATTTTATGGATATTTAATTCGTCCAAAATTTAAAACTGCGATAGTTTCAGGTTTTTTTGGTGTTGGCTTTGGATTGATTTATGGATCAACCCGCCTAATACATTGGCTTGCATTACTAACTGACTGTTCACTTTTTACAGAAGTGGCTAATTATAATTATTTATTTATTCGTCTCGGGAATGTTTTGGTTCTATTTGGATTGTTTTACGCCTTAGAAACGTATTTAAAACACCCTGTTATTTTAAAGATAGGTCAAAAAACACTCTCCATTTACATTATACATTTTATCCTTCTTTATGGAAGTTTTACAGGTTGGGGACTCAACAGAATCTTTGGAAAAAATCTTACACCATTTGAAGCCATATTCGGTGCCTTTTGTTTTTTAGTAACCGTGAGCCTCATCTCTATTTATATCATTAAAGCAAATACCCAAGTATATGGGTTTTTTAGACAGAAAGCTTATAAGATAAAAGTTTTTATAAAGTCTTTAAATACTTAAGGACGTTCGCTTCTATTCGGGATTGAATATCAGTTACATCGGCTTTTACAAAAACTTCACCCGTAATATTTTCATATAATTCTATATAACGCTCACTTACGGTTGTAATGTAATCGTCACTCATCTGGGGTGCTGTCTGTCCCTCTAGACCTTGAAAATCATGACTAATTAACCACTGGCGTACAAACTCTTTTGAAAGCTGTTTTTGAGGTTCATTTGCAACTTGTCGTGCTTCATAGCCATCTGCATAAAAATATCTTGAGGAGTCAGGCGTATGAATTTCATCAATCAAAACAATTTCTCCCTGTTTAGTTTTACCAAATTCATATTTGGTATCCACTAAGATTAACCCTCTAGATGCTGCAATTTCAGATCCTCTTAGAAATAATTTTCTAGTGTACTCTTCTAAAACCAGATAATCAATTTCAGATACAATTCCGCGACTTATGATGTCTTCTCTTGAAATATCTTCGTCATGGTCGCCCATTTCTGCTTTTGTCGCAGGAGTGATAAGTGGTGTTGA
>TARA_B110000902_G_scaffold2108_2_pt1 | contig 15714 bp, 12 predicted proteins | sample TARA_B110000902 | Tara Oceans TARA_B110000902 (sample SAMEA4398009) | marine metagenome | biome: Polar Biome; feature: [SRF] surface water layer (ENVO:00010504); material: water (ENVO:00002006), including particulate matter (ENVO:01000060) such as... | depth 5 m | reverse complement strand
GTTAATGATTGGTGTAGCGGGTTGGTTGGCTCTGGGTTAAATCTGGCACAAAATTATGGTTGCAGTAATGAAATTACAAAAGTGGCGTTGGTTGGTGCTGTTAAGTGGATTTGTAGTTATTCTGGCAGCAGTAAGCTACATGATTTCATACCAAACGTTTATTCAAACTGAGAAACAAGGCGCCCAAGACCGCGCTAATCATTACCATAGTTTGCTGGCAGGTATGTTAGATCAACATAAGCCCCTTTTAAGCGTATTAACAGAAGATCCAGGTGTCATTGGTGTGCTTATTAAAGGGCAAGCTATTACACAGGCTGGTTTAATTCAACTCAATCGGCGATTAGAACGGTATGCTGAAAATTCTGGATTAGATGCTATTTATTTAATGAATAGTGACGGGCTTACAATTGCGGCATCTAATTATCTGCAAGATTCTAGTTTGTCATTTATGCATAAAACCTATGCTTTTAGGCCTTATTTTAAGGCAGCCATTAACGGTTACGATGGTGAGTACTTCGCTATAGGTGCAACAACTGGCTTACCAGGTTATTTTATTTCTAGTCCTGTGTTGAATGAACACGGTGATGTGATTGGTGTTCTCGCAGCCAAAATTGATGCGGCAATGCTATCGGTTTTTTGGCAGTCCACCAATGATTCAGGTTTTATTACAAACGATACTGGGGTGATTATACTAGCTAGTAAAAATGCTTGGCTATATCAAACCACCACACCTTTAACTTCTCTACAGACGCAGGTCATTAGGTCTCAAAAACAGTTTGCTGGTAAACCTATAGTTAATTTTTCTTGGCATTTTGTAGATGACCTTTTTGTAGATGTTGAAGATAAAGACTATCTTTACACGCCCAATGCGATTGGTGCATCAGGTTGGGTGTTGCACTTGTTATCAGACCCAGAGGTAGCAAATAAAAATGCCGCACTTGTAGCGCTGGTAGTGAGCGCATTGGTATTATTTTTGCTTAGCTGGGGGCTCACCATACGGTCAAGAACAATAAAGCAATCGCTGTTGAAAAGTGAGCTTGACCGCGCAAAGCTAGTGCAAATGAATGATGATCTGGAGGCTGAGATAAATGAGAGACATCTGGCTGAAAAACGTCTCTCAATGGCACAGAAAAAATTAGTTCAGGCAAATCGTATGGCAGCTTTAGGACAACTTTCTGCGGCAGTTATTCATGAATTAGGCCAGCCACTTGCCGCATTTAAAAACTATATAGCAGCTGCTGAAATGGATCCTGATGGAGAGAACATTGGGCGCTTAATAACCAATTTAAATTCTGTGGCTATGCGTATGCAAAGCACTACGTCACAACTAAGGTTTTTTTCCAGACCTGATGACTCTAAATTTTCACAAGTAGATCTAAATCAAGTGGTTTTTAGTGCGATAAAGCTCACCGATGCTCAATGCCAAAAAAATAATATAGATTTACAATGGAATGAATATAGCAAAGGCCATGGGCATGTTTTGGGGCAGAGTTTACGTCTAGAGCAAGTTGTCGTTAATCTTCTAATTAATGCTTTCGCTGCGGTCAGTGAAGGTGGAGAAGTCAGAATAAGTTTAGAGTCTAAGCTAGGAAATTTAGTACTTAAAATAGCTGACAATGGTGTTGGTTTTGGTACGCAGGATCCAGAAGAGTTGTTTGAAGCTTTTTATACGACTAAAGCCAGCACTGATGGAATGGGTTTAGGTTTAGCTATCAGTGCAGCCATTGTCAATGAGCATAATGGTCAAATATGGGCACAAAACAGCATCCAAGATGGTGCTGAGTTTGTTATTACTATTCCCCATTTGGTTTAAAATTAATGAAAACAATATCTTTAATCTACACAGTGTTAATCATCGATGATGATGCCGAAGTAAGGCGGTCGTTAGTACATTTATTCGAACGTGCAAAGTGGCAGGTTAGTGATCTTCCAAATGCAGTTGATGCTGCTAAAAAGATGATTGATATTAATCCAGACCTAGTAATATCTGATGTTAAAATGCCAGGTATTAGTGGTTTGCAGCTGTTTGAGGAAGTTTTTCAAACTGATCAGTCTACCCCGTTTATTTTTGTTTCAGCGCATGCTGATGTAGCCATGGCGGTTAAAGCTATGCAACAAGGCGCTTATAGTTTTTTAGAAAAGCCGTTTGATCCCAAGCGCCTGCTGATGGCAGCTCAAAACGCCGCTAAACAATGCCGATTGCAGCGTCAAAACAATCAATTACATGCTCAAATAGCAGCTCTGTCTGGATTAGACCAGATGTTATTGGGTAATAACCCTGCGTTGGTAAAAGTCAGAGGTGAGCTGCACCAATACGCCCAGATATTAGCCCCTGTGATGCTTCACGGTGAGACAGGGTCTGGTAAAGAATTGGCTGCACGAGCATTGCATAATTTGTCACAACGCTCAACACAACCTTTTATTACAGTTGATTGTTCGGCAATGGCAAGTGATCATTTTAGCGTAATGATGTTTGGTTCATCTAGCCAAGAAACCTGTTACTTACAAGCTGCAGAAGGAGGTACATTGTTTTTAGATGAACCTAGCGCTTTGTCAAATGATCAGCAAGCTGCACTACTTCGAGTGGTCGATACTGGTGAATATCACCAGTGTGACTCTATCTTTGTTAAGCGTGCTAACGTACGAATAGTTTCAGCTACTAACGGCAATATTGAACAACAGATTGCCTTAGATTCACTTCGAGAAGATTTAGCCTTTAGACTGAATAATTTTTCTATTACTATGCCTAGTTTACGTGACTTTAGTGACGACATTTATTTACTATTTAACTATTTCAGTGAGTATTATTATCGCCTTTATGACATTCCATTGGTGCCACTTGATGTGGATGATATAAGCAGTATTATGACCTACTCATGGCCAGGTAATGTGAGGGAATTAAAACACCTAGCTCAGCGTCGAGTGGTGCGTAGCCAGCAAGGAGACAGTTCAGTGTCTTTGGTGATGAGTCAGATTAAAGGTACTCATGAAAATTCTAATAAATCTATGTTAAGGCCTGCTGTGGCTGCTTTTGAGCGAGCTTTGATTGCACAATCTTTGATCGAGCATGCAGGGAAAATGGAGGTGGTAGCGAACACCCTCGGTATTGGTCGACGCACCTTGAATGAGAAAATGGTTAAGCTTGGATTAGAGAAATCTAATCTTTTGTAAGCATACAAACAGGCGGCTTTCCGCAAGCAGCTAGCATTGTTATTAGCGTTTTTCTTCCTAGTCAATATTGCACGTACCACATACACTGACACTACAAATACAATAAATAGGAAGTCTTATGTTTAATAAAATGATCAAAACAGGGATGTGTGCAGCGGTTGCACTAGCTGTTTCAGGTGAAGTGTTAGCGCAGCAGTGGGATGTGTCTTTATGGGGTAAGCAACGCGCATTTACCGAACACGTAGAGAAAATAGCTGAGCTTGTAAGTGCAAAAACTAATGGTGAATTCACCCTCAACATTTCTTATGGTGGACTTTCTAAGAACAAAGAAAACTTAGATGGCATCTCTATTGGCGCATTCCAAATGGCACAATTTTGCGCCGGCTATCATCGTGATAAAAACCCATCAATCACTGTGCTTGAACTACCATTTCTAGGAGTGAGTTCCCTTGAGCAAGAACGCTCTATTTCTCAAGCTTTATACCAGCACCCCGCAGTAATAAAAGATTTGGCTCGTTGGAACGCAACCTTGCTAATGCCGTCTCCGTTACCTCAATATAATATTGTGGGTGTAGGTGATGCGCCTAAAACCTTGAGCGATTATGAAGGTTTAAGTGTGCGAGCTACTGGAGGTATAGGTAAAGCTATGGCAGCAGTGGGAGCGGTACCTACTTCTATGTCGGCATCTGAAGTGCGCCAAGCACTAGATAGTGGTGTAGTTAAGGCCGTGGCATTTGCTCCACATGCGCATATGTCATTTGGTACGGTTGAAGCAGGTAAGTGGTGGACTACTAACCTAAACCCAGGCACTGTGAATTGCCCTGTCGTAGTGAATACAGATGCGTTACAAGACTTATCTAGTGATCATCGTAATGCTTTACTAGGTTCTGTAGATGAAGCTTTGGATCACTATATTGCAACCTATAATGGCAAAACTATGGACGCTTGGGGCCCTGCATTGGAAGCTAAGGGGATTGAATCAATCTCTTATACTGATAGTGAGCTAGATGCCTTTAGGGCTAAAGTTGCAGGCCCAGCAGCAGCAGCTTGGATTGCAGACAATAATGCCAAAGGACTGCCAGCTCAAGAGTTGTATGATCTTGTTACAGGTTTGATCTCGAAGTAGTTTGATCTCATCAATAGCCTACATCTGTCTATGTTAAGGGTGGATGTAGGTATGGAGGTTATATGGCAGGTTTAGGTCAAGTGCATGAAGATGGATCATTCTTAAGCCGGATAGATAAAAAATTATATCAACTAGAATCAACCTTGGCGCTAGTGAGTGGCTTGGCTATATTTAGCCTCATGCTACTGGCTGTAGTGTCAGTTGCTGGACGGCATTTTTTCAATATGCCTTTACCCGGTTATGTAGACTGGATAGAACAAGCCATGCCTCTAATCGCGTTTATGGGGATAGCTTATACTCAGCGAAATGGCGGTCATATCCGTATGGACATGCTAGTGGCCAGGCTAAGTGGTAGAGCGTTGTGGCTGTTTGAATGGCTCACAAGTTTGCTTGTTTTAGGCTTGATGCTACTACTCATTTGGGGCTCATGGTCGCACTTTTCTCGTAGTTTTGATTTTGCTTCGCCTTGGTGGAGTAGGGATAGTTCCATGGACATTTCTCTGCCACTATGGCCTGCAAAGCTAGTGGTGCCATTAGCTTTTTCAGTACTAGCACTGCGTTTATTAATTCAACTATGGGGCTTTGGTGTTGCGTTTGTAACTAACGCAGTTGTGCCAGTAGCCGTGCCTTTGGTATTGGATGCAGCAACACAAGCGGCTGCAGAAGCACAACACATAACCTCTAATGAAGAGATTAAGAGCACATGAGTAGTATTGAAATAGGCATTGTTGTTTCCTTATGCATGCTAGTCATGGTGGTCATTGGAATGCGGGTGGCTTTTGCTGCCGCATTATCAGGCTTGGTCGGGCTAGTATGGATTTTTTGGGCTAAAAAAGGCTTTGACCCAGAGGCCTTTTGGTGGGCAGTTGGCGTGGCTACCAAAACGGCAGGGCAGGTCCCCCATTCTAAGATATCAGCGCAAGCACTATCGTTAATACCCACGTTTATATTGATTGGATATTTGGCTTACCATGCAGGCTTAACCAAGGCGTTGTTTGAAGCTGCAAAACGTTGGGTGGGCTGGCTGCCAGGTGGCATGGCCGTAGCTACCGTGTTTTCTACCGCAGGTTTTGCTGCTGTTTCGGGTGCTTCTGTGGCAACTTCTGCTGTATTTGCACGTATTGCTATTCCAGAAATGCTCAAGGTGGGCTACGACAAGCGTTTTGCAGCTGGCGTAGTCGCTGCTGGTGGCACTTTGGCTTCGTTGATTCCTCCGTCTGCTATTCTTGTGGTTTATGCCATTATTGTAGAGCAAGACGTTGGTAAGTTATTGCTGGCAGGCTTTGTGCCTGGTGCTTTTTCAGCACTCATTTATGCAGGTTTAATAGTAGGTATAGCAGTGCTCAAACCTGGCTTTGGGCCTTCTGTTTCAGGCTATACTTGGGGTGAACGCTTTAAGTCTTTACCACCTGCACTGCCTATAGTGGCGGTGGTGGCGATCATCATTTTATTTGTGTATAACCCTTTTGGTGATGCCATTGGCACACCTACTGAAGGTGGCGCACTGGGTGCTTTTGTGGTGTTCTGCATTGCTATGTTTAATGGCATGCGCTGGCCCGCTTTAAAAGAAGCATTGTTAGAGTCGGCCAAACTTGCGGTAATGATCTTTACCATTATTTGGGGGGTGTTAATTTTTGTACGCTTCTTGGGTTTTGCAGGCTTACCCTCAGCGTTTTCAGATTGGATCGTTTCCCTTGATCAAAGCCCTATCTTGATCTTAATATTTATTCTATTGGCCTATGCTGTGCTGGGTATGTTTATGGATGCTATTGGCATGTTATTGCTTACTTTGCCGGTAGTTTATCCGGCTGTGATGGCCCTTAACGGTGGTGAGTATGTTAGTGCTGCGGACAGCGTGTTTGGAATGTCTGGACCAATGTGTGCCATATGGTTTGGCATACTGGTGGTTAAAATGGCTGAATTTTGTTTAATTACACCGCCCATAGGGCTCAACTGCTTTGTGGTAGCTGGAGTGCGCGATGATTTGTCAGTGCAGGATGTATTTAAGGGGGTCACGCCATTTTTTATTGCTGATGCATTTACTATTGCTTTATTGGTCTCTTTTCCAGCGATAGTGTTGTGGTTGCCACGATTAGCTGGAGGATAGTTCAGGTTAATCAAAACCTATTATCGGTGGGCTGGTTTACTCATGCTTACGCAAGCTATAGATCAACCAGCAACCCAAAAGCATGATACCGCTAGAAATGATAATGCTTAAATGGTAGTTGCCAGACCACTGTGCAAGCACACCAGCAGCAGCAGGAGCAGCTACTTGAGCTACGCCATATGACAAGGTCATCTTCCCCATCATTTTTGCTGGACGGGTAGGAAAGTAGCGCCCTGCCATAGTGAGCACCAAGCTTACAATGCCAATAAAGGTGCCACCAAATAAAGCAGCCCCTAAAAAGGTCCATATTAAACCTGGGCTTAATATAGGGATGAGCATGCCGGTAAATTGTAAAATGTAGGCTAATAATAGTGCGTTTAAATTACCCACCTTACGGGCCACAAGATCCCAAATAATACACGCAGGAGCAGCAGCAAGGCCAATGATCATAAAGGTTAAGGCGCCATAAGCACTGTCGCCAGCGATTTGGTTTACATGGGCAACAATGAAGGTAATAATAACGGCATAGCCCACACCCGCGCAAAAGTAGGCCAGCATAAAGCTTTGGAGAAATTGCTTGGATGGAGGCTGATCCATCATCTTATCTCCCCCCACTGTATAGCCGCTTAGATTAGGTCTGGGCAGCCAAAACCATGCGGGTATAGCTAACAATGCCCCAAATGCTGTGAACCAATACCAGTGCTGTTGCCAGCTTATTTGCTCTGCGATTAGGTATACAAATAGTGCTGTTAAAAAGATGCCCGCACCCATACCAATGAAATGAATGCCCAGTTCAGAGCGTGATTGATGACGTAATAACCAGTGCATCACTAAACCCGATCCTAAAAGTAATCCAGCGGCGCTACTTAGGCCTGAAAAAAACCGCAAAGCGCCCCATATCCAAAAATTTTGAGTCAGCGCTAGGCCCAAGGTAGTAGCTAACGCCACCAATAACCCTAGCCGATACAGATGATCCTTTTTTTGTAGATCGCTAATGTTTGCGGCAATTAAAGCACCGCAAAAGTAGCCAGCGTAGTTGAAGGCTGCTAGCCATCCGCCTTGAGCAATGCCTAAGCCTGCGTGCTGCTGCATTAAAGGCAGCATCGGGGTGTAGGCAAAGCGTGCAATACCCACCATTAATATAAGGCTGGCAATGCCTGCACATAACACTTTAAGTCGTTGGATATCTTGTGTAAATGACTGAAAATAAGGGCTTTGCATAGGGTTTTAGTGCGCAAGTAAATAGCGAAGGGCACAGTATGGCAGGCATTGCCCACATTACAATCTAGACATTAAGCTAACAGGATTTATTTGCCTTCATCGGCTACACTTACCTTTTACGATTTACCAAATAATAGTGCATAAAAAGGATCAATTAATGCCCTCTAGTACAAAATTAACTAAGGCTGGTGGACAACTTGTATTTTCTGGTTTCTTTTTCGCTTATTTTACTTGCTTTGGTTTGGTATTACCGTTTATGCCTTATTGGATGGTAAGCCGTGGACTGGATGCTGAGGAAGCTGCGCTTATTCTTAGCTCTGCATTTGTGAGCAAGGTGTTTTTTGGCCTAGGTGTGGGAGTATTAGCAGATGCCACTGGCCATAAAAAACGCTGGATCTTAGCTTTATCGGTGTTGGCATTTTTAGGCTTTAGTGTGTTTTTACAATTTGAAACCTTTTGGCCCATGCTTTTGACTTGGTTTGTAGTGGGTGCATTGCAAACTAGTCATATTCCTATGGTAGATGGGCTAGCAATTGCCGCTACTCGTTTGGGCAAGCTCAATTATAGCAAGGCGCGCTTGTGGGGATCTGTGGCCTTTATTATCTCTTCTACCCTTAGTGGGCTGTACATCACTGCATTTACTATAGAGGCCTACCCTCAGCTTTTATTGGTGTTAGCTGCAATTGTGATTGTATTTTCGCTATCCCTACCAGATATTCGTCCACAAGCTAAAACAAACCGTAAATTAGCCTTTATAGAGTTGTTTAAGTTGCCTGGTTTTGTTGTCATTGTAGCTGCTGGCTCTTTGTTGCAAGCTAGTCATGGAGCACTTTATACCATTGGCACCTTACATTGGATTAAGGCTGGTATCAGTGAATCAGTCATAGGGCTATTGTGGGCCCAAGGTGTAGCTGCAGAGGTGGTGTTGTTTGCCGTAGGCATGTGGTTGCTAATTAGGGTGGGTGTTAAAGGTCTGTTGTGGATGGCAGTGGTAGCAGCAGTGGTGCGTTGGGTTACATTGGGGCTCTCCACCGACGTTGCCGTGCTGTTTATCGTGCAACTTTTACATGCGTTCACTTTTGCAGCCACCCACTTGGCGATCAACCAATACATTACCCAAAAAGTGCCAGATCAGCTTACAGCTTCCGCTCAAACACTATATGACTCTCTAGCGCTAGGAGCTTTCATGGGCATTAGCATGACCATCGCTGGCAGTTTGTACGAACATATTAGTGGTCAGGTATTTTGGGTGATGGCTCTAATATCTCTTTTTGCAGGCATTGTGCTTAGGCGCTATGCTCATTTAATTTAACCACAAACAGTGCTTCATTAGCACCTAAGGCTGTATTATGAATCTAGATCTGTGGTATGAAACCTTATCATTTATGCATTTAGGTGCCATGGCGCCAGCATTTCTAATGGCTACTTTTATGATGGTCACTAAAAAAGGCACTGAAGTACATAAGCTTATAGGCCGCATCTATATGGTATTAATGCTGTTTACAGCCATGGTCACTTTATTGATGTCAGCCCAAGTTGGTCCAAGATTATTTAACCATTTTGGCTTTATTCATCTACTTAGTGTGCTGGTACTTTATTGTGTGCCTAGCGCTTACTGGGCCATTAAAAACGGCAATGTGAAAAGGCATAAGTGGTCTATGATAGGGCTTTACATTGGTGGGCTCATAGTCGCTGGTGGCTTCACCTTGATGCCTGGGCGTATGCTTGGCAACGTGTTGTTTGGGTGAAGCTTACCAGCCATATTTAAAAAGAATGTACTAGATGGCCAATGCGATCCTCTTGGGGTGTTATGCCTAAGCCGAAACCAGTAGGTAAATCGAAAAAACCGTCTGTGCAAGCAACAGTGTTTGCTGGGTCATAACTCTCTTCTATGTAGTTGCCAGCGGTCCACACACCCTCTAGCATGGCAGGCTTTACAGTAGCTCCCATATGTAAAATAGCCGCAGAGACAATGTCTCCACCCCAGCTGTCTTCACAAGTATGTGGCAGGCCGCGGGCTTCACATATGTCTCGTATGGTAGCCATGGCGTTGAGGCCACCTACTCGCGTTAGCTTTAAGCCGAAGCCATCGCATGCATTCATAGAAATAGCTCTAAGAACGTCGTTAATGCCTTCAATATTTTCATCAAGAGCAATAGGATGAGCTATTTGGGGGCGAATATTGCTCACCTCTTCCATCGTATTACAAGGCTGTTCAAACAAGAAAGGAATATCTTTGCAGGCTAAGCTTAATTGCATGGCTTGGCTGCCGGTCATACCACGGTTTGCATCAACCACTAGGTTGGCTTTGTTACCTACAGCTTCCCAAACCTTGCGGATGGCTTCAATGTCTTCAGCCACATCTCGGCCACCGGATTTAATTTGAAGTCGCTTGTAACCTTGAGCTAGCTTATCTTTGGCCTTACGTGCAGTGTCATCAGGGGAGCCCTTGCTGATAGCAAAATAAGCAGGCAGGCGCTCTCGCACTGGGCCGCCCAATAAATCACACACGCGTACTTTGTAATATTTGCCCATCAAATCCATAATTGCAAAATCTATGGCGGCCTTGGCGTAGTTGTGACCATTGAGTAGATCGTTCATGCGCCTTTGCAATAATAGAGGGTGTAAGCAAGAGCTGCCGATTAAATCAGGAGCAAGATGGCACAACGCAGCTCTAGCGCCAAGTGCATGTTGGGGTTGGTAAGCGGGGCCTAAGGGCGACACTTCCCCCCAACCTACTAAGCCATTATCAGCCACCACTTTTATAATAGTGGCATCAATTGAGGTTAAGGTCATGGTGGACATAATATATGGCCCATCAACGATACGTTGGTCTTTTTGGTAGATGTGGATTTCTGAGATTTTCATAGGTGATTTCTTATATTTATTAATATGGCTCTAAAACTATCACTTTGTTCAAAAGAGGGCAATGACGTTAATAAGCCTCCAATATGAGAGCCTGTCGCAACAAAAATGATTACCAAAGACTAATACTTTTATGTCCATTTAAAGGTATTATGTAGCCTAATCTACCAACATTAACAATGAGATTTTTCTAATGAAAGCACTGCTAATTAACAAGGACGACACAGGTTACACCGCCAAATTAAGTCAGATTGAAGAATCACAATTACCTGAAGGTGATGTATTGGTGAAAGTGGATTATTCCACCCTAAATTACAAAGATAGTTTGGCGATTACAGGAACATCTCCAGTAGTGCGTAGCTTTCCTATGGTGCCTGGAATAGACCTTGCTGGTACGGTAGAAAAAAGTGACCATAACGACTTTAAAGTAGGCGATAAAGTAGTGCTTAACGGGTTTGGTGTAGGTGAGGGGCATTGGGGTGGATTGGCGCAAGTGGCCCGTGTGAAGGGTGATTGGCTAGTGCCGTTGCCTACTGCCTTTACTCCTAAACAAGCCATGACTATAGGCACAGCCGGCTACACTGCGATGTTATGTGTAATGGCCCTAGAACAACATGGCGTAACACCAGATAAAGGCGAAATACTAGTCACTGGGGCTGCTGGTGGTGTGGGCAGTGTTGCAATAAGCCTGTTAGCCAAATTAGGTTATAACGTTGTGGCTTCAAGTGGCCGTGCGCAAGAAACAGATTATTTGTTAAGTTTAGGTGCCACTGCCGTGATGGATCGTAGTGAGCTAAGTGAAAAAGGTAGGCCGTTAGCAAGAGAGCGTTGGGCAGGTGCAATAGATGCTGTGGGTAGTCATACATTAGCTAATATTTGCGCATCTATGAAGTATGGTGGCACAGTGGCTGCGTGTGGATTGGCCCAAGGGTTTGATTTACCAGCTACAGTAATGCCGTTTATCTTACGCGGCGTCACCCTAGCTGGTATTGACAGTGTGTATCGTCCAAAGGCCGATCGTATTGCAGCATGGAACCGCTTAGCGCAAGATTTAGACCTTGCTCATCTAGAAGCTATTATGACTGAAATTACCTTAGAGCAAGCCTTGAAAACGGCTCAAGACCAAATAGATGGACTAACTCGTGGTCGTTTTGTAGTTAATGTAAATGCTTAATTAGGAACCAAGCTATGAGCCATATTAGTCGTTATCCCGTGGCCGCTTTAGATAGTTTGCCAGCAGACATTAAAAGTAGGGTGTTAGCGGTGCAAGAAAAGGCAGGTTTTGTACCTAACATTTTTTTGGCAATGGCTCATCGTCCAGACGAATTACGTGCATTTATGGATTACCATGATGCGTTAATGATAAAGGATAGCGGCCTAACCCAAGCTGAGCGGGAAATGATCATTGTGGCTACATCTAGTGACAACGGTTGTTTGTACTGTGTGGTAGCTCATGGGGCAGTCTTGCGCATACGAGCTAAGGATGCTTTGGTGGCTGATCAAGTGGCGATCAATCACCTTAAAGCTGATATTTCGGCGCGGCAAAAAGCCATGCTAACGTTTGCGCTCAAAATATCTAACAATGCTCAAGCCACAAGTGACGAAGACTTTACGATGCTCAAAGGCCACGGTTTTAGTGAAGATGATACGTGGGATATTGCTGCTATTACTGCCTTCTTTGGGCTCAGTAATCGTCTGGTTAACTTTGCCTCCATACAGCCAAATAAAGAGTTTTATAACATGGCTAGGGATGTTTAAACTCTGATTAGAATCCAGGTATTATTAGCAGGTGCCATGATGTACCTGCTTGGCTCTCTCCATACTCAAATGCTCCTCTGAATCTTTAATCTGAAATTTCTCAATCTTTAAAACGGTTGCTTTAGTTTGGCTATAAAAATGTAAATAAATTACAATAATGCCAATAAAAAATCTATAATTGACATATATTTGCAATTTTTGTAGTATTACTACATAAATTTAATTGGCAGTAGAAGCTTTAGCTTTTACTCTGAACGCGCTACCCTTGTGCGCCTATTAAATACCCACTAACGACATCGCTTTTGTTTGTTAAATAATTACTCTTAAGGAAATGTTCATGTCTGAGTCTCTTAAAGATAGTGCAATGCGCTACCATACTCATCCCACGCCCGGTAAATTGTGTATTCAGCCCACAAAACCCTTGGCAAATAAAAGAGACTTAGCGATGGCATATTCACCAGGTGTAGCTTACGCCTGTGAAGCCATTGTGGAAGATGTGGGCATGGCAGCAGCAGTCACTGCTCGTGGCAACTTGGTAGGTGTTATTACCAATGGTACAGCTGTTTTGGGCTTAGGTAATATTGGTCCACTAGCTTCTAAACCAGTGATGGAAGGCAAGGCTGTTTTATTTAAGAAATTTGCCAATATTGACGTATTTGATATTGAGATTCAAGAAAATGACGTTGATAAGTTAGTGGACATAATTGCCTCGTTAGAGCCTACTTTTGGCGCCATTAACTTAGAAGACATTAAAGCGCCAGAATGCTTTTTAGTAGAAAAAGCTTTGCGTGAGCGTATGAATATCCCCGTATTTCATGATGATCAGCACGGCACAGCCATTGTAGCTGCGGCTGCGGTTTATAATGGTTTACGAGTGGTAGGCAAAAAAATAGAAGACATTAAGGTAGTAGGCTCTGGCTCAGGCGCCGCTAGCATTGCATGCCTAGACTTGCTTGTGAGCATGGGGCTCCCTCGCGATCACGTCACCTTAATAGATCGCTCTGGTGTTATCTATAAAGGCCGTGACCATGGGATGAACCCTTGGAAGGAAGCTTACGCAAGACAAACCCAAGACCGCACCTTAGCTGATGCTATGGTAGATGCTGATTTGTTTATGGGTTTATCAGCTCCAGGAGTACTTACCCAAGACATGGTCAAAACCATGGCCCCAAGACCACTTATCTTAGCCATGGCTAACCCTACGCCAGAAATTATGCCAGAGCTTGCTATGGCAGTGCGGCCAGATGCAATTGTGGCTACCGGGCGCTCAGACTTCCCCAACCAAGTGAATAATGTGTTGTGTTTTCCCTTTATCTTTCGTGGTGCATTAGATTGTGGTGCCACAACTATTAATGAAGCCATGAAGCATGCCTGCGTTAGAGCCATTGCAGATTTAGCCTGTAAAGAAGTAACAGATGTGGTGGCATCAGCTTACCCAGGTGAAAACTTCAAATTTGGCCCACAATACCTTATTCCTAAGCCTTTTGACCCGCGCTTAATAGAAGAAGTGCCATTGGCTGTAGTGAAGGCAGCGATGGAAAGTGGTGTAGCTACTCGCCCTATTGAAGACCTTGATGCCTATCGCGTTAAATTGCAAAGCTATGTGAATCAGGCTGGCTTGTTTATGCAGCCTATGATTGAAAAAGCTAAGCAAGGCCCTAAGCGTCGTATCGTTTATGCTGAAGGTGAAAACGAAGACGTGCTCATGTCTTTGCAAGCTACAGTGGATGAAGGTGTAGCAAAGCCTATTCTTATTGGCCGTAAAAATGTGATTGAAAAATCACTTGATCGGTTGAGCTTAAGTTTTAAGTTAGGCTTAGACGTGGATGTGTTTGACCCTAAAGATTGTGATTTACACAGCCGCTATTGGCAGCACTATCATGCCAAAGTGGCACGCAAAGGTATTTCCGTAGAAACTGCAAAACACGATATGCGTAATAACACCACTGCGTTAGCCTCTGTTATGGTTAGCTTAGATGAAGCCCATGGAATGATATGCGGCAAAGTGGGGCGCTTTGACACCCACTTTAAAACCTTGTATCAGGTGTTAGGTCGTAAAACACCAGACACGCATGTATCTACCGTATGTGCTTTGTTGTTGCCCAGTGGTCCTTTGTTTTTAGCTGATGCGTTTTTAACTGTAGATCCCACAGCGCAAGAGCTTGTGTCGACCACTGAAGCGAGTATGGAATTTGTACGTCAGTTTGGTATTGAGCCCAAAGTAGCACTATTATCCCACTCTAACTTTGGCACATCTAGCGACCCACAAGCGCATAAAGTACGTGATGCCTCTGCAACACTTCGAAAGCGTTATCCTGATGCCCAGATAGAAGGTGAAATGCATTCATACACGGCCCTTAACGAAGAGTTGCGCCAGACAATTTTCCCCAACTCAAAGCTTACTGGGCAGCCCAATTTGCTGATAATGCCCAACTTAGACACTGCCAACATTACCTTAGGTCTTATTCGCTCATTAACAGATGCCTTACTTATCGGCCCATTTGTGCATGGTTTAGCTAAACCTGCTCATATTGTTATCCCGTCGGTTTCAGGCCGTGGCATATTTAATATGAGTGCGATTACTGCTGCCGACGTAGAATTGCACTGTGAAACTAATGAATGCAGTATCTAATTTTAATTATTTTCCATTTTTTCTACACAAATCTCATTGATGGTCTACACTTCTAAAAGTTAGTTCATCTCTGAGTGTTTTTTGCCCAATTTATTGGGCTTTTTTTTGCCTAAAATAATTCAACAATGTCATAGTTCATGTTAAAAATTTTTCCACCAAGGTGCTCTAGCTTTGGGCTCATCCTGCAATTGCATGAGTTCACCTATACGTGGAATCACAAACGCTTGGTGTTGCTCTTTTGCTATGAGGGCCGTTTGTGCTGCAGGCTCATCCCATGGGTGTAAGGATAAAGTGAAAGCACCCCAGTGCACAGGCATCAAAATATGAGCCTCTAAATCTTTTGCGGCTTGTACGCTTTGTTTTGGCGTCATATGAACCTTATCCCAGCGGAAGTTATATTGGCCTGAATCTAATAAGGCCATATCGATAGGTCCAAAACGCTTACCCACTTCTTTAAAATGAGGGCCGTAGCCACTATCACCACTAAAAAAAACCCTTTGTTGCGGCGCTTCTACCATCCACCCACCCCAAAGAGTTGATTTGCTATTGCCTAAGCGCCTGCCAGAAAAGTGACGCGCAGGGGTTAAAGTAAGGGTGATGTCATCCAAGTCGTTAGACTGCCACCAATCCATTTCGCTAATGCGCTCCTTTGATATACCCCAGTGCAATAAATGTTGTCCCACACCAAGGGGTACATAGTAATGTTTTACCTTGGCATCTAGTTGCATAATTGTAGGGTAGTCTAAGTGGTCATAGTGATCATGAGAGATGATTACCGCGTCTATAGTGGGTAGCTGCGAAGGCTCAATAGGCAGTAGATCGTTATAACGAGGA
>TARA_B110000902_G_scaffold58466_1_pt1 | contig 15730 bp, 13 predicted proteins | sample TARA_B110000902 | Tara Oceans TARA_B110000902 (sample SAMEA4398009) | marine metagenome | biome: Polar Biome; feature: [SRF] surface water layer (ENVO:00010504); material: water (ENVO:00002006), including particulate matter (ENVO:01000060) such as... | depth 5 m | reverse complement strand
GTGTTAATCCTCACGCTACCAAAGAAAAAATAACTGACAAACAATACGTAGGTCTCTCATATGAGAAGCCAAATGACAACTTCGATAGAGGCGTAAGACCAACAAAGCCAAGTGCAAGTGCCTTTACTATTCCTGAGTTCTATAAAGAAACGTATAGCAACGGGTTAAAACTAATTGGCACTCAATCATCTGAATCGCCACTCGTTTATTTCTATATAGATATGGAAGGCGGACAATTGCTGGAAGCAGGCAAAAAGGTAAATACTGGAACCGCCATGATGACGGCTGCTATGATGGGAGAGGGAACACAAAGATTAACGACTGAAGAATTCTCAAGAGAACTAGAGAAATTAGGAAGTTCAATTAGTTTCAACTCAGGTGCCATGAATAGTTCTGCTTTTGTGAGCTGTTTGGTAGCCAATCTTGATGCTACTGTAGCCTTATTTAAAGAAGCTCTCTTTGAACCAAGATTTGATGAAAAAGATTTCAAACGTGTGAAAGATCAGGCTATAGAAGGATTGAAATCTCAACGAAGTAACCCTTCTGTAATGGCTTCTAAAGCTTGGAACAGTATCATGTATGAAGGGACTATTCTGGAAAAGTACTACTATGGAAACTATAAGTCGCTAAGTAAAATAGGCTTAGATGATGTAAAAGCATTCTATAAGGCCAACTATTCACCAGATGTGAGTACAATAGTAGTTTCTGGAGATATATCTAAAACTGACGCACTCAATAAACTTGCATTCTTAAAAGAATGGAAAAGTATGAATGTAACAGTGCCTGTAATGCCAGCATTGAAAACGCCAGAGAAAACGATAGTGTACTTGGTAGATAAACCATACGCAGCACAGTCTACTATACTGGCAGGTCATCCTGGGCCAAAGTATGACTACAACGGAGATTACTTCAAGTCAGGTGTTATGAACTATGCACTTGGTGGAGCTTTCAATAGTAGAATCAATCTTAACCTGCGTGAAGACAAAGGTTGGACATATGGTGCAAGGTCTGGTTTTGGAGGCAACAAACAGTACGGAACGTATCGCTTTTCTGGAGAGTTCAAAAAAGAAGCTACAGATAGTGCTGTTCGTGAAGTGATGAAAGAAATCAATGGTTTTGCAAAAGATGGGATCACTGAGGAAGAGTTGGCATTCACAAAAAGTTCCATTACGTTGAGTGAGGCATTGGATTATGAAACGCCTTTCGATAAGCTTAATTTCCTTAGCAGCATTGTAGAAAATAACTTACCAAAAGACTTCACGATGCAACAAGCTACTATGATAAACAAGATGACTGTGTCCGATATTAATGCGGTGGCTAAACAAATGTTGAAGCCAAACAATACAGTAATCATTGTGGTTGGACACGCATACAAAGTACGCGAAGGACTAAACAACCTAGGTTATGGTAAGATTAAAGAAATAACGGTAGATTAGTAGACTGCTCTTCATATAGTAAAAAAGGCAACTCAGTGAGTTGCCTTTTTTTATGACTCAAGCTTTTGAATAGAATTCCAATTGACGTGTTGCAAGAGCCTCGGTAGAGTAACTATCCTCAATAAGTTTGCGAGCATTTTCTACTATTAAACTGCGGTCTATCTCTCCACTTTTAATTTTGGTATAGACTTCTTTAAACTCCGCAGTAGTGTCTGCTATCAGTAGGTGTTTACCTTCTGTATATGCTATACCTTGAGCCCCTATGGTCGTACTTACTACAAGCTTGCCTGCAGCCATTGCTTCTAATATCTTTAGTCGTATCCCACTTCCGCTTCTTAGGGGCACAACGCATACGTCACAGTCTCGTACAAAGTCAAAAGCCCTTGGCACATCACTATGCACCTCCAGTTGCGGCTGATTCTGATAGTTGGCCGCCTTGATACTCTTACCCGCTAAGTGGAGTTTGTAATCTGTATCTATCTCTACTAACGTGGTGTGTACCTCTTTCAAGTACCAATCTACAGCATCTACATTGCCATGCCACTCCATGGAGCCAATGTGATACCAGTTCGTTGTGCTTTTGCTTGGAGAATAAGTCCACTCACGGAGATCTATACCAGCCGGTATAGTCTTGAATTTTCCGTTAGGGTGAAGTTTCTTAAACTTCTCACCGTCATCATCAGTTACCGTAGTTATTACGTCTACTTCTTGTATGATTTTAGTCTCATATGCCTTCAGTTGTTTTGCCAGTAGGGTAAGGTACAATTTCTTTATCGGATTACCTTCAACTAATGCGAGTCTTTCCCATATTTCATACTCAACATTGTGCATACGCAAAGCAAGTAATCCCTTGTGATTATTGCGAACTGCAGCTATGTATGGTGCGGCAAATGTGCCCTCTAACTGTACTATGTCATAGTGTTCACCCTTCAAGAGTTGTATGATCTCTTGCTCAAAAGTACCATTGTAAAACCTACTCACATTGTATGATTTGTTTCTGAGAAGATGTAATATCGCCTCATCCCATTTGATATCGGTATCTATAGGATGTATAAGTGTTTTGGCATACTTGCTAAGCTCTTTTTGTGCTTCAGTAATAGGAGTGTTGTGTTTTATACCATCCAAACAATAAAGAGATACCTCATGTCCAAGTTCAGAAAAAGCTCGGGTATAGTTATATATACCGATAGTACCGCCTTCGTTGAGCGGCCAAGGAACCCTATTGCTAATCTGCAAAATCTTCATTACTTCTTCTTATTTAGATTGTTTTGCCCATTTAGGCGTAAGTGCTTTTACAAAGCGTTTATAGGCTTCGGCATCAAACAATTGTGAGTCTGTGCTTGCTTTATACGTTAAGAATATAGCTAACGGAAAGAACACAATAAGGCCGAGCCACATACCCAATATAGGTTGAATAGCTCCTTGTTTTACTAGCTTTTCGCCAAATATTCCCATTACATAATAGAGGATAAATAGGAGTAGTGAAATGACAAGTGGCAGCCCAAAGCCTCCTTTTTTAATAATAGCTCCCAATGGTGCCCCAATAAAAAAGAGTAGAATACAACTGATAGCAAGGGTGTATTTACGGTGCCATTCTACTAAATACTTTGCTCTCATTTCACGCTGAGATGCTGAATCGTCTAGATTATTGGTACTTATTCGTTTAATATTATTGGCATTTTGCAATGCTCGTTCTATCGCTACCTCATGTAGATCCTTTGGCTCTTGTTTGGGCAGAGCTTTGGTACGTATTTTCTTTTTACGATTTGATGCCAGATTTCTAGGTACTACGGCCTTTACTTCTGCCGGTTTTATGCTTTTGGCCCTAGCCAGTAAGTTAGCTACACGCATACTTACGGATGAGTCTATTACTACCAATGTATCAGTAGGTATATAGAAATAAGGTTCTATGTATTGATATAGTTTGTCTTTTCTACCAGAGATATAGTCGGTCAACGAATCGATACGAATGCCAAGTTGCTTTACATTCATCATTCTATGATCTTCGCTAAATCGCTCTTTCTCGGTACGATTAAAAGCAAGCTCACTCAAGTCTATGGTGAGGTTGTAGCTTTCAAACTCCATGGTGTTGTGAGGTCGTGTTTCTTTGTATTTCGGATCGTTTACGAGCTCTTGGTATCTGCGGCCATCTTCTAGGTATAGGGTCATAAACTGCTTATCACTGCTCACCATCATTTTACCCCGTTTGGCGATGAGAATATTGTTATTGCCGTTAAATTTCCGCTCATCTACATAAATGATAATATCTTCAATCGTCTGATTATCATCGTGCTTTTTACCTACACGAATCGCATATCCTTCAATATCTTTAAAAAACACATTGTCCACGATATTCATTGCCGGCTTCTTTTGAGTAACGTCGTAGAGCAAAGCTCCCCAACTTAGATTTGCTTTTGGGATAAGGTTATTGGCCGTATAAAAGGCTCCGATGGCCATGAGAATACTAATAATAAACATTGGCCTCATTGCTTTTAGCAGAGAAACTCCAGCAGCTTTTATAGCCACTAGCTCATACCGTTCTGCTAAGTTGCCAAAGACCATGATAGAAGACAGTAGTATAGCTAGGGGCAGTGCCATTGGGATAAGATGTATAGCGAAGTAGAATATGAATTCTAAAATAACAGCGATCTCAAGACCTTTGCCAACAAGATCTTCGAGGTACTTCCAGATAGTCTGCATCAGTAGCAGAAACAAGGAAATGAAGAAGGTGCCAATAAATGGCCCAACAAATGACTTGACAAAAAGCCAATGCAGTTTCTTTATATTTCTCAAAATGAATGTCAAAAATAGGTTGAAGGTTTATTAATTGGTTATTTTTGGAATGAATGTATACAATTGATAGATTAATGAAAATCAAGACCCTTGCTTTATTATTTGTATTTTTACTTGTTTCAGTACCGGGATTTACCCAAATGGATAAAACAAATGCGAAGAAACTAAAGAAGGTGACCAAGCTGTACAAGAAAAAAAAGTATGTTGATGCGGGAGTATTGACCCGTGAAGTTATCAATGATTACCCCATAAACGAGAACTTATGGAATCTGTATAATCAAGTAATGTATGCTAACTACAGGTCGTCTACTTTTCTATTCAACAGATATAATATTACAGTAGAAGGAGAGGATGTAAGCAGCATCAAGGCTATCAAGACTAGTCTTGATCATGTTTTCAAAAAATCAAAGTATGACTATCATAATGCTATATACTACAGTAATACGTGCTTACCGTATAATGTACGCAGCAGTTCTCTGCTTCGCACTATGCATGTAGATGGCGGATATTTTACTACAGATTCAGTTTCTACAGAGTCCAATGACTTATTCTCACTAGGAGAGGAGGAGTTTAAAGCCAAGAACTTTCAAAAAGCTATTGGTTACTACCAAAAGGCGTACAATGTAGACACTTCAAACTATAAGGCTCTACTGTATATTGGCGATTCATACTTTTCTATCGAATACTACGGCCAAGCGGCAGTATACTTCAGAAGAGCGATGAAAAAGCAACCATTGCTCAATGAACCGGTAAAGTACTTAGCCGATGTTCTTATGAAAAAAGGAGAGTATAAGCAAGCATTAGATATCGCAAAACAGAGCCTATTGGTTTATCCAGAAGAGTCTATGATGGTCCAAATTCATACTATTCTAGAAAAGCAAAATTCAGATAAGGATTTGCAAAGAAACTGGGTTTTACGTTTAGCCCCAGCCAATACGGTTTTAGATACCAACTACCGTAAGCAATTTTTTGATAAATTGCTTCATTTTGATCATTATGTGCATGCCAAAGAAGGAGCAGAGAAAAACTATGAAAGTACGGGTATACGTAGATCATACGTAGATATATCACACGAAAAGTATCTAGAAGTACTCAGTTGGAAAAAGATGCTAGAAGCAACAGCTGGTGAAGATATCCCTGCCTTGGCCTATGCCCGTAAAATGGAATCTCAAGGTATGCTTGCTCCCTATGTGTTCATATCCTTATTCAATGTAGACTGCTACTCGCAGTACAGAGATTTTATTGATACAAATAAAGAACTTGCTGTACGTTACATCAACGAGTTCCTCATTGTTACAGATTAGAATTATTAGCCTAGTTGCTTCTCAAGGCTGACTATTTTACTTAGCGTATCTGCCTTTTTTTGTTCTTCTTTGGCGATTACTTCTGGTTTAGCATTAGCAATAAACTTTTCATTACCTAGCTTTTTGTCTATTCCAATCAAGAAACCTTTTAGCCGTTTTACTTCTCCAGCTATTGCTGCTGTATCTACCTTTTGTACGAAATCTTTGAAAGATATAGAAACTTCGTCTGTACCTACCAATGCTTTGAAAGCATTGTCTTCTGTGCCTTCTAAGGTGACTACATTAGCCAGTTTGGCAATAATACCTTTAGCACTAGTGTATATAGCAGCATCTTTGGCTACCAAGCCAAGACTTGCCTCTACTTTAGGAGATATACCGTTTTCATTCCGTTTTGCACGTACCTCACTTATAAGGTCAAACACACTGGCGTGAATAGTCTCACTGCTAGTATCTAGAGTCGGCCAATCTTGTTGGTTGATATATTGTCCTTCTCGCTCACCTAGTCCATGCCAAAGTTCCTCTGTGATAAATGGCATAAAAGGGTGTAGTAGCTTTAAGATTTGATCAAACATAACTGTAGCCTTATCCAAGTCGTACTGTGGAATAGGGTCACCATAGGTTGGTTTTATCATTTCCAAGTACCATCCACTAAAGTCGTCTCGCGTAAGTTTATACAACTCCATAAGTGCATCAGAAATACGGAACGAATCAAAATGCTGATTCACCAACGTGGTAGTGCTGGCAATTTTAGCCTCCATCCATTGGTGTATGGTATCACCATAGGTAGTGTAGTACTCGTTTCTATCTGCGGTTATGGCTAGACCTTTTATGAGACGGAATGAATTCCAAAGTTTGTTACAGAAGTTTCTTCCCTGTTCACAAAGTGATTCGTCAAAAAGGATGTCGTTACCAGCAGGAGCACTTAGCATAAGTCCCATACGTACACCGTCAGTACCATATTTGTCCATAAGTTCAAATGGATCTGGGCTGTTGCCCAATGACTTAGACATCTTGCGACGCTCTTTGTCTCTTACTATACCCGTAAAATAGACATTTTTGAAGGGCATTTTGCCTTCAAAAGCGTGACCAGCCATGATCATACGTGCTACCCAAAAGAAGATAATGTCTGGAGCAGTAACCACGTCGCTAGTGGGATAGTAGTAATCCAGTTCTTTTTTGCCTTCTTCTTTGAAACCGTTGAACACACTTATGGGCCACAACCAAGAACTAAACCACGTATCCAGTACGTCATCGTCTTGTCTGAGGTCACTTGCTTTAAGTGATTTGTCATCGAGTAAGCCTAGAGCTTCGTCGGCGGTTTTTGCTATTACTACTTCACCTTTAGGCGTATACCAAGCAGGTATTCTGTGTCCCCACCATAGTTGGCGAGAGATACACCAGTCTTTTATGTTAGTAAGCCAATGGTTGTAGGTATTTTTAAATTTAGCAGGATGAAATTGAATCTCATCATCCATTACCTGGCTAAGAGCTTCTGGGTAGTCTGCCATGAATTTTTTCATGTCTACAAACCACTGTGCAGATAGTCTGGGCTCTATAACCGCTTTACTACGCTCACTTTTACCTACTTTATTAATAATGTCTTCCGTTTTGGTGAGTATACCTAGTTCTTCTAGTTTAGTGGCCGCTAGTTTTCTAGCTTTAAAACGGTCTTCACCTACAAATATTCCTGCTGCTTCACTTATTGTAGCATCTTCATTGAAAACGTCTATGGTTGCTAGGTTATGTCTTTTGCCAATTTCATAATCATTTATATCATGTGCAGGAGTTACCTTGAGGCATCCCGTACCGAACTCTAGGTCTACGTAGTCATCTGCTATTATAGGTACTGCTCTATCTACAAGCGGTACGATACAGTTTTTGCCTACCAGGTGTTTATATCGCTCATCAGATGGGTTTACGCATACGGCAGTGTCTCCCATGATGGTTTCTGGGCGAGTAGTTGCTATTTCGATGGTCTCATTACTGTCCTGTATTCTATACTTTACATAGTATAACTTTGTGTTTTGTTCTTCGTGATTTACCTCTTCATCACTTAAAGCCGTTTTTCCAACCGGATCCCAATTGATCATTCTGGTGCCATGGTAAATATATCCACGCTTGTGTAAGTCGATGAACGAGTCTATTACAGCCTCAGAAAGATCGGGCTCCATCGTGAAGCGAGTTCTGTCCCAATCGCAGCTACATCCTAGCTTCTTAAGTTGTTCGAGTATGATGCCTCCATACTTATCTTTCCACTCAAATGCGTGATCCAAGAATTTCTCACGCCCTATTTCATCCTTACTTACTCCTTTCTCTTTCAATAGGTTTACTACCTTGGTCTCAGTAGCAATAGATGCATGGTCAGTACCGGGTACCCAGCAGGCATTGTATCCTAGCATACGAGCTCTACGAACCAATATATCTTGTATGCTATTGTTTAGCATATGGCCCATGTGTAATATGCCTGTTACGTTAGGTGGCGGTATTACTATGGTGTAGCTTGGTCTGTCATCTGGAACAGAAGAAAAGAGTTTATTTTCCATCCATTCATCGTACCATTTTTGCTCAAGTCCTTCTGGATTGTATTTGGTTGAAATTGCCATTGCTGAGATATTGTATTGTTCTTATTGTGTAACCGAGTGCAAATAAAAAAGCCCATCGTGGTTTTACCAAGACGGGCTCTCTATTAAATATTGTATAGTGCTTATCTTTTTTCTTTGATACGAGCACTCTTACCAGAACGTCCTCTTAGGTAGAAGATACGAGCTCTTCTGACCTTACCGCGTCTGTTTACGTCTATTTTGTCTATGTTAGGAGAGTGTGTAGGGAAAATACGCTCTACACCTATACCACTACTGATTTTTCGAACGGTGAAAGTTTCGTCAAGACCTGCATTTCTTCTTTGTAATACAGTTCCTTGGAAAACCTGGATTCTCTCCTTTTCACCCTCTTTTATTTTGTAGTGTACAGAAACATTATCTCCTGCAGCAAAAACTGGTAGATCTGTTCTGATTTGGCTTGCTTCTATATGCTTAACTGAGTCCATTGTTTTAAAAGTGACTGCAAAAGTAATAAAAACTATCAAGTGATATTAACATAGTTTAAAAATATGTTAAGATATTTTTGCGAAAATAAATTACAAGGATATTGGAAATTCGAAATTACCGCTACCTTTGCAGTTCTATAATAAAGAGATGTACGCGATAGTAGATATAGCAGGGAAACAATTCAAGGTAGAGAAAGACCAGAAGTTGTATGTTCATAGATTGGCAGAAGAGGAAGGCAAGTCAGTGAACTTTGATAATGTAATGCTTGTAGATAATGCAGGTAAGGTGAATGTAGGGACTCCAAGTATAAAAGGAGCTTCAGTGAAAGCTAAAGTACTGAGCCATCTAAAAGGAGATAAAGTAATTGTCTTCAAAAAGAAGAGAAGAAAAGGATACAAAGTAAGAAACGGTCACAGACAGTACCTTACTCAAATACAGATTGAAAGTATAAAAGGATAAGATAATGGCACACAAAAAAGGAGCAGGTAGTAGTAAGAACGGTAGAGAGTCGGAAAGTAAACGACTCGGCGTTAAAATATTCGGTGGTCAAGAGTGTATCGCTGGTAATATTATCGTTAGACAAAGAGGAACAAAACACCACCCAGGTGCAAACGTGGGTATAGGAAGAGATCATACGTTATTTGCTCTTACCGATGGTAAGGTAGAATTTCAGCGTAAGTCGAACAATCGTTCATTCGTGAACATTGTAAACGATTAATCGTTTTGGGCGTCTTAGCTCAAGATGTAAAATTTTCATAGTCAATAAGAGAAGGCTGCCTTTAAGGTGGCCTTTTTTTTGTTTTAAAGTTGTCTCGTCCTGTGTTTAATTATTACGCAAAAATAATACAGTGTACATCCGTTTAATTTACATACATGCGTTGTATTTATGTAAATTAAAAGTATTAAATCATTGCCGCTGGGTTTAATTCAACAAAATAGATTAACGAACTTGGGCATTTTAGCCCAATATTTAGGGTTTTTATTGTCAATTAATAAGGCAGCTCCCTGTCTTGTTACTAGGCATTTGCACCCGATGGCGATTATGACAAAAAAAAGACATGAATAAAAACGTATAAAATGAAAACTTTATTATGAGTACGAGTGTTATACTAATAACAAAAGAGTAAATCAGTACGGTTGAGTGTATCTCAACAACATAGATTAAAGAACTTGGGCGTTCTAGCCCAAGATTTAGAGTTTTCATAGTCAATTGAGAAGGCTGCTTTTGAGCGGCCTTCTCTTATTATGGGCATTGCTGACTGACGTTTATTATGACAGAAAAAAGACATTAATAAAATAGATTAAATAAAACTTTGATGTATGCATATGGGTTATATATTTGTAGTAACGAAAAAGGAAATCATTACCGTTGGGTGTAACTCAACAACATAGATTAAAGAACTTGGGCGTTCTAGCCCAAGATTTAGAGTTTTCATAGTCAATTGAGAAGGCCGTCCTAGGACGGCCTTCTCTTATTATGGGCATTGCTTATTGATATTTATTATGACGCAAAAAAGACATTAATAAAATAGATTAAATATGACTTTGATGTATAGGTTTACACTGTATATTTGTCTGTACAAAGAAGGAAATCATTACCGTTGGGTGCAACTCAACAACATAGATTAAAGAACTTGGGGTTCTAGCCCAAGATTTAGAGTTTTCATAGTCAATTGAGAAGGCTGCCTTAGGGCGGTCTTCTCTTATTTATATGAGTTAGGAATGAGAGATATGAATACGTAAAAAATGGGAGGTGTGTATTACAGAAATATTTTACTGCCCACACGTACCATTGTGCTCCCCTTAGATACTGCAATAGTATAGTCACCGCTCATTCCCATACTTAGGGTATCAAAGTTCTGATGTACAGCATACACGTCATACAAAGACTTTAATGCATTAAATTCATCGGCAATCTGCTGCATATTATCGGTATTGGTTGCCATCCCCATTAGACCTTTACATATTACATTAGTAAGAAGCCTATACTCATCACTCGAGAGTATATTTCCAAGATCTGCGGCACTTAGTCCGTACTTGCTATCTTCTTCGGCTATGTGTAGCTGAAACAGAAAGGGGATCACTCTACCTGCTTTCTCCGCCTCTTTATTGATAGCCTTGAGTAATTTTAAGCTATCCACAGAGTGTATGAGATGCACAAAAGGGGCAATGTATTTTACCTTATTGGTTTGCAAGTGCCCTATTACATGCCAGTTGATGTCTTTGGGTAGTTCAGTGTATTTATCTACGAGCTCTTGTACACGGTTTTCCCCAAAATGTCTGTGTCCGCTATCATATACTTCTTGGAGTTCTGGCAGACTTCTGTACTTAGAAACCACAACTAATTCTGTGTTTCCTATCTCTGACTGTATTAGTTTGATATTTTCGTGTATCGAATGAGACATATAATAAGAACAAAAGTAATTCTAGTTTGCTTATTTACTTTAGGTACATTAATTGGTTGTAAAACTGAAAGTGAAAAATTGCCAGATGGGATAATTCCCAAAGAGGATATGGTGGATGTAATAGCTGACATACAATTGGTAGAAGCAGCTCAAAAGCAACTGAATGTAAGTACCTCAGAACGTAACGTAATGAGAGATACCTCGTATCATATTATATTTAACAAATATGGTATTGACTCTGCATTGTATGATAGTAGTTTGCATGTGTATTCTCGTCGTCCACAACTAATGGCAGAAATCATGGAACGAGTTGCAGAACAAATAAACAAAGAGAATTAAAAGTGTTTTATCCGAAAAATATAAGTGAAAAACTGGGAATGCATCAAGTAATTGACGCAGCCCTAGAAAGATGTGATACCGAAGCAGGTAGGCTTCATATACAACGTGTGAAGTGTTCTGGCGATACTAGCCTTGTAAGCCTTTGGCTAGAACAGACAGAAGAAGTATGCCAAATTACAGCAAAAGGAGAACTCTCTTTATCGTTAAATATTGACTTTGACTTACAGGTAAAGACAGCCCAAATTGAAGGTTTTTTTTATGAAATAGAAACCATACAGCAAATACAAGATTGCCTTAGGAGTCTGCAACGCATGGTTATTTTTAGTCAAGATAGAAAGGAAGACTATCCTCGATTTGCACTGTTATTTGACAAACTTGACGTAGACTGGGAATTAATAGGAGCCATAGACAAAATACTAGACATAGATGGTGAGGTAAAGCCCAATGCATCTAAAGGATTACAAAAGATAACCTCCGCTATTAAAAGAGCTGAAAGAAGCATAATTAAAAGTTCGAACTCCATATTTACCAAGGCAAAGGATCAAGGACTACTTGCAGATACTGAGCTGGGTATAAAAAATGGTAGGGTAGTATTGCCTGTACTTTCGGAACACAAACGAAAAATATCGGGAGTCTTGATAGATCAATCTGGAACAGGAAAAATATCGTACATAGAACCACTTGAGCTAGTAGGGCTTAATAATGAACTAGCTGAGTTTCACATAAAGAAAAGACAAGAAATAATTGCTATACTGCGTAGTCTAACTGCACAAATAGTGCTGTATATCACGGATATAAAACGGGGTATGCAAAAAATGGCTGTTTATGATTTCATACGAGCCAAAGCAAGACTTGCTTTAGACTGGCATTGTGTGCTACCTAAAATTAATAATGAAACATCGGTTATTAATGCAAAACACCCCCTTTTACAAGAGCGGTTGCGAAAGGAAGGGAAAGAAATTGTTCCGCTGAACTATATGTTCAATGCGGAGCAACGACTCATTGTTATCTCAGGACCTAACGCCGGAGGGAAGTCTGTTGCCCTAAAAACCATAGGGATACTCCAGTATATGTTGCAGTCTGGTTTTTTAGTGCCTTGCAGTCAAGAAAGCTCATTTACACTATTTGAAAACATATTTGTAGATATGGGCGACAATCAGAGTATTGAGTCTGATTTAAGTACTTATTCAAGTCATCTTAAAGCAGCTAAACACATTATAAACTTTTGCAATGAACGTACAATGGTTCTGATGGATGAGATAGGTACAGGTACCGATCCAATGTTTGGCGGACCAATGGCAGAAGCTATCTTAGAAGAAATACATGGTAAGAAGGCATTTGGGGTTATTACCACTCACTTTAGCAATATAAAAACAAAGGCAGACAAGCTAGAAGGCGTGTCAAATGCCGCTATGCTATTTGACTTAGATGTACTTGTGCCACTTTACAAACTGCAAATAGGACAGCCAGGAAGCTCATTTGTATATGAGGTAGCAAGTAATATTGGACTCAATAAAAAACTAATAAAACGAGCAAAACAGCTTACCAACACAAAGCAATATGACCTAGATGCATTGCTAGCAGAGGTACAGTCACAACAAGAGAAGCTGCGTGTAGAGCAACAAGAAATCAACCAACGGTCTGAAGAAGCTGCACTAATGGAGTCAGAGTATAGAAAACTCAAAGAAGAACTGGAAGCACAGCGAAAGGCTATACTGGAACAAGCCGAGGGAAAGGCTCAATTGCTTATTCAGAGTGCCAATAGAGATATAGAGAAGACAATACGTTTGATACAGGAAACAAAAGCAGATAAGCAGAAAACACAAAAGGCGAGAAAAGAGTTAGAAGGGAAAATCAAGGAACCTTTAGATATAAAAGAGGATAAGAGGGTACAGGTAGATTTTAAAGTGGGAGATCAAGTTCAAATACTGAATACCAGTACCGCAGGAGAAATTATAGAGCTAAAGCGTGATAAGGCTACATTGCAGATAGGTGGACTGATAACAAAGACAAGTGTAGATAACCTGGAAAAAGTAGGCAAGACTACCGCCAAAAAAGTAAAAAAATATATCAGCAACTCATCCTATGCCGAGAAGCAAAGTTCCTTTAAAACGGAGAAAGACATACGCGGAATGCGTACCTATGATGCACTACAAGAGATAGACATGTGGGTAGATAGTGCCATTATACTGGGAGTGAGCACTTTGAGACTGCTTCACGGTAAGGGCAATGGTATATTGAAAGAAGAAGTACGTAGACACCTCAAACCCCATTCGGCCATTAAAGGTATAAAATACGAACGAGTAGATTTGGGAGGAGAAGGAATTAGCATTATTGAATTAAAGTAGGTACCTAGGGTGATTCGATTTTTTTTATTAGGTATGTTTTCACCAGTAGTCTTTTATTTTCTACTCGCGTTTAAACAGTTTTTCAGCGTAAAGTCTAAGAGTAATCCTACGTTTCTAAAAATACCGAAGTATACATTATTGATCTGGCGAATACACCGCTTACTGGTTGGCTTAAATCCCTATTACAAGAACTTATCTCGTGAGGGTAAAAAACGTTTTGTGAGTAGACTCATAGTCGTCCTGCAGCAAAAAAAGGTAAGAGCTAGAGAAGGTGAAACAGATACAATAGATAAGCGAATAATTGTGCTTTCGGCACTGGTACAGCTTACGTTTGGCCTCCAAAAATTCAATATTCCCACATTTAACTTTATTGCTCTTTATCCTAGTGATTTCTATTCTACATACCTAAAACAGCGAGTAAAAGGACTAACATCTAAACGTGGTATCTTAGCCCTCAGTTGGTTAGACACCGTAAAGGGTATATATGATCCAACGGATAATCTGAACTTGGCACTCCACGAGTGGTCGCACGCTTTGCTTATAGACCATGTAGATGATCATACCAACTGGATGTATTTAGATTTGAATAAGTACATTGGACAAGCAGAAACATATTTCGAAACATTAGATAGGAAGCAAAAGAAGTACGAATACTTGCGTTCGTATGCTTTTACCAATGAGCATGAATTTTTTGCGGTATGTGTAGAACATTTCTTTGAGTCTCCTGATAAATTTGCATTAGAATTGCCCGAGTTGTTTGATATAATGTGTTCTTTGCTCAATCAAAACCCATTGAACACAGTAGACGACTATAAGCGGAAGTAATACAGATGAAACAATTATTCAGATACGGAGATACCAAAGAGTTCTATAAAAAGGTAGGCAAGAAAGATGCTGCTATTTTTAATGGGGTAGTAGTGCACCCATACTACAGTACCTACGCTCTTGCACGAGATGCGGAGTGGACCAGTAGACTGTTTGTGTTAGACATGAAAGAGGCAGAGGAAGAAGGTATTGGCCTGTTTGTGAACGTAAAACACGTATCGCCTGCCAAGATAGGTGATGAAGTACGTTTTATCGCTACCATAAAGAGTGTCGTAAATGATGAGGTATATTGCAACATTTCGGCAAAAGTGGGGATGCGACTTGTGGCTACCATAGAGACAGGTCAAAAAATATTGGACGAAGACGAATTAGAAGCAGTACGTAGAATCGCAAATAGTAGTGGCTAAGAAAAAACAGCGTGAACATAGTATCTCTAAGAATAAGCGGGCATATTTTGAATATGCCATAGAAGATACCTACGAAGCAGGAATTGTACTCACCGGGGCGGAGATAAAATCTGTACGAGATAAAAAGGTAAGTATAGGAGAGGCTTATTGCTTTTTTGATAGTGAAGGCATTTTCAAGATCAAAGGAATGCGTATTAACGAGTTTAAAAACGCGGGTTACGTAGGCCAAAATCCAGATAGAGAAAAATTACTGTTACTCACTAAAAATGAGTTAAAAAAAATTACGAATAAGCTTAAGGATGTAGGTTTTACGGTGGTTCCTATTGAAGTTTTCATCTCTAAAAAAGGATTTGCTAAACTAGAAATAGGCATAGGAAAAGGTAAAAAGTACCATGACAAAAGAGAAAGCCTAAAAGATAAAGATGTGAAACGCGAAATAGATCGCTACATTTCTTAAAAAATCTATTTTTGAGTGATGTTCATATTGATAGCTGTCTATATTTGCATCGTCTTAATACCACAAGATATGCTCACGTGGTGAAATTGGTAGACACGCCAGCTTGAGGGGCTGGTGTCCGCTTTAGGACGTGCTGGTTCGACTCCAGTCGTGAGCACTTTATAACCCCACTAAAACCCATCATCGATTTTGTGATGGGGTTACTAAACTTCCCGCAGGTACTTTTAATACAGTCACACTAAATTCCTTGTTTTGTAGTCTTCTGAAAGTTTCTTTATCCAAAGTCTAGTGACTCAGCCTACGTCTGAGGTACTACTATTTTCCATCCCAGCTCTTTACCTACTATCTGAAGATCATTGAGTGTAGTTT
>TARA_B110000902_G_scaffold23541_2_pt1 | contig 15748 bp, 13 predicted proteins | sample TARA_B110000902 | Tara Oceans TARA_B110000902 (sample SAMEA4398009) | marine metagenome | biome: Polar Biome; feature: [SRF] surface water layer (ENVO:00010504); material: water (ENVO:00002006), including particulate matter (ENVO:01000060) such as... | depth 5 m | reverse complement strand
AACACGACCACGTGGCCAAAACACGACCACGTGGTCTTTAATGTGGCAACATGGTCTAATGGTTAAGGCTTAGGGTCACCTACGGTGGTCGGCTGAGTTCGATTTTCGTCGGCAATCGAACCCGACCCTTCATTCATATCTGAAATTCGACCATTTCTTCATTGTGTGCGTACAGTGCCAAGTCAAACCACTTTAGCTCCGTGGTTAGAGCGCTGACCAACTTGTTCCTTCTGGTTCAATTCCTGTCTGCAGGTCATGACCTTTGTTACATTGCAAGAGTTCGTCGCACTCCACCCCGAACTCTATATCCCTAAGTGGGTAGGGTTCAAACCTAGGGTTCAGGTCCACGTGGACACAGATTCATCAGAGTCAGAGTCAGATGATGAAATACTGTTATGGAACTGGAGGGTGATGGCAGAGCGTATGAATAAAGATAAACGTAAGTTGAAGAGAGGAACCGCAGATATACCATCCTCTGATGAGGAAGAAGAGTATGTCGTGAAGAGCCGTGTTAAGAAACTCCCAAATGGTAAAATCACCAAGGGCACGCTTCAGATGAGGCTTAGGATGTTGACCATCGCCCGCAACACGGGGTCACGGCAACATTTGATGAAAGTGAAGAACTATTTGGCAAAGTGTTAATACCAATAAACATTATCTTTTCTTTTTTTTGGATGATCCTTTATTCCAAGACTGCAAGGCCGCAAGGCTGCAAGGCTGAAGGTCGCTCGACCACGTGGTCAGACCTCGCAACGAGAGAGAAACATGGAGAACCAACCATACATATTCGAAAATGGCATAGTATTATTACGTGTTCAATACAGATTCTGTATCCGCTTAGCTTAATGGTTAGAGCGCTGACCATCCTGTTCCTCCCGGTTCGATTTCCGTGTGCAGGTCATGCCCCGTCCCCGTTGCACCGCCATGAAATTTAACGGCAAACAATGCAAACAAGATGGGTACAAAAGTGGTGGCACCTTAACCTTCATAAATAAGAAGACCGGTTTACGATGTGATTACCACTTACCCAAGACAGAGACACAGCCTGCCAAACAGGACGATGTGTCTACCCGAGGTCCATTGCAAGCGTTCAAGAAACGCTTTAGCAATATCGAAATCCCAGATTGGTGGTGGCAGCAGTAGAAAACGAAGCCTTTAGATTACGAGTCGGCCAACCCCTAAATACAAATAAACATTATCTTTTTTTTCCAAGTCAGAAATGATCAACTCCACCCATTCACTTCAATTAATTTTTTTCGGATTCCGGTTCACATTGTAATGTTCTCACAACATGTACCGCAGCATATCGCAGCCGATCTGGTTGTTTTTACCAAAAATATTTTTCGAACAGATGCGCATACTACGCCGCCGCTCGCATTATAATCGCCTTTTTAGAGCACAAAACAGCACAAAACGGCTCATTTAAGACGTTCTACAGGGTTAGGGTTAGGGTTAGAAGGTTTTTAATTTTTCGTGTACGTGTAGATTGAAAGAGGTGCATCGGTATGTCTGTATATAGTATAGTAAATCTCTATATATATGTATTAGTATGATACATGCATATGTACTATTACCACCATAAAAGTTGTATAGGCACCCCCCTCTCTCAGCACTTTTCGAAGAAGTATGTTTAATGGATTGTATTTTTTTTCTTTTTGTTGCGAGCCTTTTTTTTTTGCGCCTTACCACTTGCTTGGCCAAGGAACCGCACGCTGATGAAATGTGTATTGTTGTTGGTATATAAGTGAGCGAGTGTATCTAGTTTTCGACTTTGCAAAAAAAAAGGTGAGTGTTGTTTATTTATCTGATTGCAATGCGTATAAGTATCCTGAATGGCCCTGCAAGGATAGTATGTCCTGGCTTCGCTTTATCTCTAGACGTACTATTGCTTTCTTGACCCATTCGAGCTCATAGAACGCCACCTCTCGCTCCTCTGGGCTCATGGCTATGATGTCAGTGTTGGACAAGTGAGGCATGTTGACTGCAATGGAGTGCTTCATGAAGCCTCGCTCGAACTTGTACTTTGCTGCCTTCAGCCATATGTTTGACGATTCTAGCTGGCTGATCTTTGCGTCCTTTTCGCTGATCGCTGCTTTTTGTTTGTTTGCCACTCTGCGTAAGATGCGAAACTCTCGTGGAGAAGGAGGCATGACCTGCACACGGAAATCGAACCGGGAGGAACACGATGGTCAGCGCTCTACCCATTGCGCTAACTGAAGTAGTTCTTAGTCTATTGTGAACCGATAAGAGAACGTGAACTATTCGAATATAAACGGGTGGTGATGGGGCAGTGTGAACCAGTAGTTGCCCCTACATGCACAGCATGATAGACTTTGTGCAGTACGTTATTGCCTACGATCTGTGGTTTTACGCGGTCCACCGTGTGCTGCACATTCCTTGCGTGTACGCAAAGTATCACTGTCAGCACCACCGGCACACGCACCCGCATTATTACCACACCTTCAGTGCGCACGTTGTTGAAAATTCTGTCAGCGGCCTTGGACTTTTTCTGCCGTTGGTGTGGGGTTGCAGCTGGGGTGCCCTGGCAATAGCGTGGGTATTCTGTTTTGCACGAGGTGTTGCGAGGCACGATGCGAGGTGCGCAATGCTGGTCGGCACGCACCACTTGAGACACCACACTTTGCCCGGCAAGAACTTTAGTTCCTATTACATTGATTGGGTATTTGGCACGGCGGCGGCTCGGCTCGCCGCTGCGTCAAGTTGAGTTGAGTCGAAGAAATTCTTCGCGTTGTGATTCGCGTTGTGATCCGGGGTTACCGTCGTTTAATGCACAGGCTAGGTCGTCGAGATCCCATGGCCGGTCTGGGTATTTTGGGTTACCGGCCAGTACCATTGTGGCGAACGCGGCGTCGGTCAGGGTAGGGAACATGGTTCGTTTTAATCCGGCCTTGAGTTCTTCCATTGAGAGTACTCCGTCTCGATTTAAATCAAAGTCTGCGAACATGCCCTGAACTTCTGGAGTAATGAGCGAATGGTGCACAAGACCTCGTGCTGGCAGAGGCGGTGCTGGTAACAGCGGGGGTTCAGCTGGGTGTGCTGGTGCGGCACCTACTGCTGGTGGCGGCTGGCGGCGGAAATAGGGTAATTGTTTCGCCATAGCTCGCGCCACCCCCTGTCTCTCTTGCTCGTGCTGCACCTGTAACCGCCCCGCTTCGATAGCCGCCTTTCGCTGAGGCATTGTCGTTGGACCCCGTCGCTTTCCGGCACCGCCACGAGTGGGGCCTTTTTGCCTGGCCGCAGTGGAACCCTGAAAAAACCCATGGTCGATGGCAAGCCCACAAATTTGCATGTTTACATCCCCTTTGTGGTGCGCCTTATACATTGAACGAATTAAAGATTACACGCCCATGGCCGACGCCGTGCGGCTCGCCACTGGACAAAGCCAACGGAAAACGAAGGTCATTTTACCCATCAAAAAAGGAACTCAACGGTTCAAACCCTTTAGCCAATCAGTATCATACCACAACGGGGCACCCCCCCGGGGGGATGCTGTGCCAGGTCCAAGTCTGTTCTGAGTAGAAGAGTGATAATTAACATATCGGACATATGGGCGATGTACACTATACTAAGTACAGTATACTATAGTAACAGGCAGGATATTGTCTCAGAAGAGACAATCCAGGGTTGAGAACTGACCTGGTAAATGTGCCATAAGACACACCCAAGAACAGCCAAGTAACCCCAGACAAGTATCGCTAACAACCCGGCCTTCGAACAATCCGGTCCGAAGACTGACTACAGAGGCCCGTCCTCAATGAGAACTACCATTTTAACAGATCGAGGAATTTCTGCGCACATTTGAACCCGACGGCTTTTCAGTTGAGAATGAGTTACTACAAGCAACCACTGAGCCACTTTGTCAAGTTGAGTTGAAGAAATAACATGCGTTAATTTGGATATGAAGGTTCGATTTCCGGAATGAACCGGCGCGCTTGGACATGCTTGCCGCTCAAAACATTTAGAATATATACTACTGCGAGTGCATTGAAACGAGCTTCGCCGACGCAATGGCGTGCAACAAGGCCGATGCAATCTTGAGCATTGGCAAGAATGGCAGGACGGGAAACAACCTTGCGCAAGTGATGAAAGGGTTGTACTTTGCAGCGGCCACAAACATGAGCTGTATCCACCTGGAGCCACAGTATTACAACAATAGCGTTCTGGACATGCCCGCGTTCTTTCGGCTTGATAACCACTCGATCGAGATGGATGGCTGCACCAATGCCCTTTCGGAATACCAAGCCCCGTGGTTGTGGCATTGTAACGCCTCATGCGAGCCCACTTCAACCTTTGGAAGCTTTTGGATCGACGGATGCGACGGAGTTGCTGCTAACGATCTGCGCCTGCTGGCGGAGACGTACATAAAACCGCACGCTCGCTTCTCCACATCGATTCCCCCTGACGGCGACGGCCTACTCACGGTGCACCTCCGAGGTGGCGATTTGTTGGGAAAGCAGGACGGCGACCGCAATGCTCCTGCACATCACTGGATGTGGGCGCAGCCACCCTGCTCAGTGTACGAGCGCATAGTAAGCCACGGCAACTACAGCGCGGTACTTATTGTTTTGGAAAAGCCCGTCGAAGCCTATCCTTGCGTGCCGTGGTTCCGACACTTTAGCAAACGCAGTGGTGTTATTCTCCGCATTCAAGCAAGTACCGTGTTGGCCGACGCCCGCGCCATTTACCGCGCTCGGAACTTGGCTCTCTCGTTCTCTACCTTTTCAGAATCCATCGCGTTGGTGAGCGGCGAGGCCAAACGGCTTTACGTATACAACACGTTTCAAGCGCACTCGGCTATAAACTGCAAGCTGTGGCCCGGGGTCTCACTGTACGACTTTCAGGGCCCGAACAAGCCTCCCGCGAACAACACTTTAGCTGCCCTGTGGGCACACATGACAACGTACGAAGGCTTTGTCGGCCCTCGCCTCGTCACAACAGACCTTTGCAAACGCAACGCGGCGGGTGAGTGGGCCATTGATCCCTAGTTCCGTATATCGACGTACGTACCTGCGTGTCTATTAAGCCTCATACACCAGCAAGACACCTTGACCAAGAAGTATAGTCTTGTTTTGGTACTTGGTAGGTCTTCCGATCGTGCATGCAAACGACCACCCCTTCTGCTCCGTGCAGGTGAACATTCACAAGTAGACCGTATGGTGGGCGCGGAAGGGCGCCCGTGGTTCACACTGAGAGTGATGTTCCGAAACCCAAAAACAAACCCCCATCACCACCCGTTCATATTCGAAAAAATCACGTTCTCTTATCGGTTCACAATAGACTAAGAACTCCTTCAGTTAGCGCAATGGGTAGAGCGCTGACCACCTTGTTCCCTGCCCCCCCCCCGGTTCGATTTCCGTGTGCAGGTCATGCATCCTTCTCCGCGAGAAAATCGCAACTTGCGCAGAAATATCCGCAGAAAAGACGCACAGATAAAGAAACTAGAATCGTCAAACAAATGGCTGAAGGCAGCAAAGTACAAGTTCGAGAAAGGCTTCATCAAATACTCCATTTCAGTCAACATGCCTCACTTGTCCCACGCTGACATCGTAGCCATGAGCCCAGAGGAGCGAGAGGCGGCGTTCTATGAGCTCGACTGGGTCAAGAAAGCAGTAGTACGTCTAGAGATAAAGCGAAGCCAGAACATACTATCCTTGCAGGGCCATTCAGGATACATATACGCCTTGCTATCAGATAAATAAACAATATTCACCTTTTTTTTTGCAAAGTCGAAAACTAGATACAAGTCCCGCCACGATTGCGACAGGCTTAAGTCCTGTTCCCGTATGGGCGCGAGGGTTCGAATCCCTTCGCACGTATCTTGTTTTGTGCTTTTTTTGGTACGCGCGGTTATGCTAGGGTCACATAGATGAGCACGGGTATTTTGTGACGATTGTTGAAGTTGTACTTCCACCCCTCTTCACGACTGTGCAAAACAAAGATGGGCAAGCGAGATGTGCCGCCGTTGAGCAGATACACGGTTGTAATTTTTAACCATTCTGTTCCCCCCGGTTCGATTTCCGTGTACCCTGACTCCATTACCACGCTGCCAAACATTTGCAACCCGCGTGTGAGATCGTGTGCGAAGGGGGACTTTGGGTACCTGTCGGCATGATCCTTGCTTGTTTTGAATCGGGGTGTCATGGAGTCCAGCAGTGTTGACATTGCGTAGCTGCACTGCACGTACTCTGGGACGGTTCGACCGAGCATGTCTGCCTCTGACTGAGGGTGTATGCACGCGTTGACAATGTTGCCGAGGGTGCAACTGATCCCCTCGGTGCGATCGCAAATTTTTAAACCGTTGCGCAGGTTGTCCATGATGTCCAGGTTGCCGCCGAGCCCGTGTTCCCCCGACAACGCGCGGAAGAGGAGGATCAACGCAGTCGCCGCGTGTCGTACGGAGGTATCGGCATGGCACATCCTCATCACGCAGAGTTGCCACGGCACTGGTGGTTTGGTCAATGCGTCATCAATGTCTATCTGCAGGCACAGGGCCTCGTACAGGGTGCGAATTGGGTCGGTCACCTTCTTGAACTGATTCCAGAACTTAGGGTTTTCGAGCTGCAGCTTGCCCAAAAAGTCGAGAGCGCTTTCGCTGGCGGCGGCGATTGTGCGAAAGTTGGGAATAAGCTCGTAGCTCTCGACCGCGAACCACGTGTCGTCCGGGGCAATGGCTGCTTCGTGAAATCTGGTTGCGTCTACGGCCCTCTCGAACAGCAACAGACGGTAAAACAGGTGGATGACCATGGGGCGAAAGAGCTCGTCGCGGTCCATGTACTGTGTGATGTCGGCACCGGACGTCAAACCGTTGGACACAACGAGTGTGGCCAACACAAGCTTGACGTGGATGCAATTGCCTCGTGTACGGCCAACGAGCGGGTCGCCCAGAAACTTGTGCCGGTTAATGTTCAGTCCGGTTCTCTTAAACGTTGGGGTTGGGGCGATGCCTGTTCTGCAGAGACGGTCCCACATGCCCTTGAACGGTTCCGTTGTCGCATCTGTGTTGCTGTCGACGGTCTCGAACGACTTTCGGATCGTGTGCATCGCCCAGTGTTCCAGCGTCACGATGCCGAGGGTGGTGTGATTTGTCTCGTCTATGCCGCACAGGAGGTACTGTATCGACTTTGTATCCAGCGGTTCGATTTTTGTGCTGTCGAGAATGCGGTAGTAGCCAGCGTCGCCTGTGCCCCTCGGCTCCCACGGTGGAATTGCTATCTCGTGAGACTCTGATGTTATATGCACGTGCCGGTCCTGCGATGAGAGGATCGACAGCTCAAACAGGCGATTGGCATAATCGGTTACGTTTTTGATGAAGACTTTGTCTTTGTGCTTTGATTGCCACAATTGCCCGAGCCTAAAGATTTGATCTGGACGCAAGCCCTCTGAGACGCCGGCGTCCAGATCATCGTCTTCGCCTTTGAACACTGCGTTGGTGGCAATGTCCTCGAGCAGTACGCACAGACATTCCGGCAGTGTTGGTGGAACGGCCAGCGCCAAGTTTTGTGCCGTTACGAAGTCGCACGAAAACGCGTCTCGCCACTCCAAAAGCGTCGAGCAGCCTCTTGTGTTTATCAGCCATTGCGTGAGCTGCTCCGCCTCTTTCTCGGTGAAGCCGATCGCCTTGACAGCATCTGGTGGAAAACGGCCAAAGAATTCGCCAAAGGTGATGCCGGATTCGCATACGTACCTGCGGGGTGGCGCTGCAATGAAGAAAGACTCATTGAAGAAGCCAAATCCCCCTTGCTCCACGCTTACCCCCTCAATGACTTTATCATCGATGGTGGTTTGCAGTACATTGTAGAAGTAGCGGAGAACCGATGCCAACTGGGCGGATGCATACAAATCTGATTCAAACGGGAGGATGCACACAAATTCGATCGAGCGCCTTGGCAGCAAAGAACCGGTGCTGATAAACTGGGGCGGCGCAAAGTGGCAGCACGCACCGTCCCAAAACACGGCGGCGTCCTTTGCTCGCAAGGGCATACTCCACGGGTTACGTTGTCGGTTCGTCTCCTCGGCTTCTTCCACAATAGTCCTAAAGTTGGCGTCCCCAGCCTCGATACGCTGCGCAAAGTCTCCGCCCGTGGTCTGTACGAACAACGGTTTGTCCATGCTGCACCGATATTGCGCCCTATCGCCGTGGCATTCGCCTTGAAGGCAGCTGTTAAAGGCGGTCTCCATATAGCGATAGTTGCGATCATAGCCTTTCCTGTTAAAGCCGCGCAGTGTCGCCAGGTCGTGGTCCAACGATTTTGGCAACGGCGGCCCTCTGGCGCCCACTTTGCACGCCGGCAAGTACGTTTTTGCATCGTGGTATAACGAAGCAAACCTTTCTGCTGTTGCCGTTTTTTCTTCTAGCTGCACGCCAAGGATGATTTCGCTGAGGTATCCGTACACGTACGCCTTCTCTCGAAGTAACCCACGCCCTAACTCCCGTGTGGAGAGTTTGTCCTTAATTTCCGAAAACACGCGCGCCGTTACCGGTTTCCACTTCTCGCGAAAAGCTGCTAGTGCTTTTTCGTTTGTTTTCTTGGCCACTTCCACGAGCGTGTTATCTCGCCACTCAAGTAGCGGTGTTAATTTTCTAGAGTCGATCTGCGTCCACAATATGGCGCGAATGTCGTCGTCGGTGAGCTTGGCAGGCATTGTAAGCTTGCCAAAGTCATCAAGACCCTCGGGCACGATCGTCATGGTGAATATGGCGCCATCGACCGCGGCGTCTCCAGTGCGAAAAAGGGTCCTAAGCGTAGCTAAGCTGTTGCGGATTTCTTCATAGCGTTTCAGGTCGACGTTCTTGAAATCGAATGTGCGGTTGAACTCCGATTCCAAGAGGTTTTGGTGTTCCGTCACGGCATCATGTTCAAACGAAAAAGGTTTCTTTGACCACGCCTTGAGCTTTTTGAATTCGTCATTAATGGCGGAGCAGATGGCGCGCATCTTTGTTTTCCACTGAAGTTTTGCTGCGCGGGCGGCCGACACGGCCGTGGCGGGCCGTGCCCACTCGACATCCGCGATGACGGCGGAGTTTGCTTTAATGGTAATTGTGTGGGTCCAAGGCGAGCCAATCGTGATCTTGGGGAATGCGCCGTCCTTTCGGCGGCGCACGATGACGCACGGAAACATCCTGCCCGCGATAAAGGGCGAGTCGATCTGGCATCGCAGGATGCCGTCTTTGTAGAGCACAAGGGTCCCGTTGCCGTACCCGCGGATCATCAGCATGTCAATTGTGGAGCCGCCGAACTCCTCTAGGCTATAAATGCGCATCGCGTTTCGCGACGTTAATTCGTCGGGGTGGCCAATCCCAACTGACAACTCTTTTATTGAGTTTGTTTCGGGGAGCACCATCCTCCAGCAGACGACGCCGGCCTCGTCCATTTCGCGGACAGGTGCCCCGTACACTGTTGTAGACTTTGCCTTTATCGTAGCCGTGCAGCGGGAGGAGGACAATGTGTACTTGGACGGGTTCTCGAGAAACTGCCAGTTGCAACGTGACGGGTGCACAGGCACATTCTTGAACTTCGGAAATTTTGAGCGGGTTGCGACGTCCGCCAAAATCCATTCCTTCATTGCTTGCTCGCCAAGACGCAGCGCAACGCAGCGCTCCTTACCTGTTAACGGGTCCCAACTAAAGCCCAGCTCCTCGAAGCGCGGGTCCTCGCAGAGTCCACCCATGATTGCGGCGTTTGCACCCCCTATAGACCGCAGCGCGTCGCGCATAAAGGTCCGATCTGGGTGGCACAGTGCCTTGCTCGCGTACATGAGCACTTTAGCCTTTGTCGCCGCGGTCGCCTCCTTTGCAATGGCGGAGAGCAGAAAGTTTGCATCGAAATAAAAGCAAGTGCCGTCCACAATGCGGCTTGATTCAAGCGTGGCAGTGATGTCATGAATGTGCCCTTTGCGCGTAGCAGCAATGCACTGCCACCATGACCCATTGGACTGGGGTTCATCAACTATTGCGAACCAGCAATCGTACTTGCCTTTGCGTATAGTGGTGCTTATGTGGTCCACAATGCGGTCGATCCGGTCAAACGCGGTCACTATCAAGGAACCGGCGACAACCCCAGCATCGAACGTAACGCGCGTTGTTGCCACTGCCCTAGTCAGAATGCCGATATGGGGTCCCTTTTGCAGCATAGTCTCCATTCTCGTGTTCATGAGCTTCAGCGCATCTGCCACACTTGTGGCGGTCGTGAGCACGCCCTCATCCTGGAGGCGCCGCAGCAAGACGGGGTCTTTCAGCATCTCCTCGGGGCACCGGCAAAGGATGTGCAGAAACCGGGGCTTGCAGACGGCGACCGCCCGAACCACAAAGTCGGGGTCTTCAAACAGCGCGTCCGCAACAAACCCGGCCCCGCGGATGTCGTACGCAATCATATCAATTGCGGTGCCTTGCCCTATCGACTTTATCGACCCCGTCCGGTCGCCCGTATCTGTAAGCGCGCCTACTTCGAACATGTTAGCATTGGGGAGCCATTTGACAACCCAAGACGGCGGAAACGTCATTTCTGCCGCTTCACTTTCCGAGCTGTCGTCGTCGTCATCGCTATCGTCGTCATCGCTACGCTCCAGGTTCGCTTGGTACAGGGAGATGGCGTCCCAAAAGTCAGCGTGCATCTGCGGCACGATTTTGACGAATCCTCGGCGTTTAAGAAGAGTACGAGCCCGATCCTCGGCCGACCCCGAACCCGAACCCGAACCCGAACCCGAACTCGACCCCGAACCCGATGATAGCACAGCGGGTTCGAGTTCGGGTTCGGGTTTGGGAATTTTTTCCACACGCCTTTTCTTCAATAACATCTCCAATGGCATGTCGTCGTCTGAGTCATCATCAGAGCTCAATGGTGGTGGTTTTAGTGCCATGGGGTCGTCTGAGTCATCCTCAGAGGACATTGTTGTACAAGTGATCGCATCTGTCGACACGACTTTATACACGGGATGCTCTACGTGTAACTTTACTTGTAAAAATAAGACGTACAAGCACGCTGCGCTGGCTGTTCTGTTATTTCCCTGCCTGCATAGTGCGGATAACCCCCCGCAAGAGCTCGTTTTCCTTTGTTAAAATGGCACACTGCCGCTCGAGCAATTCGTGGGATTTTTGTTTGTTTCCCTTTGTCTTTCGTGCATACTTTTGTGACTTTAGCCGGCGCCGGAGCACCCTGAGCCAAGCGAGCTCTGGTTCGTCGAGCTGCTTCTTGATGTCTTTGAAGGCCGCGCCGCTAACGGTTGAAATTTTGTCCACGCCGCCAAACTTGGTCGCGAGCCTTTCTTTCATGAGCGTTTCGTCGGGGCAGAGTTCCCTTGCAAGCCGTTCGCACTGCTGAGCGTAGAGTGTGCTTGACACGCACTGTTTTGGGGACTGCTCCATTTTTGCTGCAGATGCAAAATGAGGTTTCAAACCGAGTGCCTGGCTTCATCTGCAAAAAAAAAGTAAACCAGGTTTGGTTTTATTTTTTATTCTCTTCTTTTGCACAACCGTATACATATAAAGCAGAGTTGGCCGGCCCTAGCATGCAACGACCATGGCCGTGTACCCCATTCGCTTCCTTGTAACATGTGCGACTTTTTGGGCGATAACCGATGCAACCCCCCCCGGTTGCAATCCCAGGATGCCTGGCTGCTTTGTTATATCTGCGTACGAATCCGAAGACGGGACGTGCACCGACCCAATAGGGGAGTCTCTGACTTACGCGGCCGATGTGGATTGTGTTGGACAAAACGCAACAGTGTCTTGCAACTACGACGGTACGGTGACGGTTGGAGCGTGTGGGGCACAAGCGGACACGGGCACGAAGTGGGAGGAAGTCACACTCCGACCAACATTTGCCGGGTCGTGCGGTACAGTACGTGCAACTAATGAAATTGACGAGAGTCGTTCGGTTGATTTTTTGATTCGAGGAATATGCCCGTTAAATGCTGTGCGCGAACCCGTGTCTAGCGGGAGCAGCCGTGCAGCGACTGCCATGGTGGCTGTGGCCGGTGGTTTCGGGGCGATCATCGTCATTAGTGGTCTCGCCCTGCGCCTGCAACCGACTCAAACCAGGTTTGAAATAATACCGGAATATTATTTGTGAGGTCGAAGTGGCACACAAACAGGTTTGCTATGCTGCAGACGTACTTGTGGATGAAGCGTGAGGAGATGGAGAGCGGCACCGTGAGCACGCAGTCTGCGCGCAACTGCGCGTGCATTCTGGCCAAGGTTGTGGTATGGAGCCAGACTGCCGACCGGCGTCCGTGCATTCCTGGGGTGCCCTACCGCGACACGCTGACGATCTCGGTGTGTTTTCGCGGCGAAGAAGACGGCGACGGTGTGCTCGAGATCAGCAAGAGCGACGACCGCGCGACCGTGGACGTTGTGCAGCGGTGCAGCAACGCGCGGGTGTTCGAGTACAACCTTCTCTGCATTTCGGTTGAGATGTGCATCAACTCTTTTTTTGATCCTGCGATTGGCAACCGGAGCAAGGTGCAAGTGGCGGCCATCGGCCTGCACCGGGGCAGCACGGCTGCGACGCCGCCACCCGAGGGTTGCGAGATGACGGCGTACCTGCAGAGCCGTTTTGCCCGCCTGCACGACACGACCGGCATTGCGAAGCACCTGTTTTTGGAGCGGGTGATCAGCAGTGGGTACCGCGGGATTTTGTGGTCGTGCCTTGTAGCTTAACTTTATTGTCAATAAACACGGTCGTGCGAGCGCTGTATAAGGTGTCGACTGCCGGCAACCCTAAGTAATGGAATGAAAGACCAGCGCTCTTCCTGCCGCCTCCGGCGGCAGCAGCCCACGCGCGTTGGCGAACTCGTGCCGTTTGCCACCGACCTTGTGCGAGCGGTGGCGCCGGCGGTGTACGACGCGGTGTACGACGCGGTGGTGCCGACCGTCTGCGTCGCCATTCTGGACCACACGCGCCCCGGCAATGCGCTCAAGGTGATCGCGCGCGTGTGCGTGCGACGCCTTGCCAGCATGACCGCCGGCACCGACGTTCCCGCCATTATGTATTCGCCGTTGCCGGCGTACCCGACGGGCCGCGCGACGCCGGAGGCGGTGCGAGCTGAGAAGGTGTTGGACGAACAGGTCGCGGCCGACAGGGCGCGACAGCAGGCCGCAAAACAAAAACGCGAGAGGGCGGATGCGGCCAACCAGGGCGCGAAGCAGCAAGCACGAAGCGCGAAGCCTGGTGCCGCGACGGAGCGGGCGCGGCAGCGGTTGAAGAATGCCCGGCGGGCGGCCGACAACGCTGCGCGGGAGGAGGCCGCGGCGGGCCGGGGGGGTGACCTCGATGGGCTTCGAATGACCTTCCGGTCGTTCAACGATCTGGCGTTGCTGCAGCGGACCCGGGGCATAACGTTCTCCGAGGCCGATTTTCAAGCGATGTTCCGCCCAATGCTCCGAGCGTGGACCCGTGCCGCGGCGGACACGCCTCTGTCGACGTTTACGCTGGTGAACAACAACTGGACCCAAAATGTGTTTCACACAAAGTTGATGCGGGCTGCGGCCGCCTTTAAAATGCCGGAGGCCGCGCGCATGCACGCAACCACCCGGGACGTCGGTGCGGTGTCGGGTCTCCTTCGGGCCATGAGCATGGAAACCGCCGCGGACACCGGTGCCGAGCTCCTGTTTGAAAGTATGCGGATTGACTACACCGACGCCAACGGGTACGAGATCCGAGTATACGACAAGAACAATGCGACGCCGCTGAACGACTACACGTTCAGGTGTGAGGTGGGTGACTACAGCTGCGCCACGCCGCGGCAGTTGATGCAGAAGTGCACGTCGCATGAGCACTTTGTGGTGGGCGACGGGAAACTGCTGCTGACGCAGTATACAATGTGCGACATTGGATCTGAAAACCTGAAGACGTACTCGATTATGTCTGAGCTGCAGCAAGCGCCCCCTCTGCAGCCGGACGAACGTGTGCAGGTTATGGCCGGCTTAAACTGGAAGATCCCGGGGGAGAAGCCGACGAGGGCGCCCGGAGGCAAAAGCGACTGGTGGTACGACGACCGGCACACGCAGGAGAAGCACGAGGTGCGGTGGCGTTTGGGGAAGGTATGGCGCACGATTGACCGGTCGCACGCGCTGATGAACAATGTGCGGTGGCAGCTGCAGAAGTCTAACGGCGATTGGGTGAAGCTGCACACTGATCGTGATCTCCTCACAAAAATTGAGACCGAGTACTTGGCAGGGCGGCGCATGCTGTCGTACGCCTCGGCGTACCACAAGCCGAATCCCGACTTGCACAAGTTTGTTGTTGACTTTGGCGAAATGCATCAAGTCGACATTTTTTTTCCGGCCGATCCGGGCCGGCGCAACAAAATTAGACGGCTGGCGACGTGAACTTGGTTGCTAATCGTAGAGTTGCGCGCCGCGCGCCTCGGCGAGACGGTACCACGCAATCTGCGTCGCCGGACAAAACGCGGCGAGCACGAGCGAGCACACACGGCACATCCACACGTTTATGTACTCCCATTCGTCGGACGACAGCAGATGCTTCTGGACCGTCCGCGGCCCCACGTTCCACGCGTGGCACGCCGGGTCGTTCGGGAAGAGGCACTGCACCGCACTCGTCGCGAGCTGCCAGTGCGTGGCGCCCGCGGTCTGTCCGGGGTCGAGGAGGTGCCGGAACAGCCGGGACGCGATCGTGCCCACCACGCGCTGCATCCCGCGGCTGCGCACCACGTCCTGCTTGCCGAGCAGATTGATCGCGTTTGCGGACACAACGCGCATCTCGTCTGCACGGGCCGAGGACATGAGGGCGTTGTGTGCCGACCGCAAAGAACTGTCCTTATGAACACGGGCCTGACTGGGCGGCTATGATGATGATGATTACGGGGCGTAGCATGGTTTATTTATTTACACGTAGAGGGTCGGTTTTCCCTTAGACAAATGGGGTCTCGAACTACCCCATTCAACTTCATTGTCCGTATTCCTGTTCGTGCCAAACCCAAAACAATAAGGACAACAGCCAGACAACACTGTAAGAATTGCTGCGGCCGCACAACCACCTATGAGTGCTACCCATTCACCTGTGCTCAGGCCTTCGTCAATTTCTTCATCGGTTGCGTCTGCTTTACATTTCTGTTCCCTGCGTACAAAATGATACCCTTGATTGCACGTTGCCATCCAGCAATAGCCAGTCTCTTCGGAGCACATACCTACCGCGCAGCGTGTCACGCCGCAACCCACCGCGGGCGCTGCTTTGCAGCAGGTTGCAAGGTCAATTACATTATCGCAAACTTCAGTAGCACAGACAGCGTCAGGAATATCCGCGTTGAGATTTCCAGTGTTTGAAAGGGATGCGCAGCCAGCTCCACCGAAGATGCCAGATATGCACATCTGCTTGCAACTGCCAGCCATTGTTGATACTGGGTCAGGGGGGCCTCCCAGAAGATCACACTTTGTAACATCTAAATTGGTGTCGGGCGGGTCCAAAGCGTAATTTGCTGCACATTCTACCGTAGCAGAGAACCAGTAATGTGTCCAGGCTATTTCACTGGATACCACGTTATAGGCATTTTGGGTTGAACCGGCGGTTGCCGCCGCTGGATAATCACAATTAATCCAAACGCAGCAATCATACCAACCGGTATGGTCAAAAGCAATACTAGCAGTGGTGCAAGTGCTGTCATTTGCTGTGGCTGTGAGTCCAATTTGAAAAGAAACAGCATCAGGATCTAATGGACTCTTGATATCATCGTTCCATGCCGTCGTGCATTCAGCGGTGGTAACAGCAGCGCG
>TARA_B110000902_G_scaffold207767_1_pt1 | contig 15749 bp, 15 predicted proteins | sample TARA_B110000902 | Tara Oceans TARA_B110000902 (sample SAMEA4398009) | marine metagenome | biome: Polar Biome; feature: [SRF] surface water layer (ENVO:00010504); material: water (ENVO:00002006), including particulate matter (ENVO:01000060) such as... | depth 5 m | reverse complement strand
CGGTTTAGCTTAATCAACAGTGGTTTGGACACTGCCAAAAATATACGCGTAGAAATAGCCATTCTTGATGGTAGTAATGTGAGGGTATTCATAGACACCGTATTGCCGCCCAATATGGCTCCCAATGCGTTGTTTAATGTAAATACGAATGAGACTTGGTCTTGGAATGATGGAGGGCTTTTCACTTTGAGAAGTACTTTACTAAATGCAGACGACAACGTTGCTAATGATGTGTTTACTTCCACCTTTGTAGTGGCCAAAAGAAGGGATATTAGGGTAGAGCGTGTTGATGGTCCTGCTGAGGCAGAAAATGTACTCAAAGGATCTATATACAAGCCTGTAGCTACATTTAAGAATGACGGGTTACAAGATATAGTAGGAGCGGAGGTTCTCTGTGATGTGAAAGTAGGTCCAATAACCATATACCGAAATAGACAGCCTATAAGCATTGCTTCTGGTGCTATAGCAACTATAGAATTTGATAGTTCCATGAGCTACCCCAACGCGTCTGAAGCCACGGCAGAGTTTAGGGTGGAGTATCCAGAAGATCAATTGGCTAGCAACGATACTTTAATCACTACTTTTAATTTTGTACAGGGAGTTGGCATAGATGAGCTAGATCCACAATTGATAGAAGTGTATCCCAATCCATATATAAACACCTTTGACCTAAGAACATCGTTGATAATGAGAGAGGTGAGCATAAAAAATGATTTGGGAGTTGTGGTTTGGAGTAAACGAAATCTAAATACATCACAGCTAAGAATATCCCTAGAGGAAATAGCCGCAGGTACTTACTTCTTAGAAATAAAGACGGATAATGGAGTAGTTACTAAATCGCTTTTAAAACAATAATTTGAGTAATAGTTAATAAAGCAAAAAAAATGGAGCGTTAGTAATAACACTCCATTTTTTATATCAACTAAACCTTATTTATCTTAGAGAAGATGCTTCAAATTTAATTCAAGCAATTATATAACTCGCTGCTTTTCAGTTCATAGGTATCCACGCTGGATTTTAAATTCATCTTGATTGTATATCTTTTAGAGCATTTTAAGGGTGAATCAGACAGGTTTATGCGATAAAAACCCTGATTGGATTTGTTTTTACCCTCAGCTACTTTCTTTTTAGTGTTGAAAAGTAATAGGAATTTTCTGTGTTGAAAGACCTGGTATTCAATGAGATTGGTATTTCCCGTATATACGTTTACAAAGTTTTGGGTAGTAGACATTATTTTAGGCAATACTTCACCTTGATGTTTGAGCAGAAGTAAATCTGCCGCAGTATTCAGCTGAGCTATACCGTACCCCAAAAAAGAATCTGGGGTCATAGATTGACTTGCAGTGGTTCGTATGGCTTGCTTTATAGCATCTGGGTGCGTTTTAGGAAATGCTTGTACCAAACAAGCTACTCCACCAGCTGCTATTGGTGTAGAGTAGCTGGTGCCGTATCCTCGGTAATAAGAGCCGCTTGGGCTAGCTACTGATGCAAGAACGCCCATCGCCGCAATATCTGGCTTTACTGTGCCCAATGCATTGTATCCCTGGCTACTAAAGTTTCCTGGTTTTCCATTCTTGTCTGCTGCTCCAATAGTAAGTACTGCCGCCACATCGCTCGGTGTGCCTATTTTCCTCCATTGGTTGTCGCCAGAGTTGCCAGCACTATTAAGCACTATGATACCTTTTTGAGAGGCTACTCGGGCTGCTTTACTTGAATAGGATGTTTCCCCATCTAAGTCTTTATGCGTGTAGCTCAACGACTTATCGTCGTATTGATTGTATCCGAGTGAAGAAGATATAATATCTACCCCAGCACTATCGGCCAATTCAGCTGCTTTACACCAATTGAGCTCTTCTATGGGGTACTCAGTAGCAGCATATTCTGTGCGAAAGAGTATAAGGTGAGCCATAGGGGCACCGCCAATGAATTTCCCCTTGTGATAACCTCCTATGCATGAGGTTACAGCAGTGCCATGATTGTCTTTTATGTTGAGTACATTGTCTAGCCCAGCTATGTCGAAACCAAAGGTGAGTAACCCATTGGCTTGGTGTTTCAGAAAAGAAGGAATCTTGTCTATTGCGTTAAAGCCCGCATCAAAAACAGCGATAGTTATACCTTTACCGTTGTATCCATTTTGGTGTAGGTCTGTAATCTGTATTTGCCTGTTTTGTGTATAGGCCATGCCATAGTCTTCAGGCAATAGATTGTCTGTAAGTATGGTGCTTTCTTTCAGTTTCATCACTGGTGTAATGAACTGAGATTTCTCAATGTTTAGGGGAGTTTCAGCTTTTCCTACGTACGATACCTTTGCTACAAAGGTCAATTCTGCTATTTCTGATGCAGCCATTTTGGAGGCGTTGATTACTAGTCCATTGTGCCATTTTAATGCGTAGCGGACAATAGTACTGTCTATTTGTCCTATTGCCGTTTTGTAGCCGTGGTATACGGGTTGATCTTCTGTAGTGAAGGGAATATTAAATTTCGCTCTGCGAGCTAGACTCTTATTACTGAGTATCAATGCAGCATTTACCGTAGCAGGTTTGTCTTTGAATTGTACTAAGTATGCATCTGATTGTGCAATAGCAGTAGAACCAACAAGTAAACTACCTATTAGTACGAATGATAGTTTGTGTAAACTCATTTCCTTCTTTATATTTTCCTGGTTGTGTTTCTACGGATAATTTTTTCCTCCATATTAGGCCTTTCCCGCGGGCATAGATTTCTTCTTCTACTTCTTGAAAAAATGGGTCCACATCGTTTCCTAAGTCTACGCGTAAGGAGTTGCTATATGCTACTCCTACCAACGTATACGCTTGGTCTACATCAAAATACCGAGCGGTCTTCATATCTTCTATATTTAGCTCATTTATGTCCCAAGATTTTCGCTCACGCAATGGGAAACTGAGCACTACTGTACGTTTATTGTTAACCATTCTCTGGGCACTGAAATTATCTTTATGAGCGAGTCCATAGGTGATGAATTCCCATGTTCTGCCAGAATCATTACTTTGTTCAATTTCTATTGTGTATGCGAGCTGGCCAGTATTGTCGCGTACTGTATCAGCCACTGTTTCCTTGAGCCAATAATAGATCGTATCTGTTTCCTCTCTAAAGGCATCGTGTTGCAGTTCTTCAATAGCAAAAGTAGAATAGTCATTTAATGCCAAAGGGTAGTAGTGTGGTAACTCAGCTGGGGCGTCTTTTAACTTTGTGCACGCTGCCAAGCTCATTATTGCTAGTATGATTGGTGTTTTGTGTTTCATAATATATAGGTGTGTAACGGATCATTATTGTAGGAATGATCCGTAGGATTAACGTGTATATTAACCAGAATACTATTTGCAGAAGATGTGTCATTCATAAATACATAATATGTTGAACTACGGTCTAGGTCAAGCATCAATTCATTTTTCTTACTGCGGTAAGCATCAAATGCTAAAAATGGATAAATTGGTCTGTTTCTCATTTGCACTGAATGCGAAAATACAATGAAGTTATATGCAACACTTCACAATAGCCATAATATGTTATATTTTTGTCCGCAAATGACAAAAATATTAGATGGTAAGGCACTCGCTCTAACACTACGAAGTAAGGTGAAAGAAGAAGTTGCTACACTAAGGGATGCAGGTCACAGAGCACCGCACTTGGCGGCCATCTTGGTAGGAGAGGACGGAGCAAGTATGACGTATGTCAATAGCAAGGAAAAGGATTGCGAGTATGTAGGTTTTGAGTCCAGTGTATATAAACTGGGGGCAGATACTACAGAAGAGGCTCTACTAAGCCAAATAGAGGCCATCAATAACAACAAAAATATAGATGGACTCATAGTGCAACTTCCTGTACCAAAGCATATAGACGCTACCAAAATAACGGAAAGTATAGATCCAGATATAGATGTAGACGGTTTCCATACGCTCAATGTAGGCAAGCTTACTATAGATGAAGATACGTACATCAGTGCAACACCTTTTGGGGTGATAATGCTGCTAGAGGAATATGGCATAGAAACAAGAGGAAAACATTGTGTAGTAATAGGCAGAAGTAATATTGTAGGTAGGCCTATGAGTATACTAATGAGCCAAGGAGGCAGAGATTCTACAGTCACTATATGCCATCGTCATACATATGATGTGGGAGCATTTACAAGAACAGCAGACATTGTTATAGTTGCCGTTGGTATCCCCGAATTTTTGAAACCAGATATGGTAAAAGAAGGAGCTACCGTTATAGATGTAGGAATCACTCGCGTAGATGCAGATAATAAACGGGGCTATTTGTTAAAAGGCGATGTAGCATACGATACGGTAAAAGAAAAGTGTAGTGCTATCACACCAGTGCCTGGAGGGGTGGGGCCTATGACCCGATACGGTCTGTTGCACAATACACTAAAAAGCTACAAAAAGAAACTCAACCTATGATAGATTTTCCCGTGATGGAATACTTCTACTCTATACAAGGAGAAGGAGTGTATACTGGGCAACCAGCGTTTTTTATACGACTGGGCGGATGCGATGTAGGTTGTGTTTGGTGCGATGTAAAAGATAGTTGGGATGCAGATAAACACCCCAAGAAGTCTATCGAGTTTCTAGTAGATGAAGCTAAAAAACACCCGAGTAGAATACTCATACTTACTGGTGGTGAGCCCGCCATGTATGATTTGACACTAATTACTCAAGCCTTTAAAAAGGAAGGATTTAGAGTACATATAGAGACCAGTGGAGCGTATGAACTTGTAGGTTATTTTGACTGGGTAACGTTCTCTCCCAAAAAATTCAAAGCCCCAATAGCCATAGCTGCTATACAAGCCGATGAGCTAAAAGTGGTGGTTTTGAATAAAAGCGATATTGCCTGGGCAGAAGAACACCAAAAAATGGTGCCAGACACGTGCAAGCTCTACCTGCAGCCTGAATGGGATAAACGTGAAATAACAGAGAAAATCATCTTTGATTACGTCCTAAAAAATCCAAATTGGTTTGTGAGTTTGCAAACACACAAGTACTTGGGAGTGGATTAGGAGTTTATACAATGAATTTTATAATGGTCAGGTACTAAGAGTAACGCCATTATTAGCAGAATCATTGGAGCTTTTCCAAAATTTATTCTTGCCTAAATTTATAGCTACAAAAAACCACCTTGCTTACACAAGGTGGTTTTTTGGTTAACGGTCAGAAAATCTACCGGGTTATGCTAATTTTTTTGGTAAGAGTGCTTACACCGTCTTCAAATCGGAGGAAGTACGTTCCTTCATATACCGTTTGTACATCGTAGTAAGCAATGGTGCTGCCTTGCGGTATAGTAGTAGTGCTTATTTCTCTGCCGGCCATATCTATGAGTGTGATTTTTACATCTGCTCTGGTGAGCCCGCCCAGTTGTATAGCTAACAAGTCGCTTGTTGGGTTTGGAAATACAGTGATATGCGTACCTGTCAATACATCTACTCTATTTGTGCTAGCAGTATATACCTTAGTTGCCTCGCCTACGCTAGTTGTTTTTCTATTGGTGTAGTTGCCATGGAAAGTAGGTCCTACTGCGTATGGGTATGCAGAATTCCAGTTTTCATCCACCGTGCAGAAGTATGCGTAGGTACCTTCAGGATATTCTGGCGTGATACAAAATCTACCATTGTGCTCATCGAGCACATCTTCGTCTGTAGATGCAATGTAGCCATAGTCTTCTCTAAAGTAGCCCAACCAATAGGTAGCATCTACATCAGGACCACTATCTACTGTACTTCCGTCTGCGTGTGTACTCCGTGTGGTAATATCTCTGAGTTGGTACCCAGACTTGATGCGTGCAATACCTCCAGTTCCATCTTTCTTGGCGTAGCTGTATGCTCCGTATATGGGAAATCCGTCATAGGCATATCCTATAAGTGGGGAGTGCTCGTTGCTATCTATAGCATACAAACCTTCTGCGTCGTATAGGTTACATATTTCAGAAACTACTTCTAGATCTAGTTTAAACGCAGAAGGATTTTGGTGATGGTGGTAGTTTCCATTTGCTGGGTGGCCTTTAGCACAGTCAAAACCTTCTTTTTCTGCTGGTATGGCGTCTCTATTCCAAGCTTGCACTGTTCCTCTTGCACCTGGACAACGATCTCGTCCTGGTCCACCGCAGAGCTCATTGGTTTGCGGGTTCCAAGCTACCCCATCTCTGTAGTCAAAGAGAGCTACACCATTTATAAATATTCCTATGTTTCCGCCAACTGTAGCATCTTTGGTTCCTGTGTTTTCAGTTGGGTTGAGTGGTATTTGATAGATTCCACTTTGATCTTCTGCATTACTGGGATTACCGTCTGAGAATGGACCTGTAGGGTATGCAGGTATTCCGGTGGCAGTTACATACACATAATCAGCAGAATACTCAACTTTCTGACAATTCACTAAAATGCTGTTTGGCGTTAGCGTTGCATTGCCCTTAGGGTAATAGTTGCCTGTTTGTGTCGTGTTTTGGAGCCAAGAAGATATGGCTGGTGAAGTTTGTGCCTGAGCCAGCGATCCCAGCATTAATAGTGCGAGTAAGATAAGTTTGTTCATTATTGGTTTTTTAGACGTTGGTTATAGGTTCATTCCTGCGGTAGGAGTGTCTCTCGCGGAAATTTATTATCCGTATTAAAAATTAAGTCTTTGTCATTCAAGGTAAGCAAGAACGCAATTAAGTCTGCTTTGTCGTTCGACGTAAGTGAAATTCCGCTTTTCAATTCTTGAGACAGGTTATTATTCGAAGTAATTATGCTTGTGTAGTGATTGAGCACTTCACGCAGTTTTCTATACCTACCATCGTGCATGTAAGGGTAGGTATAGCTTAAGTTTCTTAAACTGGGTATTTTAAAAAGAAAGCTGTCCTTCTGATCATTAGTCACGTTGTACCTACCTATATCATAGTTGTTTGTGTCTGGTGCTAGTCCATTGTTTTTGAATGAGTACGTGCTAAATAGGGGTTCAGCATGACACGACTTACAATTGGCTTGGTAGAGCTTGTATCCCGATATTTCTTGTGAAGTAAAGGTGTCTTTATTCAATTTAACTCTATCGTATTTGGCGTTGCTAGAAACAAGGGTTAGTTGAAACTGTGTTAGTGCTTTTAGTATTCGTTGGCTTGTAATGCTATCGTTTCCGTAGGCATCCTGAAATAGCGGTGGATAGGTGTTACTGCTAACAAGCTTTTTGAGAATATTTTCAATGGATTCTGCCATTTCACCAGGATGGGTAATGGGTGCAAGAGCTTGCATATCGAGGTGATGACTTGCCCCGTCCCACATCAGTTTTGGTTGCCAAGCAAGATTGAATAGAGCAGGAGCATTGCGAGTGCCTATACTGTCGCGTATGCCATGACTTAGCTTATGATCGGTATGTGCAAAGGCATTGTAGGGTGAGTGGCAACTTGCACAGCTTATGGTATTGTCCGCAGAAAGTAGTGGATCGTAGAATAAGGTTCTTCCGAGCAATATTTTGGCAGCAGTGGCCTCCTTTAATTCTTGATGGTATAGTGGTTTGGGAAAATGAGAAGGCCACGAGCTGGCCTTCCATGTACTCGCAATACAAATCAGAATAGACGATATTGCAACAACCTTCTTCACAATGAGCTATGTATGCTGGTGCAAAATTGATTGATCAAATCTACCGCCTCTTCTCCTGGACGCATTATATACAGCCGCTCCCAAGTCATTTGCTTAAAAATTTGGTCCATCTTAATATTGAGGATAGAGCCATAGGGCCTAGTTATGGTGCGGTATGTATTGAACGGAGCAGTGAAACCTCCTAAGTGAAACTGAAATTCTTCTGATTTTCCTTTCTGCTGTTTAGTTCCTTCTATTTTTACATTGATATAGCCACTCTGCCATGTCCAGTACATTCCATTTACAGGATCTAAATCTCCTGCCATAGCACCTTTACTATTGGTAGTGCTGTCTATTCCTATCCCAAACTGTAGCCTTAAGTTAGCCTTAGAGTCAAACAAAGAATCGTTTAAATGTACTGCTTGAGACGTAGGATATTTTAAGTCTACCAAAACATGCCTTTTAGGATGGGTATAGATTACACTGTCGTTCGTATCTATAAGCACTATGTCAGAGAGGTAGAACCGCAGTGTGTTTATAGCGTATGTGTTGTCATACAAGCTATCAAGTACGAGAGTGCTATTGGCGTACGTTGCATTTATCTTAAAGTGAGTTTGTGCTTGAACAAATATGGAACTGCATACTACGAGCGTTCCAATAAGAAAGCCCTTCATTGTCTTTTATGGCTCCCTTTTCTTTTGGATCCACGCTTCGAAAATATCGTATTAATATTATCTACCAAAGCGGTGTAGTTATCCATTTGTTCTGGTTTGCAGATGCTTTTTATATCCATAAGATGATTGAAAAAGCCAAGTTCCATTTCACGATGCAATCCTGCAATAACACCAGAAAGTGAATCTGCTTGTTCCCTGTTTTCTGTTTTTAGCAGATTATTTAATTTGGATTTTTCAGCATGTATTTTTTCGCGGGTATTGTTCACCAAGCTGCGGTGTTCCTGTACTTTTATTTCATAGGCAGCACTTTGATTACTATCCAAGTTGAGGCGTGTAATAATGATCTCTTTCGGGCTGTTTTTGTGCTTTCCGCGTTTGCCACCTTTGGTGAGCATAAACCCTACAAGCATTAGATTTATGAGTAAAAATACAATAGCGAGTGCTCCGTATAGTTTTGTCTTATTCATAAAGCGAGTATTCAGTTTGTGGTACAAATTCTTCTAGTCTGCTTTGGGTTTCTGTATTGTTATTGTTTGCAACCATATATATATTGGCTACAAATAGGAGGACTACTGCTATTGCAATGGCTCTGGCATAGTGCATGGGCACCACGTCTTTGGCTTGGTTGGCTATACGCTGCTGCACTTTACTCCAGAGTGCATCTGGTGCAGGTACTTTTTGTATGTTTTCCAATCGTTCCATTTCGTTTGTTATGGGTATAGACTTTGTTTCTCTCATTTTCCTTCGTTTAGAGCGAGTTTTTCTTTTAAATTTTTCTTAGCTCGCTGGTAAAGTGACTCTACTGACTTTACAGTAGACTTCATTATTGTAGCTGCTTCTTGTTGTGTTTTATTTTCTATTTTCATTAAAATAAGGGCAGTTTTTTGTCGTTCAGGTAATGCATTTATACACGCAAAAATGCTTTTCATTTCTTCTTTTTGTTCCATTAAGATACCAGGGTGATCAAAGTGAGAAACAGTAATAGAGGTGTCTGGATCGTCTAGTCGCTTAGAGGTAAAGAAGAAACTACGTTTGTTGCGACTTTTGGCCTTTATAAAGTCAAGTGATTTGTTTATGGTAATGCGATAAATCCAGGTTTTGAGAGTGGCCTTTCCTTCAAATTTGCTCAAGTTTTGATATACAGACAGAAATACGTCTTGTGTTATCTCTTCTGCATCTGCTGTATTTTGCAGGTACTGCAGAGCTAGGTTATATACGAGGTCTTTGTAAGCGGTATATGATTGCTCAAAGGTCAAATATGCTCTAACAGACTAGTTTCTAATGAGTAGAAGTTCAGCTTCTAATAGCTCTTTAGCCATTGTGGCTTCAGCGTCTAGGGAGTTATTTAGTAAATTTATTTTTTCATAGGGATCGGTTCTCAAGTCATAGAGCTGGTCATCATCGTTTGAATTTACGATTAGCTTATAGCTCATATTGCGAATAGTCCAAACTTCACTACCATCATTATTTCTCAATTCTGAGTATTGAAAATCGCGTGTTTTTTTGTCCGTAGTCAAAAGTTCTACGATGCTTTTACTATCATAAATAGCGTTGGTAGTAGCACCTGCTAGGCTAGCTATGGTTGCAAATAGGTCGGTGCTATTTACCAGATTGGCATCTCTACCTCTGCGTGTTACTCCTTTACCAGCTATGAATAGCGGTGTGTTTATTCCACCTTGATATACCGTACCTTTTACCGTTCTTGAGCTGTAGGGACTTTGAGCTACTTGGTTAGGAGAGCCATTGTCTCCAATGAATAAGATAATGAGGTTTTCCTTATCGGTAGCGGTCATACTGTTCAGTAGTCTTCCTATTTCGTAGTCCATTGATTCTATTGCGGCATGATAGTAGGGCAAAGGCTCATCTCCCTCTTGGTACGGGGCTAAGGTGCCTTGTGAGTGCGTACCCGCAGGAGGTGCATGAAATGGTGTATGTGGTGCCGTATATGCTTGCCACAAAAACCAAGGTTTGTCTTGCTCTTGTACCCATTCTATAGCTAGGTTCGTGAATTTTGTTGTGATGTATTCGGTCTCTGTATTCGTACTCCCGTTGCTCGTTTTGGTCCAGCTGTAGTAGTCCTCTGCAGCTCCTTTGATAAGACCTTCATAATAGTCTATCCCAAAATCTTCTGGATTAGTATTTGACTTATTCCCGCTAAGGTGCCATTTGCCTACTATGGCAGTACTATAGGCATTATTGGTCTTGTCATTGATATACTGCTGCAGCACTATTTCATCAGAGTTCAGGACTTCACTTGCCTTTTTTACCTCTGTACGGTATCCGTATTTTCCGGTTATTATACTTGCTCTTGTGGGACTACATGTTGGGTATACCCAAAAATTATCGAAGGTAAGACCGCTCATACGGATAGAGTCGAGCGTAGGAGTATTGGGTTTGGTTGTTCCTTCATCATACCCTGTGATAGCATCTTTTCCGAGGTCGTCTGCTATGATTAGGAGTATATTTGGTTTCGTAGCTGTTATGGTTATTTCGTCTACGCAATCTCCGTCGTCTTTGCAAGCTGAGAATAGTATGGCTATGGCCAAAAATGTGTATAGATATTTAAGCATTTTATGTTTAGACTATGTGTTTGGCAAAAAACCTTCGGTAGCTATGTACAACGTTTACAACCAGTGCAAGTGGTAGTCTTTTATCTCAAGAGCCAAAGCAGCTTTGGTTACCCTTAGCGGCTTAAAGGTGTCTATCATTACGGCCAGTTCGCCCGTTTCTTTTTTGCCAATGCTTTTTTCTGCAGCTCCGGGAGTAGGACCATGAGGAATTCCCCCTGGGTGCAAGCTCATTTGCCCTTTCTCAACGTGGCCCTTACTCATAAACTGTCCGTCTACATAGTACATTACCTCGTCACTATCTATATTGCTGTGCCAATACGGTGCTGGGATACTGAGTGGGTGGTAGTCAAAGAGTCGCGGTACAAAGCTGCAAATCACAAAATTATTTCCCTCAAATGTTTGATGTATAGGCGGTGGCATATGTATGCGACCTGTTATCGGCTCAAAGTCATGTATGCTAAAAATAAAGGGATAGTGTGTGCCATCCCAACCTATCAAGCAAAACGGGTGGTACTTGTACGTATATGGATAAAGTTTATCCTCCTTTTTTGTTTTTATCAAGAATTCACCTTCTTCTATGATGGTCTGCAAATTATCCGGCTGTTTTATATCACGTTCGCAGTAGGGAGAGTGTTCCAGTAGCTGACCACCTTTACTCACATAGTTACGTGGGTAGAGCACTGGGCTATGACTCTCGGTTATCATTAGTTTATTGTCTTCTGTATCAAACTCCATTTGGTATATGACGCCGCGTGGTACGATGAGATAATCACCATATTTAAATTTTAGTTCGCCATAGTTGGTGCGGCATGTCCCACTGCCTGCATGCACAAAAATCACCTCATCACTATCTCCATTTTTGTAGAAATAGTCTGTCATACTCTTACGTGGGCGAGACATGCATATCTGCAAATCGCTATTGGTAAGTAGTATTACTCTGCTTTCTAAGTAATCGTCAGCGGGCTCTACATTAAAGTTTTGAAAACTACGGTGCAGCATCTCCATTTCGCCAGCAAGCTCTGGCTTTAGGTCTATTGGTTTATCTACCTTTAGTATAGCCGTAGGTGGATTGTGATGGTAGAGTAGGCTGTAGCTATTGCTAAATCCTTCTGTACTAAAGAGTTCTTCTTTATACAACTCTCCATCTGGTCTTCTAAACTGCGTGTGTCTCTTGGGGGGTATGCTCCCTAGCTTATGATAATGTGGCATATGGTTCAAAAATAGAAAGGTTCGTGGTATTTTGCCTTCCTTTTGCCAAAATATACATTCCTTTCTTTATCTGTGGTAAAATGTATTGTATACTTGATGAAGTGTATTTGCCTTTGCTTCGAACATTTTTATACCTTCGCATTATCTTGAAAAATAGTCTATTAATCACACTGTTAACCACATTCACCTATGGCATATTTGCTACCGGGTGCCAGTGGTTTGACCAATCACACATCAGCTTAGCTGCAGATACTACAATAAGCCTAGAGGCTAGAGAGTGGAGCAAGAAAATAGATCAAAATCCAGAAAATATAGAGTATTACCTGCAGAGAGCAGAGGTGCTCAATGATGAGAAACGATATGATTTGTCCATTCGCGACTATCAAAGTGCTATCACTAAAGATGGTGATAATAGCAGTTATCACTATATGCTTGGAGATGCATTTTTTGCAAATAATGAGACAACACAAGCCTTAGAGCAATACCAAAAAGCCGAAGCAGTAAATCCCAATGATATTACTGCAGTTTTCAAAACTGCCCAGTTTTTATACTTTGTACGTCAGTTTGATAAGAGTAAGATTCGTTTTGGAAAATTGTTGAAACTAAGCCCTCAGCACGCAGATGGTCATTTTTTTAGTGGAATGCTGTACAAAGAAGACGGAGATACAGCAACAGCTATTGAGTTTTTTGAAAAAACGATAACGCTGCTGGGTTCAGACTACAACAGTAGCCTGCAATTGGCTATGCTGTATGAGACAAAAGGTAAATACTCCGAGGCCTTATCCAACTACGAAAAAGCTATAAATACAGACCCCACTAGCAGTGAGGCTTATTATGCTCGTGGTCTTTTGCACCAAAAAATGGGCAATGACGAACGTGCTATGGTTGATTACCAAAAGACGATTGAGGCCAATCCTACAAGTTTCAATGCGTTTTATAATGCAGGAAATGTTCTGGCCGAAAGAGGTAACTATCAGAAGGCAGTGCAGCACTTTGAAATGTGTGTACGTTTTCTGCCAGAGATAGCCAAACCGTACAATAGAATAGGGCAATGTATGGAGTTGCTAGGCAATACAAACAAGGCAATGGAGAATTATAGAAAATGTTTGCAAATAGACCCTAATTTTGCACTCGCTAAAGAAGGGCTTGCTCGTCTTGGTAAACTTTAGAAAAACGAATCGCTAAACAACAGTAGATTGAATATAAAAATAACATTACCCGATGGTTCGGTACGTGAAGTGCCACAAGGAAGTACGGCACTAGATGTAGCCAAGAGTATAAGTGAAGGACTTGCCCGTGTAGTGGTAAGTGCAAAGATAAATGATGAGGTGTGGGATCTTACCCGACCGATAAATGGCGACGCTTCGCTTGCTTTGCTCAAGTTTGATGACCTAGAGGGTAAGAAAACATTTTGGCACAGTAGCTCTCACTTGCTCGCAGAAGCACTCGAAGTACTTTACCCCGGCGTAAAGCTAGGTATTGGTCCGGCTATAGACAATGGGTTCTACTACGATGTAGATTTTGGTGATCAAAATTTCTCTTCCAATGACTTTGAAAAAGTGGAGAAGAAAATGAAGGAACTAGCCAGCCAAGGCAACACCTACGATAGAGAAGAAGTAAGCAAGGCAGATGCAATAAAGTACTTTACCCAAAAAGAGGATGAGTACAAGCTAGACTTAATTGATGGACTAGATGACGGAACCATTACTTTTTATACGCAAGGAAACTTTACAGACCTATGCCGTGGTCCGCACATACAAAGTACCTCTGCTATAAAAGCAGTGAAATTACTCAATGTAGCTGCAGCATACTGGCGTGGAGACGAAAAAAATAAGTCACTTACCCGTATTTATGGCGTTTCTTTTCCCAAGGCTAAGATGCTCACGGAGCACTTAGAACTATTGGAAGAAGCCAAACGAAGAGATCATAGGAAACTAGGAAAAGAACTGGAGCTATTCACGTTTAGCGATAAAGTAGGAGCGGGGCTTCCGCTTTGGTTGCCTAAGGGAACTGCCATACGCGAGCGACTAGAAAATTTTATGCGTCAGGCTCAGATAGAGCGTGGTTATCATCAAGTGGTTACACCGCATATTGCCAAAAAGGAGTTGTACGTAACCTCAGGTCACTACGAGAAATATGGTGAGGATTCTTTTCAGCCTATAAAAACACCCAATGAGGATGAGGAGTTTTTGCTCAAACCAATGAATTGTCCACATCACTGTGAGATTTTTAAGTTTAAACCAAAGAGCTACAGAGAATTACCATACAGAGTAGCAGAGTTTGGTACCGTGTATAGATACGAGCAGAGTGGTGAGCTAAATGGACTTACACGTGTACGTGGATTTACGCAAGATGATGCCCATATTTTTTGTACTCCAGACCAACTCAAAGAGGAGTTTGTAGATGTAATAGACCTAGTAATGCACGTCTTTAAAAAGTTAGGTTTTGAGAACTTTACAGCACAGATATCCTTAAGAGATCGCGAGAACAAAGAGAAATATATAGGTTCTGACGAAAACTGGGAAAAAGCAGAAAAGGCTATAATAGAAGCTACTGCCGAACGAGATCTAGTAACCGTTACCGAATATGGTGAAGCGGCTTTTTATGGTCCGAAGCTCGATTTTATGGTAAAAGATGCCCTTGGTAGAAGCTGGCAACTGGGAACGATACAAGTAGATTATAACCTACCAGAGCGTTTTGATTTAGACTATATAGGTGCGGATAATGAGAAGCATAGACCGGTAATGATACACCGAGCACCCTTTGGTAGTTTGGAGCGTTTTATTGGTATTTTAATAGAGCATACAGCAGGAAACTTCCCCCTTTGGCTCAGTCCAGAGCAGGTCGCTATTTTGCCCATTAGTGAAAAGTACCATGATTACTCAGATAAAGTTTTAAAATTCCTGAATAAAAACGATATTCGCGGCCTTGTAGATGAGCGTGCCGAGAAAATTGGCCGTAAAATCCGCGATGCTTGGGCAACTAAAATTCCTGTTATGATAATAGTGGGAGAGGAAGAGTCTGAGAACGAGGAGGTTTCGGTTAGAATTCAAGGAGAAGGCGACATCGGCAAATTTAAATTAGATGAGTTTGTAACATACTTCAACTCACTACTAACGAAAGAATAAAGATACTTGAAGAAAAAAAGAAGACCGTTTAGGGGAAGGGTAAAAGATCCCCACAGAATTAATGGATACATCATTGCTGACCCTGTACGCCTAGTTGGAGACAATATAGAGCAAGGGATTACTGACTTAAAGGAAGCACTCAAGTTTGCAGTAGAACAAGAGCTCGACCTAGTAGAGGTATCGCCTAAAGCCAACCCGCCTGTATGTAAAGTTATAGACTACCGTAAGTTTCTATATGACCAAAAGAAAAAGGCCAAAGAACTTAAGGCTACTCAATCTAAAACGGATATAAAAGAGATACGTTTTGGTCCAAATACGGACGAACACGATGTCAACTTCAAGTTGAAGCACGCAGAGAAGTTTTTAGAAGAAGGACACAAAGTGAGAGCTTATGTTTTCTTCCGAGGACGTACCATCGTGTTTAAAGAACGCGGAGAGTTATTGTTACTACAGTTTGCAGATAAGCTTTCTGAAGTAGCCAAACTTGAGCAATTGCCTAAAATGGAAGGCAAGAAAATGATAATAGTTTTAGCACCAAAATAAATTTAAAGAAAGAACAGAGATGCCAAAAATGAAAACCAACTCCAGTGCAAAGAAGAGATTCAGA
>TARA_B110000902_G_C14294893_1_pt1 | contig 15755 bp, 13 predicted proteins | sample TARA_B110000902 | Tara Oceans TARA_B110000902 (sample SAMEA4398009) | marine metagenome | biome: Polar Biome; feature: [SRF] surface water layer (ENVO:00010504); material: water (ENVO:00002006), including particulate matter (ENVO:01000060) such as... | depth 5 m | reverse complement strand
GGGGCATGAGGCGATTGTCATCCCGCATGGTAATGCTTGGGGTTTGTATACACCACCAGAAACCACCTGGGATAAGCAACTTGTCGGCGCCAACCAAGATGAAAGCCGCCAATACATGATTGAGGTTTTTTCTGGTCATGGTAATTCAGAAGAATATAGAGAATTCATCTCTATTGTGCGCGATGAAAACGGCGTGGCAAGGTGCGCGCCAGTGCAAGATGATTTTTTACCCATGTGTCAGCAAGCGGCTAATATTATTATGCAGCGCTGCCTAGACGTTGGCGAAGCACTAGCTGAATGTGAACAACGGGCAGAAGTGGCACGCAATAATGCCGCGCAATCAGTATTTCCGTTCGCAACCGTTACTCGGACAACAATAGAAGAGTGGTTAGACGCGGATCAGTGTCGTGATTGTTTTCTGCCATCTTATAACTATCGCCCAGGCGGCAGCGCGCAATATGCAATGGCATTAGGTAACTTTGATGACCCTGATAATATCCGTCGTTTTCGTTTTGCCATGATGGCTTCTAGTGATAACCACAAAGCGCGTCCTGGTACTGGTTATAAGGAGTATGGTCGTCGTCAGAATGCGGAGACTTTCGTTGTTACCGATGAATTTGCAAAAGCTCAGCTCAATGCGCAACGGCCTCCAAAGCAGTCTTCCTCGATTGCAGTGTTAGGTAGCCAATTGCCCAGCTTGGGAGCAGGTCAGCCACTAGCGGAGCGTGCCTCGGGATTTTTTATGACCGGTGGTTTAGTGGCAGTGCATGCTGAAAATCGTCAGCGTGAAAGTATTTGGAATGCACTAGAGCAAAAAGAAATATACGCCACCAGTGGTGATAGAATTTTGCTGTGGTTTGATATGTTGAATCCAGATCTTGAACAGACCAATGTAATTGCACCGATGGGAGCTGAGTTAACGATTAATCATAATCCTACTTTTAGGGTGCGAGCAGCTGGGGCGTTTAAACAATTGCCTGGTTGCCCCGACTATTCTGTTAATGCAGTAGGCGAGGATCGATTAGAGCGCTTGTGTATGAATGAGTGCTATAACCCCTCTAGGGAACGTAAAATCATTTCCCGCATTGAGATTATTCGCGTTAAGCCACAAATGACACCAGATGAGGATGTCGCTGAGCTGATTGAAGATGTTTGGTTAAGCCATCAATGTCCAGTCGACGAAAGCGGTTGCGAATTTGAATTTACCGACAGCGAATTTAATAATAGTGGGCGTGAGACAGTGTATTACGCCAGAGCTATTCAGCAGCCAAGCTTGGCCGTTAATGCTGACCCACTGCGTTGTGAATACGACGACAGTGGTCAGTGTATAAAAGTGAACTCCTGTTCTGACGCTAACCCTAATATGTCCTTTGACGATGATTGTTTGTCGCCGACTGAAGAGCGGGCTTGGTCGTCGCCAATATTTTTGAACTATCAATAAATAATTTGTGAGCTATTAATAAAATGCTTGATTATATAGAGCCTGTATTTAGACCACCCAGCGAAGGGCGGTCACTAATTTTGCAGGTGAGCAATGGTTGTTCTTGGAATAACTGCAGTTTCTGTGAGATGTATCAGGCGCCAGAAAAACAGTTCAATTTTAAACCATTAGAAGATATTGAGTTAGAACTTAAAAAAGTAGCCAGTGCTGGTGTAGCTATAAAAAAAGTGTTTTTGGCTGACGGTGATGCCATGACGCTGTCTTCGAGGCGCCTACTTGGTATTTTACAATTAATTAGAAAGTATTTACCCAGTGTGCAGCGGGTATCATCTTATTGCTTGCCACGTAATTTAAAAAATAAAAGCGTAGAAGAGTTAGCCGAGCTAGCTAGCTATGGCTTAACGCTTATGTATATTGGTTGTGAAAGCGGCGACGACTTAATGCTTGAGAAAATCAACAAAGGAGAGACCTTTCAAACCTCTCTCGATGCACTAACCAAAATTAAACTGGCTGGAATGAAATCGTCGGTAATGATTTTGAATGGTTTAGGCGGCAGTTTTTATAGTGAACAGCATGCGGTTAATTCAGCAAAATTAATGAATGAAGCCCAGCCAGAGTATTTATCAACCTTAGTTGTGTCATTTCCAACCGGGCAGCAGCGGTTTGTCGAGGCGTTCGGTGAAGGTTTTTCGCCTTTGTCGCAAAACGAGCTGTTTAACGAGATGAATATACTGCTTTCTACGCTAGAGTTGGAAAAAACAATCTTTCGCAGTGATCATGCCTCTAATTATTTAGTGTTAAAAGGGACGCTGAATAAAGATAAAGAGAGATTGCTTAGTCAGGTTGATATGGCTATTAATGACCCTAATAGGATTCCGTTGCGCCAGGAGTGGCAACGTGGGCTATAATGGCTTATCGACTATTTAGTCATTAGAACTGAAAAAGATCGGTCTATTTGAATTATATAGGAAGCGCTAGGATTGGATGACGAGCAGTTAACGACCCCAAAGCCTGAGCATAACGAATGATGACAGTCGGACCATGATTAGTTAGTACAAAGACGTCATTAACTATTGAAAGCGGCTTATGACCAAGTAATCCCTTCACTAAACCGACCAATAAACACACATTATCCCAAATACACATTAAACCAAACAGGAAACAATCCATGCTTGCGGCAAAACGTCTAGAAATAATGATTGAAATTGAAGATAAACTTAAAGCTGAGCACCAAACGCAAATCGACGCTCGCGAAGCCGAGATCAAGAAATTGAGTAATGACAACGCTGATCGAAAAGCTATCATTGCAAAGCAATTGGAACAGATACAGATACTTTCTACTAATGCCTCGGCCAGTAAAAAGCTGGAGCAACAGAATCGCGAATTACACCAACGCAGCGATAACCTTAAGGAAGTGATTGCGACCCATAAAGCCCGCACCAAGACTCTCCAAAAAGATCTTGCTGAGGAGCGCGCAGAAATTGTTAAGCTTAAGCAATTTGATACTGCGAAGATGAGAAAAAATCTTGATGCAAATAAAAGAAAGTTAGCTGAAAAAACTGCGGCCAACGAGCTGCTGCAGAAAAATTATAAAAAAACCAAAGTGGAGAATACCGAGCTTCAACTCTCTGTTAAAGAGCTAGAGAAAAAACTAGAAGCACTAGAAGTACTGGAAGAGCCAAAGGATACTGAAGAAGCGACTGCATAATTAGCTCGGGTTTGACCTAACCACACTGTTTTGATTCAGTTCAGCTCTAGAATGGGCGGAAAGCTTCTTTGTTCGTCATTGTTTGCTGCTAGCAGGTATGCTGAATTAAGATACGGAAAGATTGCTTGGTTAGATCGATATAACTATTATTTATGCTAATAGCATTCCGTTTCGCCGCAGTTTCTAGATAACATAGTGGGTTGTTGACGAACCTATGTATTAGAACTAGACTTTTCGTTTACTTAATTAAGACTCTCTGAGGATTTTTACATGTTACTAGCTAGAATCACCAAAACATTTTTTGCGCTTATCAGCGCTTTAGCGCTAGGCGCATGTTCGTCTATTACCGTATCAACAGATCATGCTCCGATCGACTTTTCGGGTTTTAAAACCTATGCATGGCTTCACTCTGGTGTAACTGAAGAGAATGGTAAGAGTAATGATATTATCGACGGCAAAGTTAAATCTATCGTAGATGCTGATCTAGAGTCTAAAGATTTTGCAAAAGTGGCTAAAGAGTCGGCTAATTTTCATGTTAATTACCATATTACAACGCAAGAGAAAACTGACATAAAAACTTATAATTCTTATGGCGGTTATTACCCTGGTTACAGATCGTATGGTGCTTATGGTCCAGGCAGAAACTACGGTTACTATGATTCAAGAATGGCGATGCCTCCAATACAAGAGGCGGTTATAACCGAGTATGTTCAGGGTACATTGATTATTGACGTGGTGGATCCTAAAACGAATAAGTTAATTTGGCGCGGTACTGCGGGTAAACATTTGGATGAGGGTGCCACTCCTGAAGAACGTGAAAAGGTTATTAAGGAAGTTATTTCAAAATTATTGGCGCAATATCCTCCGAAGTAATATTTATCTAGATATTACGGAAGGCTAGCAAATTGTTAGCCTTTTTTATTTCTATGGATGAATTAAATAACCCAATAGCTAATTGACAAGCTTACTTTTAAAATAGTGTAATAATGTCATCAATAAATAATTTATCCTCATATAGTGGGTGGTTTTATCATGACGCATTTAAAGATCTCAATAGTTTTAATTGTAAGTTTATTGGCGGCCTGCACCATGCAGCCGGAGAAGTCGTTTGAAGATGAGTTAATTGGTAATTGGCATATTGAAATGATTAAAGATAAGCCTGTTGTTGATTTTAGTGCCGCCAGTTTACGCTTCAATGCAGATGGGACGCTGTCTGGCAATGCCAGCTGTAATAGTCTTTCCTCTAGCTACACTGTTGATGGAAGTAATATCAGCCTAGCTGAAGGTGCTGTTACTAGGAAGCTGTGCCTAGGCGCGTTAATGGAGCAAGAAAGCCGTATGTTGGCAGCGCTGCAAGACGTACGCAGCGCCCGGATAGAAAACGGTATGCTGTATTTAAAAGGTGATGGCGGTGAATTAATTTATAAAGCAGCACCTTCAATTAAATAATCCACAACGGTTAAGGTTAGCAAATAAAACGTTTTAGTATTGTGATAAGTTCCTTATTGGCATTAGTTTTACTGCTGACTGGCTGCAGTAAAGGTGCAGAAACAATCTCCGTCGAAGCTCCTAAACAAGAAGTTGCAATGGAAACAGATAATTATCAGTTGGTAACGGGCGTTATTTACCCGAAACAACCTATTGCCCCAGCCGGCGCGGCTGGGTATCAGGTTACTGTCACCTTATCGGATGTCAGTAAAATGGATGTTGCCGCCACCGTGATTGGTTCAACTTCATTTACTACTAGTGCCTTCCCAGTTGACTATTCTATTGCTTTTGACGCCTCAGTAAGTAAATCCAAAATGTCTTATGCCTTGCATACTCGGATTACCGATGGTGCGGGTAAATTAGTTGGCGTAACTGATCAAAATCATAAATATACATTAAATGACGCAAGTATCGGCTTCGATATATTAGTTAAGGCAGTTCAACTTGAAGCACCGATTCCGATGCAATTGAGGATGATTTGTGGGGAAGATAATTATTCTCTAGCTATTTATCCAGGCTTATTGGTTAAAACTGACTTGGCAGTGCATAACCAACATATACTGGCTAAGGTGGTTAGTGATTCAGGTGAGCATTACCAAAGTAGTAGTGAGTCGATATTTATGAAAGGAGGCAACCCGCCATTAGTTGAAATTAACGGTCAGCGTATCAGCTGTACCCAAGTATAAAATACTGACGCTTTAGGAGTAAAATACTAAAGCGTTACTTTGACACTCGATGCTGCATGGTTTGCCTTGGCTCTTGCAACATCGACCGTTTCGCCTCTTGCCAAGGCTACCCCCATACGCCGTTTGCCGGCAACTTCTGGTTTACCAAATAATTTTAATTGGGTGTCAGTCGCTGACAACGCTTGGCTTAAGTTGCTAAAGCTTACTTGGGTTGATTCACCGCTTACTAAAATTACGCTAGAGGCCGATGGGCCATGCAGTGTGATATTTGGTATTGGTAAGCCAAGTATTGCTCTAGCATGTAGGGCAAATTCTGATAAGTCCTGTGAGATGAGTGTCACCATGCCGGTGTCGTGAGGGCGGGGTGATACTTCACTGAATAAAACTTCATCGCCTTTGATAAATAGCTCTACTCCGAATAACCCCCAGCCGCCTAAGGCAATGGTTACTTTATCAGCCATAGCTTTAGCCGCTTCCCAAGCTACTTTAGTCATTGCTTGTGGTTGCCATGATTCCTGATAATCGCCACCGACTTGGCGATGACCAATTGGCTGGCAAAAGCTAGTCATTGAATTACCATTGCCGTCGCTATGTCTTATAGTGAGCAAAGTTATTTCATAATCGAATTCTACAAAGCCTTCAATAATTACTTTGCCCGCGCCGGCCCGGCCGCCTTCTTGAGCATAGTGCCAAGCAGCGTTGATATCCGCTGCACTGCGAATAAGGCTTTGGCCTTTGCCAGACGAGCTCATAATAGGTTTAACCACGCACGGGATGCCAATACGGGCAACTGCAGCATTAAACTCAGTTTCGGTTGACGCAAATTCAAATGGTGAAGTGGCAAGGCTTAGATCATTAGCTGCCAAGGTGCGAATACCTTCGCGATTCATGGTTAGTTGAGCTGCTTTGGCAGACGGAATGACATTAAAACCTTCCCGCTCAAGATCTATTAGCACATCCGTTGCTATCGCCTCGATCTCTGGCACGATCAAATCTGGTTGTTCTTTTTCTACTAGGGCTCTTAACTTTTCACCGTCCAGCATTGAAAGAGTATAAGAGCGGTCAGCCACTTGCATAGCGGGTGCATTGTCATAGCGATCAGCAGCGATAACTTCCACCCCTAAACGCTGTAACTCTATTGCTACTTCTTTGCCTAGTTCACCGGAGCCAAGTAACAGAACTTTAGTAGCGGTTTTAGAGAAGGGAGTGCCAATTGATGTCATTTGTATGCCTTAGGGTGCACTGAATATAGACATCAATTATAGCTAAATGTAGAAATGAGTTATAGCGCTCGCTTAGGTATTGCTAACATAAACTTGGTCGCGTCCACGAGTTTTAGCCATCAATAAAGCCTTGTCGGCTCTGTCGATGACGCTCAGTGGTGTGTCGTTACCCCTTAGGGTGGTTAAGCCAATAGAAATTTTTATTATTTTATTATTAAAGGATGTGGTGGATACAGTGGCACGAATTTTTTCAGCGATATGCATCGATAAATCTAGGTCACTGTTGGTTAATGCAACGAATTCTTCGCCGCCATATCGATAAAGTTGGTTGCTGTCGCCCAGTAACTTTGCCAACAGCGCAGTTAATTTCTTCAGTACTTCATCGCCTTCTGGATGACCATACTTGTCATTGATATTTTTGAAATGGTCTAGATCTATAAGCATGATACAAAAATCAGTATTTTCGTCACTGCTATCGATCACTTCGGCTAATTTATTATCTAGCGCTCGTCTATTACCCACCGATGTAAGGGCATCAATGTGCGCGAGAGTTGTTAATTGCAGAGTATTTCGGCGCGTCCTTTCTAACACTAAGACCGCTATAACTAGCATTATACCCAGCGATAGCATAATACGGGTAAATTCCAGCATTGGAATATTATTCCACAACAAGACTCCCAGGGTTAGATAACCAGTTAGGGTTAGTGCAAGTGCTAACCGAGGTGTTGTCATTAAGTATATTGATGCAAAGCCAGGGTATGCCCAATAGACTAATTCAGGGCCCATTTGATAAACCATAGTGGTAGTGCCTACAATCATATGAAGTGATAATAAGCAGCCTGCAATTGTTGTTTTAGATGTTTTTAAAACATACAGCGCTAGACCGATTTGAGTGCAGGAATGAAGAGCAATAGTAAAAGCGTATTGGTATTGCTGATTAATGAGTTGGAGTGCACAAAAAAATACTGATGCCATGCCAACAGCAAGGCCAACAACAATGATATAAAACTCTGTTTCGCTGCGAGTTCTAACTAACAATAAGAGTTTCCCATCGACTTAATTTTTGTACAGGCAAATTTAATTATTAGTATTATAAAGTTAAAACTTAGTGAGGTGTTCTTACTTGCCGATTTGTAATGGGGTTACGTTAACAATTCTTTCTAATTTGGGTAATTGGTAATTTTTCTGATCATTTTATAACTAGGCCGCAGGCCCTTATACATCTTTTTATACACAGCTGAGTAAAGCTGATTATACAATGCGCGATTCTTCTCATTAGGCTCGAAACTATCGCCAGTATGTGTCATTTTACTGACCGCTTCTTCAAAACTAGCATAATAATTTGTGCCGACAGCACAGGCTATAGCGGCTCCTAAACCCGAGGTTTCGAAGGTATGAGGACGCTCTACCCGCATCCCAAAAATATCCGCAGTTATCTGCATAACTTCATCACTTTGTGATCCGCCGCCGGACACCTTCAACTGAGTGATTTTGGTTTTAGCCCGCCTTTCTAAGATCTCTTTACCTTCCCGTAGTGCATAGGTTAAGCCTTCAATAATTGCTCGGTAAACATGAGCTCTTGTGTGTACATCACCAAAACCAATAATCGCTCCTTTGGCTTCTGGTGCTTTACCGCTAGTGTCTGATGACCAAAATGGCTGTAGGGTTAAGCCCATCGATCCAGGGGGCGCAGCTTTCAATAAGTCGTCGAACAATTGTTCTGTGGCGATCCCTTGTTGTTTGGCAAGTGTTTCTTCATATAAACCGAATTCCTTTTTAAACCAGCTAACCATCCAATAGCCGCGTTTAATAATCATCTCTGGGTTGTATGTGTTGGGGATAACGCCAGGATATGCGGGGTGAAACGCAATTGGCTCCAAATACTTTTTGGTGGTGATATTAAACGTGGCCGTGGTGCCGTAACTGAGACTGCCAATTGACTCGTTAATACACCCTGAACCAATGACCTCACAGCCTTTGTCCGAGCCCGATGCGATTAGCGGCAGACCCTCAGGGATGCCAGTTTGCAGCGCTGCCTGTTGGGTAATACGACCTAGCTCGTGACCAGCAGGTAGCAATGTTGGTAACATTGACGGTTTAATTGTTGGCACTAAGCGCCATTTCATGTCACCTGACTTGGCCCACTGCAGTTGTTTGAAATCAAAAGGAATATAACCAACTTGGCTGCTGATAGCGTCGCTATAATTACCAGTCATTTTGAAGGTATGAAAGCCTGATAGTAATAAAAATTTATCTACTTTATTCCATAACTCTGGTTGCTGTTCAGCCATCCAATTAGATTTTGATTGGCTATAAAAATCCTCCAATAGTGGTTTCGCACCCACAATTTTGGTCGCTAATGACTCCATAATATTTAGTTTAGGCTGCCCGCTTGCTTGACGTTGGTCTAGCCAGACAAAGGCCGGACGCAGCGGCTCACCAGATTTATCAACCGCCACCATAGTCGCGCGTTGAGTTGTTATCGATACGGCTTTGATTAAGCTCTTGTCGAAGGGTAGTAGGGGCCAGAGCTGCTGGCAAGCTTGGCAGAGCGAGTCCCAAAAATAGTTGGCGTCTTGTTCAGCCCAGTTTGGCTGAGGTGATAAATAGGGTTCTATATCAATTTTCGTTTTGACAACTAAGATGCCGCGGTGATCAAATACCAAAGCTCGTATGCTCTGAGTACCGTTATCAATGGTTAAAAAGTAGTCAGTGTTCTGGGTCATTACTTACCCCTTTGGGATGCTGTAATAGTTATGCCAAATAGCAATGTAGCGCGCTACTTCGTCGTCCCATTGTTGTTGATCCCAGCCTAGCTCTTGCTCGAACAATGGCTGCAACTGCAAAAATAATTCTTCGCCGCCATTTGCTAAAACACTGCCTAAGCGCGTCCGTCTCAGCATTAAGTCGTCTAAGTGGATTACCGCTTCACTTTTAATTGCCCAGCGGCACTCAGCTAAAGAGTATTCGCTAGTCGATAGAGTTTGGTTCTCAGTATCATTGCGGTCCGAAAATATGTCTCGACTAAGATTGCCGTAGCGGCCCAATAAGCGTTTTACCCTAGTATTATTAATTGCAGACGGCAGCGCTATAGTATTGTCAAGCTGGTCAAAAACTCTGTCGTTATCACTGAGTTCAGAGCTTGGCAATTTGTTGCTGGCTGCAGCTAAGGCATCTAACGCGATTATTCTAAAAGTAGTTAATTTGCCGCCGCTAACAGTCACTAAACCGCTGTCATCCCAGACCGCATGATCACGCCGTTCTTTGCTTGGATCTTTAGCATTTTCAGAGCCGATAACTGGACGAACCCCAGCCCATGTCGAAATAGCATCAGTACTAGCTATTTCGCTGTGTGGAAAACTCACCTTAATAACTTCAAGTAGGTAATTTATCTCTTGTTCAGTAATGCTGGCCTCAATGTCTAGATCGTCGCTATGGTCAACATCGGTCGTACCAATGACGGTGCACCCTTCCCAAGGGAATATAAACACGCCCCGTTTATCGACTGGATGAAATAGGGCGATCGCATCGGCTACTGGTAACTTTGATTTGGCTAAAACTAAATGACTACCACGCAGTGGGCGGACTCGTTGCTCAGGGTTTAACTGATTCCTGAGTTTGTCTGCCCAGGCGCCAGTAGCATTAATGACAACGGGGGCTTTAAGCTCGAAGCACTCATCCGTTATGGTATCTTGTATTTTCACACCACTGACTTGTCCGTCGTTAACCACCAGCTCGTTAACTTTAGTGTAGCTAATAGCCTTACCACCTTTGGCGATACTTTCCTGTAGCAGTCGCAATACCAAACGTGCATCATCAGTAACGGCATCGGTGTAGTAACAGGCACCATTTAAACCATTACTTTCAATGCCGGGAAATTCTTCTGTTAGCTGCTGATTGCTAACGTAGTGATTATTTTTATAACCGGCGATAAAATCATAGAACTTAAGCAGCATGGAGAAAACAAAGCGGCCGGGGAAAACTCCTTTACGCAATACAAAATAGTAACCCATGCGTTCGATTAAGCCAGGGGCCTCATCAATAAGGCGCTCGCGTTCGATCAATGAGTGCTTAGTCAGTTTAAAGTCACCTTGAGCTAAATAGCGCAGCCCACCATGGATCATTTTTGATGAACGGCTAGATGTGCCCCAAGCAAAATCCTGTTGTTCTAGCAACAAAACCTTGTAACCCCTGCGGACGCATTCACGCAACACGCCCACACCAGTGATGCCACCGCCAACAATAATTACGTCCCAGTCAAGTGACTGGCCGCTACGTATTTTCTGCAGTAATTGTTGTTTGTCAGTAAAACCGGTATTTGAATTAATCATTGCTAGTAGCCATCACCTTTCGTCACTAATAAGTTTATTTACCAGCATCGGGCAAAAGTTTGCCTGGATTCATTAATTGCTGGGGGTCAAAGGTCTCGCAAACACTTCGAATTGCATCGATACCAAGCTCACCTTTCTCCGCCGGCAAATAGTCTCTATGGTCTGCGCCTACGCCATGTTGATGACTAATCGTTCCTCCTAGCGCCACTATTTGCTTGGCCCCAGCAGTTTTCAGTTTTAACCATCGCTTATGTGTTTCATCGTGGCTATCGCAGCACCGGTATAAATAGGTGGTGTAAACACTAGAGCCTTGGCTGTAAACATGGGATAGGTGGGTATAGACGTAAACTGGTTCATTCTCATCAGCTAAGGCGCTGCCGATTGCCTCTTCAATACTATTGACGGCGTCATCCACCAGCCCCCAGTCTAGACAGGTTTCCATTGTGTCTACTACATAACCAGCATTACCTAAAGGTTCACGTAAATAGGGCGCTCTAAACCGACCATGTTGCCAGCGCTCACCTAGCTCATTGCCGCCCTCGATACCACCGAATTCGTGGTAGCATTTTTGGGTAAAGGTTTTGGCTGCATCGCATTGGTCTTTATTACCAGTCAGGCCATAAGTCATCATGACTTTGCCATCACCAATGTCATGCTCCGCCAGCATTTTGTCTAGCGCTTCAAGTGGGTGACCGCCCATAATCAGTAGGCTAGTAGTTTCTAATGCATTGCTTAAGCGCAGCATCGATAACTGAATGCCTTGTTGCGCCAGTTGTTGCACACAGCTAAGGCCGTTGTCCCACGATGGGAAAAATACCACATGGAATGACTCATGCTCTGGCAGTGGTTTTACCCGGACTTTTGCCTCGGTGATAATACCCATGCGACCTTCAGATCCCAGAATCATTTCACTGACGGATGGGCCCGCAGAAGATGCCGGAATGGTAGGGATATTTAATGTGCCTGCTAGTGTTTCAACGGTGCCACCGGCAAACATTTGCTCGATCCGGCCATAGCGAAGTGATTGTTGCCCGCTAGAGCGACTAGCGATCCAGCCGCCAACGGTAGAAAGCTCCCATGACTGTGGATAGTGGCCCAGTGTGTAACCCTGTGCTTTCAGTTGCTGCTCAACTTTGGGGCCGGGTGCGCCAGCGCCAAAGGTAGCAATCTGACTTTGAGGATCTAAATCAATTAACTGATCCATTTTGCCCATATCAATGGTAAGCACCGGTTGGTCGCCGGCTTGTGGGTTGATATGGCCAACAACTGAGGTGCCGCCGCCGTAAGGGATAACAGTAACATTGTGCTGTTTGGCATATTGCAATAATTCTTTTACTTGTAAAGACGTTTCTGGCAGAGCAACACCATCTGGGAATACGCCTATTTGGCCGTAGCGCATCGCTAACCAGTCGGGGAAGCTATGGCCGCGGGCATGACGCACTCGGATGTCTTCATCTTGCTGGATTAACGGATGCGGGGACAGACGAGAGGCTGGAACTTGTTTAATAATATCTGCCAAAATTGTTTGAGGAAGTGGTTTTGATGGGCCAAGTAGGGCCTCTAACACCATTTTCAATTCGTCAGTTAGCTCGGTTATATATTCGCTATTCTCATTACCCCAGTCATTCCAGCGTTTCATAGTCTTATCCAGTTGGTTATTTTTGTTTGGTCATTTTGTTGCTTAACTAAAGCCGCAAGCTAATTGAATTGTATACTACTCGCTTATCTTGCTGGGAACAGAAAGTAGTCTTGCAATTACTCATGTAATGACAGTGTGAGATTATTATTTTAATCAAAAACCAGAGTAAATCAGTGTCAGGTTAAGCCATTGGTGTCACAATTCGCGCCAAACAATGGGAATTCACTATCTCAAATCTTCAATCTCATATTATGGCAAAGGGTATGGCGTCTGTGCCAGCTATTGCGCAGTATTTAAAAGCTGCGCATGCTTATGGAATTGATTATCAGCCAATACTTGAATCCAGCGGTATTTCCGCGCTAGATATACAAGATAATGCCTCGCACATTTCGATAACGGCAATGGAGAAACTGTTGGCCTTGCTGATTGATGCTAGCGGCGATAACTGTTTTGGCTTGTATGCAGCTAAGTTTGTCGAGCCGGCTTCATACAGCGTATTGGGATATATCTCGCTAAGTTGTTCAACCTTGCGCGAAGCGCAAACGTTGATTCCTTTATATGAAACAATAGTCGGTGACATGGGCGTGACTACTATTGAGTATGGTCGCGATTTTGTATTTCAGCGCTGGCATTGCCAGTTTATAGACCCTTTGGTAAAGCGGCATCAGGTTGAGCATGTGTTGGCATCATGGGCCACTTATTCGAAAACCTTTTTAAAATTTAATGCGCCAGCCAGTGTTTGGTTTGAGCACAGCCCCCCAGTTGATAAAAGTCTGGTGGCTGAATATGAAAATATTTTTGGCTGTGAGGTGTTATTTGATCAGATCGGTAGTGGTATTCGAATAGCCAACGAGCTACTAGATATTCCTTTGCCCCAAGCCAATGAGCAGCTATTAAAGACTTTGCTAGTTCATGCCACGCAACAGATGGCTAAGTTAAGCAGACATCAAACCATGACAGCTAAGGTAGAAAGTCTATTGCGGCTGACAATAGGCGAGAAAATGCCTACTAATTCAATGGTAGCAGCCGAGCTAGGGATGAGTAGTCGTACTTTACAGCGCCGCTTGGAACAAGAGTGCACTAGCTTTAAAGATGTACTTAATTCTTTGCGCTTGGAATTAGCTTTGTATTATCTAAAAAATACAGATTTCACCATGGATACAATTGCGATGAAATTGGGCTATAGCGAAACACGCTCATTTCATCGAAGCTTTAAACAATGGACGATGCGTACTGCGGGGTCTTATCGTTAATCTCCCCGTGTAATTATTGCCATTAATTGGTATCTTAAAAATATTGTATGAAATGTTCACTGTAGGTTTAGTTTAATGAGATTTAGTCAATTGTTTAGAGCTTGTTTTTATAGTTTGCTGTGTGTTGCCTTCCTACAATCTGCGTATGTTGCGGCACAAACCGAAGCAGCTAAGGCGAACGTTACAGCAGCGTCTTTAGTTAAAAAAGTAAATAGCGAAGAACAGGTTGCTGGCGAGGAAGTTGAACCGCGCCATAAATTACAAATTGAAATGGAAGAGGATTGGGCTGCACTCGATAAAGCTGTGGCTGACATTGCGTATTTAAGAGAACAAATAGCCAGTGAGTCTGGCAACGACGAGTCCTTGTTTTTGCGTCTAACCCAGCGCCAGATGGATATGGTTGATCGTTTTACGGATTTGACTAATAACGTAGTTAAACAGCAGGCAGCTAAATTAAATACTGACGCGGCGATAAATGAATTACGTAAAATGATGTTACCGCTGGGCCCCAGAGCTAGGCGGAATATAGATGAACATACTAAGAACCTGGGTAGAGATTCAGTTAAGTACAAATCGTTATCAGATGAATCAGTATTGAAACTCAGTGAAATTAATTACTATTCGGATATAGCTAACAAAGCTATATCTACCCACAACTCAAACTTGGTAAAACTCAATTTCAATAATGATGAAACTGAGGCTTATCTTAAAGAATCATTATATGCCAGAGCTGAAACATTAGCCGGGCAAATTCAAATAACGGTACCAGAGCGTGACCGAGCGGAAGCTAATTTATCTGCCGATAAAGAAAATCCTGAGCTAAAGGCTTATCTTCGATTAGTGCAGAAAAAAATTAGTACTCTTACCTCTAGTCTACGCACAACCATTGATCTAATGGACGATAGTGAGATTGAGAGCTCAACTTATCGGCAGCTGTTGATCCGAGTTACCGGCGAGCTGACTACCGACATACTTAAACCTAAAATATTTATCGGTTTAGTGACTAACTGGTTGGATAGGGCGTTTACCTTTGTTACCCAATACAGCTCCGAGATCTTATTTAAACTAATCATATTTTCATTTTTAATTCTAGTTTCTTATTATTTATCAAAGTTAACTGGCAGAGTTACTCGTAAAGCTATTGAGCGGTCGAAGGGATCAGTATCTAAGTTAATGGGCGATATGCTGGTTGCCATCACTTCGCGCTTAGTGTTGATTATCGGTGTTCTGATGGCAGTTAGCCAAATGGGCGTGTCACTAGCACCAGTTTTGGCAGGTATCGGAGTTATTGGTTTTATTGTCGGCTTTGCGCTGCAAGACACCTTAAGTAATTTTGCCTCGGGTATTATGATTCTAGTTTACCGGCCCTACGATGTTGGTGACTTTATAGAGACTGGGGCCGTCAAAGGTAATGTTGAGAGTATGAATTTAGTCTCTACTACGGTTCTCACTATTGACCATCAAACTTTGATAATTCCCAATAATAAAATTTGGGGCGATGTTATTAATAATTTGACTGCACAAAAAATGCGACGTGTTGATATGACATATGCCGTGGGTTATGACGCAGATCTTGTACAGGTAGAAAACATACTCATGGATATAGTAGAAAATCATCCGCTCACCTTGCCTGAACCAGCTTGTTTGGTGAAAGTGCATGAATTAGGTGAGTATTCGGTTAACTTTATAGTTCGCCCTTGGGTAAAAACCCCAGACTACTGGCCGGTATACTGGGATCTTACTCGCGCTATTAAAGATCGTTTTGATCAAGCAGGAATTAAAATTCCATTCCCACAGAGCGACGTCAATTTATATCAAAATAGCGAGAAAAGCTTAGGCTAAGCTTTTCTCGGCTGACTCAACACTTTGTAATATCAACGTATTAATAGTCATCGGCCCTACGCCGCCAGGAACTGGCGTGTAGGCACTGGCTTTATCAATAATGGCCGACAGTTCAACATCGCCAACCCCACCAGGATGATAACC
>TARA_B110000902_G_C14294895_1_pt1 | contig 15781 bp, 17 predicted proteins | sample TARA_B110000902 | Tara Oceans TARA_B110000902 (sample SAMEA4398009) | marine metagenome | biome: Polar Biome; feature: [SRF] surface water layer (ENVO:00010504); material: water (ENVO:00002006), including particulate matter (ENVO:01000060) such as... | depth 5 m | reverse complement strand
TACCTCTGGTGTACCAGTTATCATGCCAATGGTAAACGCTGGGTAGCCATGTGTGAATGGATAACCGCTGAAAGCATCTAAGTGGGAAGCCGGCCTCAAGATGAGTATTCTTATCTATAAGATATAAGGTTACGGTTAGACTAACCGTTTAATAGGAATCAGGTGTAAGTATAGCAATATTTTTAGCTGAGATTTTCTAACAAACCGAAGATTTGAATTTTTAAATTATTTATTATTAATTACATAAACCAAAACTAAGAATAAAACATATGTTTATATGTTTTATTTTTTTAGTTTTAATTATCTTGGTGTTTTAAGCGTAATTGGAACCACTCTGAACCATTTCGAACTCAGTTGTGAAACGTTATAGCAGTGATTATACTGAAGGGGCAGCCCTTTGGGAAAGTAACCCAATGCCAGGAATTTTTTTTAGCGAGTATAGTTTAGTGGTAAAACCTCAGCCTTCCAAGCTGATGATGGGGGTTCGATTCCGCCTACTCGCTGTTTGTTATTGAGAAATTTTTACATTCTTTATAGCCTTCGGGCTGATCTCAATTTTTGCCGGCCTAAGTATAAAGTAGAGAAATTGAATAACCCTCCAAGTGTTGAGCACTATATTAAATACTCGTCTTCTTGATAGGGCACGACAACTAGAAAATCTCCATAGAAGGCACGTCGTTACGCCTGACACACAGAGAGATAATATCCATATTCTTACTGAACCACCGTTTCTTTTTATTTTTTCGTGAATTATTGAGCGTAATATACTAAAATAGTAAGGAAAGTGTATCCTTCTTAAAAAGAAAAGTTGCCATATTGAAATATTCAATTTCGATGACTGAAAAGTTAGGTAATTGTTTTTTTTCATCGTAAAAAAAGCTTAAAATTTATATCATTTACTATTATAACCTAAGAAAATTAAAAAAGTGAAAAAAAGAATAACTAATACATGCCACATATTTAAAAATGTGGCATATAAGTTTTAATATAATATTAAGCAGATACTACTTTCACCAAATCTGTTCGAACTTTTGTAATCCCTTCTTCAACAATCGCTTTCACATCATCAAAGTTTTTACTAGACTTCAGAATCGAGTCGTATTGTGTTGAGCTTAAATACGCTAATAGTTCGACACAATATGTCTTTACATCACTAACTTCTACACCATCTAAACCACCTGAAATACCAGCATGGATGATCGCAACTTGTTCTTCAACCGGGTATGGTGAACCTTGAGGTTGCTTTAAAATTTCACGTAAGCGTACACCACGTGCTAATTGATTTTGCGTTCCCGCATCAAGATCTGAGGCAAATTGTGAAAAGGCTTCTAGTTCAGTAAATTGCGCTAATTCTAGCTTTAATTTTCCTGCTACTTGTTTCATTGCTTTCACTTGAGCAGCGGAACCTACACGAGATACGGAAATACCTACGTTAATCGCCGGTCGAAGACCAGAGTTGAATAAATCACTTGATAAGAAGATTTGTCCATCTGTAATTGAAATTACATTTGTTGGAATGTATGCCGAAACGTCACCAGCTTGTGTTTCAACAATTGGTAATGCTGTCATACTACCACCGCCTAGAGCATCACTTAATTTTGCCGCACGTTCAAGTAGGCGAGAATGTAAATAAAATACATCACCTGGGAATGCTTCACGACCTGGTGGACGACGTAATAATAACGACATTTGGCGGTATGCCATTGCTTGTTTTGATAAATCATCGTAAACAACTAGTGTTGCTTGTTTGCGATACATAAAATATTCTGCAATAGCCGCACCTGTATATGGTGCGATATATTGTAAAGCAGCTGACTGATTAGCTGTTGCGGATACAATAACTGTATACTCTAAGGCATCCTTATTCTTTAATAAAGTCACGGCTTCAGCAACTGAAGCAGCCTTTTGTCCAATTGCAACATAAACACACACAACTGTGTCACTGTTATTTTTTTGGTTAATGATAGTATCTAAAGCAATAGAAGTTTTACCAGTTTGACGATCTCCAATAATAAGTTCGCGTTGGCCACGTCCGATTGGAATCATCGAATCAACAGCTGTAATACCTGTTTGTAAGGGCTCACATACTGATTTACGGCTAATAATACCTGGTGCCATAGATTCAATTAACATTGGTTCGATTTCACCTCCGAAATCTCCTTTTCCATCAATTGGCTCAGCAAGTGAATTAACAACACGGCCTAGGATACCTGGCCCACAATTAATTTGTGCAATTACCCCAAGTGCACGAACGGTCATTCCTTCTAAAATATCACGTCCCTCACTCATTAATACTGCACCAACATTATCATTTTCTAAATTTAATGCAATTCCAACGGTCCCTTCTTCAAACTCTAAAAGTTCACCTGACATTACTTGACTAAGTCCGTAAACACGGACAATTCCATCACCAACTTGTAGTACAGTACCTACATTATCTACTTTTAAATCTTTTGTTTTGAAAGCAGCAATTTCTTGACCAATAATATGACTGATTTCATCAGGACGAAGTGTAACGTTCATAACCACAAAAAAGTTTAAACTACAAATAATATTTATATAGTACGTTCAATAATCAGTAAAGCTCTAATATAAATAATTTAGAACGGTTTTTAAGCGGTCTTTTATATTCACATTAACAACGTTTGTCGAAGTTTCGATTATAAACCCGCCAAAGATTCGTGAATCCACAACATTGGTTAGTAAAATCTTTTTTGATTGAATTAATAAATTCAAACGAGCTATGATTAATTTTTTTTGCTTTGAATCTAGAGGGATCGTTGATGTTACTTTCATTGATTTAATTCGATCAAGTGAGTTACATAATACGAGATAACGCTCTAAAATTGGACACAAAAGTTCAGATTTTTCTTTTTCAATAATCATAATACATAATTGAAGAAGAAATGGGTTATAACTACCGCGTAATACGTTAATAATATTTTTTTTCAGGACAGTTGAAACTCTTGGATTTAAAAAATGATCTTGGTGTGTTTGTAAGATGTCTAAAACCCCAATAACTGTTTTCGGATTAATTCGAAAAGAAATTAATGCCTCTGCATATGGGTCAACTACTTTTGCGATCTTCGCTTGGTTACTCATTAGATTTTACCTCCTGGTGATACAAATAAATGAATTGAATCATTTAAACATTTTTTATGCGAACCTTTGACAGACATCGAAAGTAGGAATAAACGGAATGCCTGAAATAATGTTAATTGTAGAACCTGGCGAAGAACATAGTAAATAACTAGCTTTTCTCGGTCTTGAATAACACTTGACGCAGAAGCAAATTGTTTTGTAATTAAATCGTTTGCTTGTGAAAATTCACGTGTTAGAATATCAGTTTTTACAACCTTTGTTTCATTTTTAATTTCTGAAATAATTAAATGAACTTGGTTTAATTGTTTTTGCGCTTCTTCAAAGCGTAGTCGAGCTTCAGTGATCCGATTTTCGGATGCTTGGACACTCTCTACGATCTTTTGTTTACGCTCTAACATAGAGGTTTTTAAAATCTCACCAACAAAGCTAACAAGCCCAAAAACTAAGATCGCTATGTTTATAACATTTGTTTCAAAAATGTCGGTATTTAGCCCAAATTCACGAGTCACAAGAATTGGTAAGAAATCAATAAAACTTTGCATAATCAATGTTGTGTTATAAAGTTAACCTAAATTTAAATAGAAACGGCGCCTCTTTTTTTCTTAACGGTTTGTCGTTTTTCTCTACTATAATAAGGGAACCAAAGATTATAGAAAAGTTGCGAACTAAGATTATAAGATCCGAGTTCTTTAAAATCAGTATTTTCACCAAACATTACTTGAAATAATTGCGCGTTTCGTGCTATAATTTTTTTTGTTATGTCAGATACATAAGAGCTTGTTAGCTGGTTAACTACGGTAAAATCAGCTTCAATTATTACTTTTAAGTCTTTCTGAACTTGTTTAATTTCGGATTGTGCCGATTGACGACGCGTTTTTAATTCCGTTTCATATTTAGCAGTTAATTCATCAGCTTGCGCTAAGTAATCTGATGACTGTGATAAATTTTCAAGAATATAATTATTTCGAGTATTGATCGCATTCAATAATGGTGTGTATAAAACTAAGTTTAAAACAACCATTAATAAGACAAATTGTAATATTAATGCAGGTAAAGTTGCCCCAAAGTCAAATAGACCACCAGCACTAAGTAAAATTAACGATTGAGAGATCATAAATTTAATTAATTGGTTTAAAAAAAAGAGTACCTAAAAAATTTAGGTACTCTTATAATTTTTCTTATGATGTGAATGGGTTTGCGAATAATAATGCTAAAGCAACCACTAAACCATAAATTGTTAACGCTTCCATGAAGGCTAAACTTAATAATAATGTACCACGAATTTTATTTTCAACTTCTGGTTGACGTGCAATACCTTCAACTGCTTGACCAGCGGCTGTACCTTGACCAATTCCTGGTCCAATTGCTGCTAAACCAACAGATAAGCCTGCTCCAATTACTGATGCTGCTGCGATAATTGAGTCCATAATATTATTTAATTAAAAAAAAGTATATTGTAAATTTATAAAGAAAAAGTATTTATTCTAATGCCTCACCGATGTATGCAGCTGCTAAAGTTGAAAAGATTAATGCTTGAACGGAACCTGCAAAAATACCTAAAGCCATAATCGGCAATGGAATAATTAAAGGAACTAAAAGAACTAATACAGAAATCGTTAATTCGTCAGCTAAAACATTACCAAATAATCGGAAACTTAAAGATAATGGTTTTGTAAAATCTTCAAGAATATTAATTGGTAATAAAATCGGTGTTGGCTGAATATATCGTTTAAAATAACCCAGTCCCTTTTTACTTAAGCCTGCATAGAAATACATAAATGATGTTAATAAGGCTAACGACACTGTAGTATTAATATCATTTGTTGGCGCTGCCAATTCACCTTCCGGTAGTAGAATTAATTTCCACGGAATAATTGCCCCAGCCCAGTTACAACCAAATATAAATAGGAATAATGTACTTACAAATGGAATCCATGGGCGATAAAAGCTTTCACCAAGTTGGTTTCGTGCAATTTCTTGCGTAAATTCAACTGTTGATTCCATGAAATTTTGCCAACTTCCTGGTATACGTTGCACATCTGAAGTAGCTAATAAACTAATAACTAACAGTATTGCTATAACTACCCAACTCACAAGAAAAACTTGACCATGAAATGAAAATGGTCCAACATCCCAGTACCAATGTGTTCCAATTTCGACACCAGATAGATTAATACTTGAGGTTGATAAAATATTCGAGGGGTACATATATTTTCTTAAATAATTATTTTTACCCAAAACGGATAGTAGAAACGTATATATTGTAGTTTTATAAGTTATAAAAATACCCTAGTAAATCTAAAACCATATAGTTAAAATACACATTTCTTTTTTACTTTGCAGGTAGTAAGTTTACAATTTGATCACATAATTTATATACACCGCATACTTAATGTGAAAAAGAATTTAATTAACAGTATACTTGATTTAGAAAAAGAATATGAGAAAAAAGACATCCCCAGTATTCATGTCGGCGACACCGTTCGTCTTGGAATCAGAATTGTAGAAGGAAAGACAGAACGCGTACAATACTATGAGGGTGTTGTTATTGGTATTAAAAATTTTTCAATTAAAAAAACAATTTTAGTTCGTCGTATTTTCCAAGGATTTGGTATTGAACGAATTTTTATCTTACATTCACCTCTTATTACTTCTATTGAAGTTAAGCGATCGGCGAAAGTTCGTCGTGCAAAACTTTATTATTTACGAAAGTTATCTGGAAAAGCTACTCGTTTAAAACAAAAAGAAAATTAAATGCATCCGACTGGGTTCGAACCAGTGATGTTCAAATGAAAACGGATTATGAGTCCGTTGCCTTCGACCACTCGGCCACGAATGCAATAATGTTGGAACTGGTGGGACTTGAACCCACGTCCATTTTTAATAAGGTAATTCGCAGGTTTAGGTTTGCAACCTTAAGTTATAAAAAGAGTCTTAACTTATTTAGAGCAATTTATTTTAGTATAAATTAAATAAACGGCAAAAATAGCCGTTATAAAATATTAAATATCTTTATGCGTATGCGATATTTTTAGAGAAAGATAATAAGTTGTTTGCAATTATTTTTTAAAATAATATTTTTCAGAGTATAGACTCTACCTGTATACAACTTTTTGTTTAAAAATGTCGATACCAATTCAGTCCCTAATTTATTTTTTGACGAAAGCTCAACCTAAGCATGAAGGGATTCGAACCCCTGACTAATAGAATCGGAATCTACTGCTCTATCCACTGAGCTACACACTTTATTCATCCAAACCATTATACACTTTTAAAAATTACTTATACTAACAAAAACTATGGCCCGAAAAAGTTTGTTACAACGACACTTAAAACGTACAGCATTGGTTAAAAAGTACTCAATTGCACGACAAGTTTTAATCAATGAAATACGGAATACAAATTCATTTGAGAAAAAAAATCAATTAGAGCGAAAACTTCAAAGATTGCCACGTGACAGTAGTTCCACTCGATTACGTAATCGATGCTGGAAAACAAATAGAAGTCGTGGAATCTATAACGATTTTGGTTTATCACGTCATGTAATACGTGAAATGGCTAATGAAGGGTTAATTCCGGGTTTATTAAAATCAAGTTGGTAAAATCGACGGTTTTTACTTTGATGTCTTATTTGCATAGTCACCTTATAAATCTCTTCCGGTTTCATTTTTTTTCGTTTAAAAAGATTAAGGCTAGTTAAATTTCTTTAAAACTTACTTAATTTAACTTTTCTATACACTAATAAACTAAAATATCAGTGGGTTCAAATAAAAAAGCAAAGTTACCTATAGGATATTCTTAAATTTGAATATTTTCCAACAAAAATTGACTGTTTTAATTTACTGTCGAAAAAAGAAGTATATAATCTCACAAATATGTAGGATTACACCATAAATGGCCGCAAAGAAATTTTTTTTAAGCAATCCTATTAAAAGCAATTTTAAATTTTTTACTCTCTTACTCTTATTATTTTCAAGGATTATTTTTTATGACAGCCGCTGTAGGACAAACTCAAAAACGTGGTGTTTTTGATTTATGCGATGACTGGTTAAAACGAGATAGATTCGTCTTTATTGGATGGTCTGGTTTATTATGTTTCCCATGTGCATATTTAGCATTAGGTGGGTGGTTTACTGGAACGACTTTTGCAACTTCATGGTATACACATGGTCTTGCAAGTTCATATTTAGAGGGTTGTAACTTTTTAACTGTTGCCGTTTCTTCACCTGCAAATAGTATGGGTCATTCCCTTATTTTATTATGGGGTCCAGAAGCACAAGGTGATTTCACTCGTTGGGTACAAATCGGTGGACTTTGGACGTTTGTAGCGTTACACGGTACATTTGGTTTAATTGGATTCTGTTTACGTCAATTTGAAATTGCACGTCTTGTAGGTATCCGTCCTTATAATGCAATTGCATTCTCGGGACCAATTGCTGTGTTCCTTTCTGTATTTTTACTTTACCCATTAGGACAGGCAAGTTGGTTCTTCGCACCAAGTTTTGGTGTTGCTGCAATTTTCCGATTCTTATTATTCTTACAAGGTTTCCATAACTGGACTCTAAACCCGTTCCATATGATGGGTGTAGCAGGAATTTTAGGTGGTGCTTTATTATGTGCTATTCATGGTGCAACAGTTGAAAATACATTATTTGAAGATGGAGATGCTGCGAATACATTCCGTGCATTCAACCCTGCTCAATCTGAGGAGACATACTCAATGGTAACAGCGAATCGTTTTTGGTCACAAATCTTTGGTGTGGCATTTTCAAACAAACGTTGGTTACATTTCTTTATGTTATTTGTACCAGTAACTGGATTATGGACAAGTTCTCTTGGAATCGTTGGTTTAGCACTAAACTTACGTGCATATGATTTTGTTTCGCAAGAATTACGTGCCGCAGAAGATCCTGAATTTGAAACATTCTATACAAAGAATATCTTATTAAATGAAGGTATTCGAGCTTGGATGGCTGCACAAGACCAACCGCATGAAAATTTTGTATTCCCTGAGGAGGTATTACCACGTGGAAACGCGCTTTAATAATTTAAACGGTCGAAATATTGAAACTACAGGTTTTGCTTGGTGGGCTGGAAATTCTAGATTAATTAACGTATCAGGTAAATTACTTGGTGCGCATATCGCACACGCTGCCGTTATGGTTTTTTGGTGTGGTGTTATGACATTGTTTGAAGCAACACATTATATTCCAGAAAAACCTTTGTACGAACAAGGTTGTATTTTAATTCCGCATTTAACAACTTTAGGTTGGGGTGTAGGTCCAGGTGGTGAAATTACAAGTACATCTCCATTTGTTATGGTGGGTGTATTACACTTAGTTTCTGCTGGAGTATTAGGTGTTGGAGGAATTTATCATTCCTTAATTGGACCTGATACATTAGAAGAAACATTCCCATTCTTCGGTTATGACTGGCGTGATAAAAATAAAATGACAACGATTTTAGGTATTCATTTATGTTTACTAGGAATCGGTTCGTTTTTACTTGTTATTAAAGCAATGTACGTTGGTGGAGTTTATGACACATGGGCACCAGGTGGTGGTGATGTTCGATTAATTAACAGCCCAACGTTAAATCCTGCCGTAATTTTCGGTTATGTATTTAAATCACCATTTGGTGGTGATGGTTGGGTGTGTTCAATCAACAATATGGAAGATCTAGTTGGTGGCCATATTTGGGTTGGTATTATCTGTCTTGTTGGTGGTGTATTCCATATTATTACTAAGCCATTTGCTTGGGCACGTCGTGCTTTTGTTTGGTCAGGTGAGGCATATTTATCATATAGTTTAGGTGCACTTTCTGTAATGGGATTCACTGCATCAACATATGCATGGTATAACAATACAGCATATCCAAGTGAGTTTTATGGTCCCACTGGACCAGAAGCGTCACAGGCTCAGACATTTACGTTCTTAGTTCGTGATCAACGATTAGGTGCAAACGTTGCATCTGCTCAAGGTCCAACTGGATTAGGAAAGTATCTAATGAGATCACCGAGTGGAGAAGTTATCTTTGGTGGTGAAACGATGCGTTTCTGGGATTTACGTGCACCATGGGTAGAGCCTTTACGAGGTCCTAATGGTTTAGACGTAAATAAAATTAAAGGTGATATTCAGCCATGGCAAGAACGTCGTGCAGCTGAATATATGACTCACGCACCATTAGGTTCATTAAATTCCGTAGGTGGAGTTGCGACTGAGATTAATGCAATTAACTATGTATCACCTCGATCATGGTTAACATGTTCTCACATTTTCTTCGCGTTCTTCTTAATTGTAGGTCATTGGTGGCATGCTGGTCGTGCTCGAGCTGCAACGGCTGAATTCGAAAAAGGAATTAACCGTCCAAATGAGCCAGTATTATCTATGCGTCCAATTGATTAATTGAACATTTGATATATACGAATAACTAATATTGTATGAGATTTGTACTTACAGTAGTAAGTACAAATCGCTATTCTCTACCAAAATTATGGTAAATATTTTAAATTACTTACTTTACGCAAGAATTCTTTTAAAAAGGTTTTTTCTTTTTTTACGATTTTATTAGCGTATATTTTTTTATATTTCTCTCCAGAAGTTACGATAATCGTTTTGTTTAATCGACTAAAATTTTGTGGTATCTTTTTTATGTTCCTTTTTTTTATCAACATTAATCTGTTTGTTAACCGCGGGACACAATAAAAAAAACTTGTTAAAACCGAAATACTTGTTATGTTAATTAACTAGACATTGGGTTTAAGTGGGGTTCGATTTATCGTTATTCATAAATGGATGAACGAATCGACTATATTCTTAATTTATTGTGCAAAAATTAAAATCCTATTCCAACCTTATATATCAGCCAATCACGCGACCATATGCTATGGAAAATATCAATACTAATATCACGCTAGGGTTAAGGTTAGGAAAAAATTGATAGTCATGCCGAATTACCATCAAAGGCTAATTATTGTATTATGCTTGGCAAGTGTAAACAGTTTTTTATCGAGTAAATTAATAAGATGACCATGACCCGTATACGAAACATAATCTATTAATCTATCCAGTTCTACCCTTCCATAGGAAACGTTTGATAATATTCTTATCAATGCAGAATGGCAAGGAGTATAATTTTCGAGGTTGTGAAAATAAAGAAGAGGCATTAAATAAAAAGAAACGACTTTAAAATTATGTCGTTTCTTTTTCTGTAAGTCCAATTTAAAAGAGATTTAGACTTTTAGCTATTAACTGAAAATTCAGGTGGCAGTCTCTTCATCTGTGCTGGACTAATATTTTTACCAATCGAACGGTTCAGTGTATTTGCAGCTACACGTCCCTCATTCGATTTCTCGGGAAATACACCATCAGCTGGGTGTAAAAATTGAACTTCCTCATTAGGGAAAACACGGTAAATTTTATAATCCGTAATCTTAAACGTACGGAGTTGAGTACCAAGCGCTAAACATTGTTCTTTTCGAGCAAAAATAAATTCATTTTTTCCCGGGCGCATAATTGCTGCCCCACCAATTGGCATTTCAAAAGCAAGTGAGGAAGGTGCAGTCCAGGTCATAAAGTACTTTTCTTCAAACATCGCAGCTTGTAACCAACCACCAGTACTTCCTCCATAAATTGGGAAATTTGGATTTGTATTAGACATATAAAAAATATTTTTAAATTACAAAATTAAAGCAATATGTTACGAAACATTAAAACGGTAAATAAAGTGCGTCTGGATAGAAACGATTAATTTCAATAATGAAACCCGCGGTAAATGTCATCCAAATTGTTAATAAAACTGGTGCCGTTGATAAATAGGTTTTAAAAGCGTCCATAATTTGTTAATAATTAATAATCTATCTTGGTGAAACAGTAATTTCTTCTTTTGAAGCAATAAATTTTCCCGTTAAAAATTCACGCCATGACAATACAGGCCACATATAACCTGTTACCATAATTTTTAACGCAGCTGGGACATCAATAATAATCTCTAAATTAGAGGGGTTTGCTGTTGTACTTACTTGATTTAAATAAGTTCGTCCAGCCCAACCAATCCAGCCGGCTACATAAAGAAACATCATACCAGGTAACATAAATTCAGCTGCATGGTTCCAGTCACCGCTTACCATTAAATGTGGAAGACCATCATTACCACATAATAAGTTTGAGTCTTTATATCGTTGGAAACGATCTTTTGTTTGCTGAATTTGTTGTTGTAATGCTAATGCTGGTGGAGTACCAGCTTCATATTTTTTGAGACGTCCTTCAAGTTTTTTAACACTTGTTTTTAGTCGTTTCTCAAATGCTGGCGATTTTTCACAATCAGTTAACATCGCTGCTTGAGCAGAATTGATAAATGGAGATGGGGCAAATGTTAAAAATACTATAGCTATTGTTTTTAGAATGCTAGGAGCGGTACGAGTTAGCACACCTAAGTTTTCTTTACGCATTGTAATTCTATTTATAGTTTTTATATCTTCTAATAGGGGCAAGTAAAATATGCCTAAACTCAATTATACATCATAAATTTAATTTAAAATTATTAATAAAATAATTTCACCTTAAATTTAATAATATATAATGATTCCATAGTCAGCGGACGTGGCGAAATTGGTAGACGCGCTAGATTTAGGTTCTAGTAAGTATCTTGTGAGAGTTCGAGTCTCTCCGTCCGTAATTATTATTTATTAAATCTTAAAATTAAGTTTAACGTCTCTTTTTCTAACGTTAATTTGGCGCGGTTTGTTTCACCCGCAAAAAAAAGAATATTTTTTCTACGTAAGATCCAAATTTGAAAATATGAGAGATAACTGGTAATTATTGTTGCCATTAGCATAGTAAAGCCAATATAGATAATTGGTAAACCCGGGTCATACTTAATCTGTAGACCTGTTGTCTCAACTAAATCCAAAATTTTAAATTTCGTTTTTTTGGCAAAACTAACGGGTTCACCAAGATCAATATTTTTTACAAATTCACCCTTATTATTATAAAGATTTTGTGTACCCACTAAATTGTTTAAAATTAAATTCACTCCCTCTTTTCTTGAATCTCGGTCAAAAGGAACCCAACTAAACCATAATGTTTTATTTAACTTACCAGGTGATAAAATCGGAACTTGGTAAACAATATTGTTATAATTTATTCGTAAGCCAATAATACTCCAATCTGTTTGATAATAATTTAAGCCCTCATAACGTAGGGGATGGTTTACTGATATTGTTGATCGTTTTAGTTCATGACCCGAATTATCTAAGATTGATAAGTCTGAGTAAAATTGGTCAATAGCATTTTTCTTCTTATAATTAATCCAAAAATCATTTACTCGACTTGGTAATTGTGGAACATAATTAAAAAGATTAAGTGTTAATAAATTCTGAATGTGAAAAATTTCAGTTTTTGGTACAACTTCTTGTGATGTAAACCCTGTTAATGCACCACAGATACTACCTAATAATATTAAATTCATACTCAAATGAACGAAAATTGGAGCAATCCGACCAGCCAAACCGCGGTACCCATAAAACATATTTTTTTGTTGAAAAAATGCGTATTTTTTTTTAACCGTGAAAGTTAAAATGCCATTAGAGACATTGATAATTTTCGTTTTTATTGGATATCGATAAAATTGCGAAGGGTTACTGTAAAAATAGCAGGCCTTCGAAAATTTAAAGGTTGGCAATTGTTGTAAAAACGTACATGATAATAAGCTAATCCCGAAAATAAAAAGTAGCAAGTTAAACCACCAAGTCTGAAAAATGTGATCAATTCCAAAAAAAAGCATTAATTTACCAAAAGATACATTTTGATAGATAACTTGATCGTAATTATTTTTATAAAATTCAATCGGTTGTTCTTGTTCCACTACAGCACCCGTTGCACTAATAATCGCAATCAATAATAGTAAAATGATAGCAAAATTTAAGTTAGCTAAATATTTTATAAGTTGAAATCGAAGATTCATAAAAAAAAATTTATAAGAAAATAAAAAAATAGAAAAGATAAATTAAGATGCGTTCCGAATACGGCCAGATTTTGTCCACTGCTGAAGATTCGCAATTTCTTCTTTATTAATTTGCGCTAATGGGATAATTTGAGCTAGGCCAAAACGTATGTCAGCTGTTTCAAATTCACGCTCTTGTTCAAAAGCAGCATACATACCTTCTATAATGGATTGTTTAATTTCGGCACCAGAGAAATTAAAGGAAAGGTCTAAGAATTCTTCAATATCAAACTTTTGCCACGTTTTTGGGCGGAAGTTTCTTAGTAACACTTCAAAAATCTCAAAGCGTTCAGAGCGAGAAGGAAGGCCAACAAAGAAAATTTCATCGAAACGTCCCTTTCGAATTAACTCGAGGGGTAAAAGCTTAAAATTATTGGCTGTTGCCACGACAAAAACTTTACTTTGTTTCTCAGCTAACCACGTAATAAATGTTCCTAAAACACGACTGGTTGTCCCACTATCACTTTTTCCCTCCATTTGTCCAAAAGCTTTATCGATTTCATCAACCCATAAAATACAGGGTGATAAGGCTTCAGCAATGTTAATCATTTTTCGCATTCGCGCTTCAGATTCACCAACAAGACCACCAAATAATCGCCCAAAATCTAAGCGTAATAAAGGTAATTGCCAATCGCGTGCAATTCCTTTAGCAGTTAGTGACTTCCCAGTCCCTTGAACACCAATTAATAATAATCCACGAGCAGGGGGTAAACCATAAGCGATTGCTCGTTCAGTAAATGATAATTTTCGTTGAAATAGCCAATTTTTTAAAATTTCTAAGCCACCAATATCATTAATCGTTGTCGTTGGAGCCCAAAACTCTAAAATTTGTGTTTGACTTATAATTTGACGTTTTTCATCAAGGATTAATTGTACACTAAGGTTATTGATTTGTTTTTGACTAGCAATAATTTTTGCTAAAACGCGTCGAATTCTTTCTAACGATAAACCTTGACAGGACTTAATTAAGTTTTCTAAAAAACTTGGATCAATCGTTTGGTCTAATGATTTTATTAAACGTAGTAATTCTTGACGTATCTCATTATATTGGGGTAATAAAAAATCCACGACTGTTATTAATTCATTTAACTCATCGGGAATTTGTAATTCTAAATCCGATGCAATAATAAAGATTGTTTTAGGTGAAACTTTTAATGTTCGATTTAGATTTCGTAATTTTCGTGATATTGTAATATCCGTCAGGAAACGATTAAAATCTTTAAGGATAAAAATTGCTGGACGAGTTGGGTTTAATTTTTCAATAAATTCTAATGCTTGTAAAGGGTTACGTGCAGCTAAATTATTAGTATTTGGATCGTTAGTATACCCATCAACGAAATCCCAACTATAAAATCCACGGTTAGTGTTACTCAGTCGCAAACAATTACGAATTGTGTATTCTAATCGATCTTCCTCTTTTGTTGAAATATAAATAATTGAATAACGTGCCTTTAGTAATAAATTAAATTCTTTTCCAAACGACATATTAAATTTTTTCTGGTTTCTATTTTAACTCAAAACTATATATCTGATTTGTTACGCCCTGACGAATTTCATTAATCGTCCACAAAAACAAATCATAAGATTCATTCTTATATTCCATTATAGGATCTTTTTGACCATAACCACGCCAACCAACACATTCTTTTAACGAATCCATTTTTTGTAAATGAGTTTTCCAACTAACGTCAATATTGTTTAAGAGGATCGTCTTTTCTAAGCGTCGTATAGTACCTGGCAAAAATATTTCAAGTTCAATTTCCTTAAGTTCATAACTTTGCCATAAGAAATAATTAAAACTTTCTTGCAATTCATCAAATGTCAAAGTTTTATTACGTAAATAATATTCTAATACTAATGGATTTAATCGAAACAAATTTCCAAGGAGATTACTCTCTTTTTTAAGTGTGATTAAATCTTTCGAATTAATAAAGGAATCACGAGCTAAATCTGTAATTAATTCGTAACTATATTCAAGTAAACGATCTTTAACATTTATTCCGTATAAAAAGTTTTTTCTCTCTAAAAAAATAGCTTCACGTTGGTTATTAACAATCTCATCATACTTAAATAGCTGATTTCGACTATCGTATGAAAAATCTTCAACTTTTTTTTGAATTTTATTAATATTTTTTGTTAAAGCAGTTGATTCAAGTTGAAGAATATCAAAGCTCTCACTATTTGTACCAAAACTAAGTTGCATAATATTTTGAAGTGTACTACCCCCGAAAATTTTCAATAATTTATCATTTAGACTTAAAATAAAACGAGATAAACCTTTGTCACCTTGACGACCTGCTCTTCCACGTAATTGATTATCAATACGGATCGAATCGTGCCGTTCCGTGCCAACTACAAATAATCCACCCCGTAATTTAACTAAGCGTGATATTTCTTTAGTTATTACACTATATTTTTGAAGATAATATTTAATTAGGTTAATTTCTAGTTTTTCCAGGAATGAATTAAAAATTGGGACAACTTTTTGCTTATCGTTATTAAAATCACCAAATAAAAATAATAAAGAATAAAATTTTTGATTTTTATTCAAAAATTTTGTTCGAACCATTTTTCGATATTTTATTAAATTCGTAGATGCAGTGTTTGGTTGATAAATTTGTTTTATTTTATGCTGTGCAAGATTTTGATTACTTCCGCCTAGTATAATATCGGCTCC
>TARA_B110000902_G_scaffold64856_1_pt1 | contig 15875 bp, 12 predicted proteins | sample TARA_B110000902 | Tara Oceans TARA_B110000902 (sample SAMEA4398009) | marine metagenome | biome: Polar Biome; feature: [SRF] surface water layer (ENVO:00010504); material: water (ENVO:00002006), including particulate matter (ENVO:01000060) such as... | depth 5 m | reverse complement strand
AACATCGCATTAGAATCTCCAGAATGAATTCCACAAGGCTCTATATGCTCCATTATTCCGATAATATATACATTGCCGTCCGCATCACAAATGGCATCTGCTTCTGCCTCTATGGCGCCATCTAAATAGTGATCTAATAACAATTTATTCCCTGGCATTCTTCCTAATAAATCAACAACATGCTCAACAAGTTCTTCTTTGTTTATCACGATTTTCATTCCTTGTCCTCCTAAGACATAAGAGGGTCTCACTAAAATAGGAAAATCTAATTCATCTGCTAAAACCAAAGCTTCATCTGCAGTTTCTGCAATTCCAAAATCTGGATATGGAATATTATTATCTTTTAAAAGCGTAGAAAAACTACCTCTATCTTCGGCTAAATCTAGCGCCTCAAAAGAAGTTCCTATAATTTTAATACCGTATTTGGTTAGTTTTTCAGCTAATTTTAAAGCGGTTTGCCCCCCTAATTGTACAATAACTCCTTCTGGTTTTTCATGGCGAATAATATCATAAATATGTTCCCAAAAAACAGGTTCAAAATATAATTTATCTGCAGTATCAAAATCTGTAGAAACTGTTTCAGGATTACAGTTGATCATAATCGTTTCATATCCACACTCTGCAGCAGCTAAAACGCCATGCACACAGCAGTAATCAAACTCAATCCCTTGTCCGATTCTATTCGGTCCAGAACCTAAAACTACAATTTTCTTTTTATCTGTTACAATACTTTCATTTGCAATGATAATTTCTCCATCTGCTGTTTCAATTTCATTTTCGAACGTAGAATAGTAATACGGTGTTTTTGCTTTAAATTCTGCTGCACACGTATCTACTAATTTAAAAACACGTTGTACTTTTAATTCCTCTCGCTTTGTATATACCTCACTTTCTAGACAACGTAGCATGTGTGCTATTTGTCTATCTCCGTATCCTTTTTGTTTTGCCTCGAGCAATAAATCTCTATTAATTGTATCAATTTTATAGGTAGAAATTTCTTTCTCCAATTGAAACAATTCTTCGTATTGCTTTAAATACCACATATCGATTTTTGTGATATCGTGAATTTTACTCAACGGAATTCCAATGGCAATTGCATCATAAATAGCAAAAACACGGTCCCAACTTGCATTGGTCAACTTCTCTATAATTTGAGTGTAATCTGTGTAGCCTTTTCCATCTGCACCTAAACCATTTCTCTTAATTTCTAGAGACTGTGTTGCTTTGTGCAATGCTTCTTGGAAACAACGTCCAATTCCCATTACCTCACCAACAGATTTCATTTGCAATCCTAAGGTTCTATCTGATCCTTCGAATTTGTCAAAATTCCAACGAGGAATTTTTACAATCACATAATCTAACGTTGGCTCAAATAAAGCGGATGTAGATTTTGTAATTCCGTTTTCTAATTCATCTAATGAGTATCCTATTGCTAATTTCGTTGCTACTTTTGCAATTGGATATCCTGTTGCTTTTGACGCCAATGCTGAAGAACGAGAAACTCTTGGATTGATTTCAATGGCAATAATATCTTCTTTTTCATCTGGTGAAACTGCAAATTGCACATTACATCCACCTTCAAAATCTCCAATAGACCGCATCATATGAATTGCCATGTCTCGCATTTTCTGATATGTTTTATCAGAAAGTGTCATTGCTGGAGCAACCGTTATAGAATCTCCGGTATGAATTCCCATAGGATCCATATTTTCAATAGAACAAATAATTACAACATTGTCGTTTTTATCACGCAATAATTCTAATTCGTACTCTTTCCAGCCCATCATTGCTTTGTCAATCATGACCTCATGAATTGGCGATGCTTCTAAACCATAACTTAACAAGTTATCAAAATCTTCTGGCTTATACACAATAGAAGCTCCTGCCCCACCTAAGGTGTAGGAAGATCTAATAACCAAAGGAAAACCAAATTCTTGTGCAATTTCTTTACCTTTTAAAAAGGAAGTTGCTGTTGCTTGAGGCGCCATTGGCACTCCAATTTTCAACATTAATTCTCTAAACTGCTCTCTGTCTTCGGTAACATTAATAGCGTCTATATCTACACCAATTAATTTTACGTCAAAATCTTTCCAAATTCCTTTATCATCTGCTTCAATACAAAGGTTTAATGCAGTTTGACCACCCATTGTAGGTAAAACAGCATCAATTTGTGGATGCTCTTTTAAAATTTGAATGATAGATTTTGTAGTCAAAGGCAACAAATAAATATGATCAGCCATTGATGGATCTGTCATAATTGTTGCCGGATTAGAGTTGATTAGAATTGTTTCTATTCCGTCTTCTCTTAAAGATCTTAAAGATTGCGAGCCAGAATAATCAAATTCACATGCTTGTCCAATAACAATTGGCCCAGATCCGATAATTAAAACAGAATTGAGGTCTTTTCTTTTTGGCATGGTAAATAGTTGTGTTTTATGAGTTTGTAAAAATAATTATCCCTTGGGTATAAAAAAAGGTGTTACTAAAAATAGTAACACCTTAATTATTAACAATTGTTAATCATTATATTATCTTTTTGGTCTAAATTCAGAAGACACAGAAACTTTCTTTCTTCCTTTAGCTCTTCTTCTTGCTAAAACTTTTCTTCCGTTAGCTGAAGCCATTCTTTCTCTGAAACCGTGTTTGTTTCTTCTCTTTCTCTTTGATGGCTGGTAAGTTCTTTTTGGCATTATATGTGTTTTTAAAAATGTCTTTTCAATTACTTTCTGTTACTTTAAGAATTTTATTTCTTTTTAAGCGTGGGCAAATATACAACTGTTTTTATTTTTGACACACTCTATTTGCAAAAAAATAAAAATATTTTTTGGTGTAACAAAACTACAAATTTTACAAATTTTTTTGTCTTTTTTATTTGTGATAAATTAAAGAGTTAGTACTTTTGTGCAAACCTAAGAATACCATGAGCAACACTAAATATGTTTTTGTCACAGGAGGCGTAACATCTTCACTTGGAAAAGGAATCATTGCAGCATCTTTAGCTAAACTCTTGCAAGAAAGAGGCTTTTCAGTAACCATTCAAAAATTAGATCCATATATTAACATAGACCCAGGGACCTTAAACCCTTATGAACACGGAGAATGTTATGTAACTGATGATGGTGCAGAAACCGATTTAGACCTTGGTCATTACGAGCGATATTTAAATATCCCTACCTCTCAAGCTAATAATGTGACTACTGGTAGAATTTATCAATCTGTAATAAATAAAGAACGCAAAGGAGAATTTTTAGGAAAAACTGTTCAAGTCATTCCTCATATTACGGATGAAATAAAACGTAGAATTCAGCTTTTAGGTGAAACTGGCGATTATGATATTGTAATTACAGAAATTGGTGGAACTGTTGGTGATATAGAATCTTTACCTTATGTGGAGTCTGTGCGTCAATTATTATGGGAAAAAGGTTCAGAAAATGCCATTGTTATTCATTTAACTTTAGTGCCTTATCTAGCTGCAGCCGGCGAATTAAAAACAAAACCTACACAACATTCAGTAAAAATGTTGATGCAAAGTGGTGTAAGTCCTGATATTTTAGTGTGTAGAACGGAACATGAGATTTCTGACGATATCAAACGTAAATTAGCTTTATTCTGTAATGTAAAGAAAGAAGACGTAATACAATCTATAGATGCTGAAACCATTTATGATGTACCAAATCTAATGTTAGAGCAAAGTTTAGACACTGTGGTTCTAAATAAATTGAAATTATCTTCTAAAGGAGAACCAGAATTGAAAGTTTGGAATGAATTTTTAAGAAAGCATAAAAATCCTAAATCTGAAGTAGAAATTGCCTTAATTGGTAAATATGTAGAATTACATGATTCTTACAAATCGATCACAGAGGCATTTATACATGCTGGATCTTCGAATGAAACTAAAGTAAAAGTACGTTGGGTGCATTCAGAGAATTTAACACCTAAAAATGCAGAAAAAAACTTAAAAGGTGTAAACGGAATTTTAGTAGCTCCTGGTTTTGGTGATAGAGGGATTGAAGGAAAAATTAGAGCAGTAAAATATGCCAGAGAGAACAATATTCCTTTCTTCGGAATTTGTTTAGGAATGCAAATGGCCGTTATTGAGTACTCTAGAAACATAGTAGGTCTAGAGAATGCAAGTTCTACAGAAATGAACAAAAGCACAAAACATCCTGTTATCAACTTAATGGAAAGCCAAAAAGATGTAACAGAAAAAGGTGGAACTATGCGTTTAGGTGCATGGGATTGTGAATTGAAAAAAGGTTCAAAAATATTTAATGCCTATAAATCTGAATTTATTAGCGAACGTCACAGACACCGCTATGAATTTAACAATGATTATTTAGCTAAAATTGAGGCTGCCGGAATGAAAGCGACAGGAATTAACCCAAAAACTGGTTTGGTAGAAGTTGTAGAAATCACTTCGCATCCTTGGTTTGTTGGAGTGCAATATCATCCTGAATATAAGAGTACAGTGCTAAAACCGCATCCTTTATTTGTAGATTTTATAAAAGCCTCTTTAAAACAATCTAAAAAATAATATTACTTGCCTAGTGCTCTTAAGATCGCAAATAAGAATTAATAGTTCTTTCTCAAAAAACTTTTGAAAGCACTTAAAATAGCAAGTTTTAAATTAGTAATACTATTTGAAGTACTAAATACCGAAAGAATAACAGTAGTAAAATCAACTAAAATACATACAGTTTTGCTACATTTGTGGCTTTTTACATCTAATAAGAAGTAAAAAAAGACAAAAAGACATTTTAAAAAAACACAATGGAACAAAAAAAATTCGACGTCAATTCTTTTATTGGAATGATATTATTAGGAGGTATCATTTTCTGGTGGATGAGCACACAAGAACCAGAAGTAGACGCAACAACTAATACAACAACTACTTCCAAAGTAGCAGATGCACCAGAAACCATTAACAATACAGTTACTGCAGCTGCTTTTGAAAACGATTCTTTAAAACAAATAAACCTACAAAATAAATTAGGGGCCTTTGCTCAAAGTGCAATTAGTGCTTCTAACGGTGTTTCTGTTCTAGAAAATGAAGTTGTAAAATTAACTATTGATAATAAGGGTGGACAAATTAAATCCGCTTTAATTAAAAATTTTAAAACCTACGACTCTCTTCCTTTATATATGATAAAAGATAATAATGCATCTTTTAACATCAATTTTGGAACCACAGACAATAGAATCTTAAATACTAAGAATTTATTTTTTCAGCCAACAATTACCAAAAATGGAGACAACCAAGTTGTTTCTATGAAATTAAAGGTTTCTGAAACACAATTTTTAGAATACAGATATGAAATGAAACCTAAAGATTATATGGTAAATTTCTCTGTGCGTTCGCAAGGTTTGAGCAATGTTATAAACGCATCTAACCCTATTAATTTAGATTGGTCTTTAGATGGTTTTAGACATGAAAAAAGTTTGAAGACCGAAAACAGCATGTATTCATACTATTATTTCAAATCCGAGGAGGAAGTTGACTACCTTAATGCTGGTAACTCAGATGTTATAAATGATGTAGATTGGGTCGCTTACAAACAACATTTTTTCTCTTCAAGTTTGCTAACAGACACGCCTTTTAATAACGCCACTGTAACTTCTACTGATTTGGTTTTAAATGAAGAAATTGATACTGTATTTACAAAGCGTTATGAGCTAAAAACTCCTTTAGAATTGTCTAACGGAGAATTAAATTATAATATGAAATGGTTTTATGGACCTAGTGATTATAATTTACTGACAACCTATGAAGATACGGACCTAGATCAAACAGCAGATTTAGGCTGGGGAATTTTTGGTTTCTTAAACAGAACTGTATTCTATCCTGTTTTTAATTTCTTAAAAGGAATCCTTTCAAACTATGGATTAATAATTATTTTATTGACGATTGTTGTTCGTTTAATTATGTCTCCTTTAGTTTATAAATCGTACTTATCTAGTGCAAAAATGAAGGTAATTAGACCTGAATTAACTGCTTTAAATGAGAAATATCCCGGAAAAGAAAATGCAATGAAGCGTCAGCAAGAAACCATGGCCATTCAACGAAAAGCAGGGGTTAGCATGATGTCTGGTTGTATACCAGCATTGTTACAAATGCCAGTATTCTTCGCTTTGTTCAAGTTTTTTCCAACAAATATATCTTTAAGACAACAAGGTTTTTTATGGGCTCCCGATTTATCATCTTATGATACTATTTTTCAATTGCCTTTTACGATTCCGTTTTATGGAGATCATGTAAGTTTATTTCCAATTTTAGCTTCTGTAGCTATTTTCTTTTATATGAAAATGAATCAGAGTCAGCAAGCAAACATGCAAGCGCCGGCGCAAGAAGGAATGCCAGATATGGGTAAAATGATGAAGTACATGATTTACTTCTCTCCTATTATGATGTTGTTTTTCTTTAACAATTATGCAAGTAGTTTAAGTTTATATTATTTTGTCTCTAACTTGTTAACGATTGGAATTATGTTAGTGATTAAAAACTATGTTATTGATGAAGATAAAATTCATGCTCAAATAGAGGAAAATAAAAAGAAACCAGAAAAGAAAAAAAGTGCGTTTAGACAAAAAATAGACAGCGCTATGAAACAAGCACAAGAACAACAAAAAAAGAAATAACTTTTTGTTGTACAAAAAAAACCGAAACTTTTAAGTTTCGGTTTTTTTTTGTTTAAAAATAAAATTTTTCAAGAACAGTTTGTTTCATTTACAGGCTTAACCAAACTTCATGCTATTCAAAATAAAAAGCATTATCCAAAGAGCTACTTTTTAAAGCAAGCCTTTTAATTTTGAAATAGTAACCTCTAAATCTTCCTTTTGGGTGAATTTAGAAAATGAAAAACGAATAGATGTTTTATCTTCTTCGCCATCAAACAAGATTTCAGCTAGCACATGTGAACCTTTATTGCTTCCACTTTGGCATGCGCTACCTCCAGAGACAGCAATTCCTGCCATATCTAGACTAAATAGTAGCATGTCATTTTTTACTGGAAAACGAACATTTAAAATAGTGTAACTACTTTTTTCTAAGTCTCCTGAAAGACCATTAAAACGGATGTCTTTTGATATCTTTTTCAACTCCGAAATAAAAAAAACTTTTAAACCATCTACATAAGCGATGTCTTTTTGCAGCGCATTGTGTGCTATTTCTAACGCTTTCTCCATTCCTAAAATTGCATGTACACTTTCTGTGCTCGATCTAGCTCCTTTTTCTTGATCGCCTCCGTGAAGCATTGGCAAAATACCAAAACCCTTTCTAAAAAAAGCAAAACCAACACCTTTTGGGCCGTGAAATTTATGCGCACTTGCCACGATGAAATCTACTTTTATTTTTTGCAAGTCCAGCTCATAGTGCCCAACTGCTTGAACGGTATCTGAGTGAAACAAGGCTTTGTTTAATTTGCACAAATTGGCAACGGTATGCATAGAAAGCAAATTACCAATTTCATTGTTAATCATCATAAGACTCACCAATGTCTTTTCTTTAGATGCTTTTAAAAGTTGTGCCAAATGAAGTTCATCTATATTTCCGAACACATCCACATTTACATATTCTAAAACAATATTTCTACTTTTCTGTAAAAATTCGCAGGTATGTAAAACGGCATGGTGTTCTATTTTTGAGGTTATAATCCGAGTAACTCCCAAGTTTAAAACTGCATTGTAAAGAATTAAATTATCTGCTTCGGTACCACTACCCGTAAAAATAATTTCAGCAGCAGAAACGTTAAAGTGTTTTGCAATATTTTTTCTTGCAGTCTCTACAGTAGCTTTTGCTTTTCTACCAAACTGGTGAGTTGAAGAAGGATTCCCAAAGTTTGCTGCCATTGAAGTTTGCATTACTTCTATAACTTCTTTATATATGTTCGTAGTGGCTGCGTTGTCTAAATAAATAGCATTCATACTATAAAAATAAGTTTATTTTAAGAGACTGTGTTTTGATAAATATATACTTCTGTGGCCCCTAAACCATAGTTTTTAAAAGAGGCATCGTAATGTTTTACCGGGTATTTGTTTAAAAGAGACTGTAATTCAGATTTTAAAACTCCTTCTCCTACGCCATGAATAAATACAATTTTAGAAATTCTTTTCTGAATGGCAAATTCAACCTTTCTTTTTGCGGTGTCTAATTGAAGGTTCAGCATATCATAATTATCCAACCCTTTTACAGACTTCGTAAGCTGATTAATATGTAAATCTACTTCCATAACAACTTCTTTGTTTTGCTTTTTAAAGAGGCTGCTTTTAGGCTTAATTTGTGCCATTTTCTCTTTTAAGAAGTCGTTATTTATGTCAGAAAACTTAGACAACTCGTATTGATCTGTTTCAATTTTAACCAATTCATTCTCATTAAAATTAAAAGTCATTCCGTCTTTTGTTATAATAGAGATTAAATCTTTCGCAATAGCCGTAACTTCGCCTTTTAAAACATCATCTAAAACAGCTACTTTATTACCAATTTCGAAACCCTTTCTTAACATTCTTTTAATTCAATTTTAAATATAACCCTTTAAATTTACTACAAAAATAAGCATATGAATAAAACTTCTACTATTTCTACTGAAAACTTCTTTAAACTCGCTTCAAAAAAAATAAAATTAGATGCAGACAGGAAAATAATACTCCTTAAAATTGCTGAAACAGTAGTTAAAGAATTTGCTGAAAATAAAGTTGTGAACTTAAATTTTATTTGCACACATAATTCGAGAAGAAGTCAATTAGGCCAAGTTTGGGCATTTTATGCCGCAAATTATTTCAATTTAAACATTCATGCTTTTTCTGGTGGAACAGAAGTTACTGCATTCTATAGAGGTACCGTAAAAACTTTACAGTCTGTTGGTTTTGATTTTAAAGTGATAGATTTCTCTCATCAAAACCCGAAATATTTAATCTCTTTTAATGGAAGTAAAGAAACAATTTTAGGCTTTTCTAAAAGGTTTGATGACCTCACGAATCAAAAGCCATTTATAGCAATTACAACGTGCAATAATGCCGACACAAATTGCCCGTTTATACCAACTGCAATTGATCGGTTTCATTTACCTTTTGTAGATCCAAAGTTTTCTGACGGAACTACAGAACAAGTTGAGGCTTACCTAAAAACAAATACACAAATTGCTGCCGAAGTATATTTTATTTTTAATGAAGTTCAAAAAGCAATCCACTAAATTTTTAAATTCTTATCGTAGGGAATACTATTTAAAACGTGATTAATTACGTTTACACGTGCCTCTGTTTTCCTGTTTGCTCTTATGACTTTCCAAGGTGAATTTGCAGTATTTGTTCTCTGGAACATCGCGTTTTTATATCCGGTATACTGTTCCCATAAAATCTGTGCTTTCTCGTCTAGCTTGGTCATTTTCCATTGCTTTAAAGGGTTACTTTTTATGTCAACAAATCGTTTTGCCTGTTCTTTTTTAGAAATAGACATGTAAATTTTTACTAAATGAGTTCCTGACTCTAAAATCATTTTTTCGAAATCATTTACTTGGTTCATAAAAATATCGTATTCCCTTGGCGTACAAAATCCGTTAACAGGCTCTACTACTGCTCTATTATACCAACTTCTGTCAAAAAAAACGATTTCACCTGCTTTTGGAAATTGTTCTACATATCTTTGAAAATACCATTGTGTTTGCTCATCCTCTGTAGGTTTTGGTAGTGCAACAATCCTCATATGCCGCGGATTAATACGCTCTGTTAGCCTTCTAATTGCTCCACCTTTACCCGCTGCATCTCTTCCTTGAAAAACAATAATAATACGTTCATTATTTTGAATAGCCCACGTTTGTAAACGAATAAGTTCTACTTGTAACTTTTTTAATTTCCTTTCATAATCTACAAATCTTAAACTCCTTTCAATATTTAAGGGAGCTTTAGACAAAAGTGCTAAAAGCCCTTTTTTTGTAGTTAATTTATTTAATTGTTGTGTTGTTAATTTTGTCTCCATAACATTAATCAATATTACTGTTAGATCTATAATAACGCATTACAACGTTCGGATCTGGCGTTAATGTAGTTTTTGCATCTTCCTTACCCTCATAATCAAACTTAGAAATTACATGCCGTATTGCCTCTAGTCTTGCAACTTCCTTGTCGTTCGTTTTTATCATCATCCAGGGACTGTAAGCAGTGTGTGTTTTAGAAAACATTTCTGACTTATAATGCGTATATGTGTCCCAAAGCGTTTGTCCTTTTTTATCTACTGGACTAAACTTCCATCGTTTTAAAGGATTTTCTTTACGTTCTTCAAATCTTTTTAATTGCTCGTCTTTTGATATTGATAACCAAAACTTAATAATAATTACGCCATCTTCATACATCATATGTTCAAATTCTGGCACTTGCACTAAAAATTCTTTGTACTGTTTTTGTGTACAAAACCCCATTACAGGTTCAACTACTGCTCTGTTATACCAGCTCCTATCAAAGAAAACAATTTCACCTGGATTGGGTAATTCTTTTATATAACGCTGAAAATACCATTGTCCTTTTTCTACCGTTGTAGGCTTGTTTAAGGCTACCAACTTACTTGAACGAGGATTTAGATGTTCCATAAACCTTCGGATATTACCTCCCTTTCCTGCCGCATCTCTTCCTTCAAAAATAATAGCAACACGCTTGTTTTCTTTAGAAATGTAACGCTGTAACTTCACCAATTCTATTTGCAACAAACGCAACTCTTCTGTATATAATAGTGTTTTATGCACTTTTTTATATAAATCGCTTTTCTTTTTGATTAATGCAAGCAGATCTTTGTTATTTTCTAAATTTTCAAAATCTTCTGCAGTAAATATATTGCTTGTACTCATGTGTTCTTTTTTCGAAACTTAAAAATATTCATTTTTTTCGAAACAAAGATAAAAAACTATGATTTTAAGTTAGTTATTTTATATTTGTTTCTATGAAAAAAAAGGTGCTATTTCTATTTTTATTTTGTGCATTCGGCATTTATTCACAAAAGAAATTCTCTAAAGAAATAAGTTTTATTACAGAAAACGATTTGTATACCTCCACGTACAATGATCGGTATTATACAAACGGAATGTTTTTATCTTTTAAGTACGTATCTAAAGAAAAAAAAGAAAATTTAGAAAAAAAGATTTTCGCTTGGGAAATTGGCCACGAAATGTACACACCAAAAAAAGCAACTACTCTTTATATAAAAAATCACGATCGCCCTTTCGCTGGTTATTTGTATAGTAGTGTTAGTATCCATCGAATATACAAAAACAACCAATCTCTTAAAACAACTTTACAATTAGGGGTTATTGGCTCCAATGCTTTTTCAAAAGAGTTGCAAAATTTTATTCATGATATCTATGGTTTTACAAAAGCTGTTGGTTGGAAACATCAAATTAAAAATGCGCTTGCTTTAAACTTGAATGCAGAATATAACAAGTTCTTAATAAAAGATACCTCAAATCATTATGATATTTCTTGGATAAATTCAGGAAAAATTGGGACAGTTTACACAAATATTACTGCTGGTTTTTTAGTTAGAGTAGGATTTAATTCACTGCAACCTTTAGCTAATTCTATTGCTTACAATACAAATATTAATAATAAAAGTACTTCTTATTTTAGAGCCCAAGAATCTTTTCTTTTTATAAAACCATCTATAAGATATGCTTTTTATGATGCCACATTACAGGGAAGTTTTTTAAACAGTAATAGTGAAGTAACTAGTGAATTAGTTCCGTTAGTTTTTAGTTTAGAAATAGGTTTTAAGTTTACTGCAAATAGATTTAATTTTGGGTATACGATAAACTATAACACCAGTAAATCTAAAGACCTAATATTCCGAAATGGTCACAAATATGGTGCTATTAATTTCAATTACTTGTTAGAGTAATGGTTGCTATTAAAAAATTATAGAATTCTTTTTCTTTTTATTTTATTAAAAGTACGAAAGTGCTAATTTTTTCAACTCTGAAACTTATTTTACAAAAAAATCGTCTTTAAATCCAATTAGATACAACTTTTCTTGTGCTCTTGTAATTGCAGTATATAACCATCTAAAATATTCTTTAGAAACACCATCTGGCAAATAAGGTTGCTCTATAAAAACTGTTTTCCATTGCCCTCCTTGCGATTTATGACAGGTCATAGCGTATGAGAACTTTACTTGTAAAGCGTTGAAGTATTTATTTTTCTTAATCGACATAAACTGCTTGTATTTCGATTTTTCGTGCACATAATCTTCCTTAACTGCCTGATATAATTCATTAGACTCTTCATATGTTAAAGAGGGACTCTCACTCGTTAAAGTATCCAACAATAAAACCGTTTCAAAGGGATGCATTTCCGGATAGTCTATCATTCTAATTTCTACTTCAGCAAATTTAAAACCATACAGTTCTTTAATCGAAAATATTTTTAAAACTTCGCAAATATCACCGTTTGCAATAAAACCAGCTTTCGAAGATTCTGGCAACCAGAAATAATTATTTTTAACAATCATAATATAATCGCCAGCAGAAATTTCATTTTCTTGCCCTCTTATATTGTATCGTATCTGCTGATTGTATAGATTTGCTCGTTTGTTAGAGCGCACAATAAATGCCGTATCCTCAACGCCATCACTCTCATAGGCAGTTACGATTGCGTCTTCAATATCATACCCATCTTCTAACCTCTTTATGTCGGCAAAATCAACGTCAAACTGAAAATTATCACCTTCATTTCTTAGCAACAACCTTAACGCAGTTGCATTGGCTAAAATTCCAGAATCTTCATGTTGTCGCATCACTTCATCTAACTCAATTTCTGTTACTTCCTTTTGATAGTCATACGTTAAAGTATCTTTTTCTAAGGCTGGTGAAACCTCTAATTTCACAGGAGGTAGTTGTGCAGTATCACCGATAAAAATTAACTTACAATTTACACCAGAATACACGTAAGAAATTAAATCATCTAAGAGAGAACTTGAATCAAATAGTTGTTGATTTTGTTTGCCATCCGGAATCATAGAAGCCTCATCTACTATGAAAATGGTATTTGTATGTTTATTGGGCTGCAAAACAAAAGCAACAGAGCCATTGGATTGTTTTTTAGGAAAATATATTTTTTTGTGAATCGTAAATGCTGGTTTTTTTGAATACAGTGCAATTACTTTTGCAGCACGTCCTGTTGGCGCTAATAATACTGATTTTTTACCCGCTGTCCACAACGAGTTTACAAACGTACCTATGGTTGTTGTCTTCCCTGTTCCTGCATATCCTTTTAAAAGAAATAACGCATCTTTATTTTCGTTAAAAACAAAACTACTCAATAAGTCTAATAATTTGCGTTGTTTAAGAGTAGGCTGATGGGGAAACTTTTGTAACAATTCTTTATTAAAATCTGCTGGTATTTCTATCATAAATTAATTAAAGTATCAAAGATACGTTGAATTGTAAATAAAAGTTTTTATGATTGAAAAAAAATTGTAGATTTGCGACAAGACTATTAAAAAAAAACATTAAAAATGGGATTATTAGGAATGATTTTAGCTGCCGTTTTAGCTGCAGTACTTATCGCTATTGTTATCGTTAGATATTTACCTTTGAAGTTAAGATGGATACCATCTGTTGTATTATTAATCTTAGCTATATTTTTAGGCTTTAAGATATACAACGGTGTTATGGAGCCTATCAACTTTAACAAGAACAAAGTTCAAAGATATTCTAAAGTTGTAGAAAATCTTAAAATTATCAGAGATGCAGAAGTAAAGTTTTATGAAGCTACAGGTAACTACACACAAGATAAGACGTTATTAATTAAATTTATTGATTCTGCTTCTTTGGCATTAACTGTTACCAATACAATCGTAGAAACGGTGAATAGAGGTGGTGGTATTACTGATGAGATAGAGATAAGAGTAACCGATACCATTGGTTATGAACCCGTTTTAAAATACTTTGAAAATAGAGATTACAAAAACATGTTTCAAGTTCCGGGTTTAAAAGACACACAATATGATCTTGAAATAGGTACTGTAGAAAAGGTTCAAGGTTTAATTGTACCAACTTTTATGTCTAAAACACCTAAAGAAGCTCTTTTAAAAGGAATGAATGCTTCTTTAGTAAAACAAGAACTAGAAGTTATGGCATCGGATCAAATCAAAGGAGAATACCTTTCTGTAGGTTCTTTAAACGAAGTTACAACTGCAGGAAACTGGCCTCCTTCTTATGACAAGAAAGGTGATAAAAAAGACTAGTACGCTTTCTTTGAAAAACATAAAAGAAAATAAGTTATCCATCCAATTTAATTTGGATGGATTTTCTTTTTCTATTTATAGCCCTGCTTCTAAAAAAGTGGTATATTTTCGTGAATATGCCTTTGAAAATTCACAAACGTCACCAGAAAATTTATTGTTAAAAATTGAAGCAATTTTTAAAACAGATCCCTACTTACAAAATGATTTTGTAACGGTTTTAGTAATTCATCAAAACAATCTTTCGACATTAGTTCCAGACCGCTTTTTTGATGAAAAGGAATTGACTTCTTATCTGAATTTTAATATAAAAACATTGGCTACAGACTTTATCTCTTTTGACGCTATAGAAGTTTTAGACGCTAAAAATATTTACATTCCTTATGTAAACATAAACAACTATTTATTTCAAAATTTTGGAGAATTTGAGTACAAGCATCACAGTAGTGTTTTAATTGAAAACCTTTTGAGCAATACGACAAATACAACAAAAACAATGTATGTTAATGTTTCTAAAACTACCATAGATGTCGTAGTTTTAGAAAAAGAAAAATTAGTACTTTTCAATACTTTTTCATACAATTCTAAGGAGGATTTTATTTATTATGTCCTTTTTGTCGCAGCGCAATTAAATTTAGATGTTCATGAATTTCCGTTATATTTTATGGGAAAAATTACATTAAATTCTAATGCGTATAAAATAACATACCAATACATTAAAAATGTATACTTTTTAGAGAGTACAAATACCATTTTCAATGAATTCAATATTCCTTCACATTCTAACTATATACTACTAGGCTCATGAGAATTATTTCTGGAAAATTAAAATCAAGACGTTTATCTGCGCCTAAAAACTTACCTGTTAGACCTACAACAGATATGGCAAAGGAATCTTTGTTTAACATCTTAAACAACAGCTATTTCTTTGACAGTATTTCTGTAATCGATTTATTTTCTGGAACGGGAAATATTAGTTATGAATTTTCTTCAAGAGGAACCAAAACTATTTGTGCAGTAGATGCACATTACGGGTGTATTAAATATATAAATGAAACTGCAAAAGCACTAGATTTAAACATTAATACATTTAAAAGTGATGTGTATAAGTTTCTAGAAAAAACAGCATTAAAAGCAGATATTATTTTTGCCGATCCTCCATATGATTTTGAGGAAGCGCAATTTTTAAAAATTATAGACTTGGTTTTTGATCGAGAGATTTTAAAGGAAGACGGTCTTTTAATCGTAGAACACTCTAAGCATACAGATTTGTCTAAGCACCCTAAACACAGTTACGACAAAAGATATGGTGGTAATGTTTTTAGTTTCTTCGACAATCCTTCTAAAGAAGAAAAAGAATAATACACGTCACCTCATTCTAAAATATCCTCTGAATAGCACATTTTCAATATGGTACTCAGAGGATATTTTTTTTAGTAAGAAATTCTAGATTTTTTAAAATATAAAGCACAAATTATAGCAAAGATTTTATGATGTCTGAAATCGAAATACCCTCTGCTTCTGCTTTGTAGTTCTTTACAATTCTATGAGATAAAATAGGAATGGCTACTGCTTTTACATCTTCTATGTCTGGGGAGTATTTTCCATTTACAGCTGCATGGGCCTTTGCCCCTAAAATTAAGTTTTGAGAAGCCCTTGG